>Ga0302317_10000406_pt1 | contig 37879 bp, 33 predicted proteins | sample III_Palsa_N3_3_FD_200450 | JGI IMG/M metagenome (GOLD analysis project Ga0302317, IMG submission 200450) | Peat permafrost microbial communities from Stordalen Mire near Abisko, Sweden - III_Palsa_N3_3 | ecosystem: Environmental > Terrestrial > Soil > Palsa > Peat permafrost | place: Sweden...
GGATGGATGGATGGTGAAGTCCGAGGCCTTCGACAACGAGATGTTCTTTCGAAGCGGCGCCAGCGCCGAGACGGCCGCGCGGGATCTGGGAACCAAGATCGCCGGCGCGGGCGCGGCGGTCGAAATTTAGGTCCTGCTTCGCGACGGCACGGTGGGCGGGCGCTTTGTCTGTGTTTCTGCCGACCGCCTTTCCGCCGGTGGGCCGCCCGATCACGTCCGTTGATCCGTCCGTCGGGCGCGACGAACCGAACCTAGCCCTCAAGGACAAGCGCCACCGCCTGCATCTCCCCAGGGTCAGCGAATAACTCGGTCAAGGCGTTGTCGCCTGGGCGAAGTGGTTCCCCTCTATGCGGCTTGCAGGCTCTCCAGAACGTACTTCCCGCCATCGTGCCCCTTCACCTGGATCACCTCCTGAACCCGCCTCCCCTCCAGCGTTCTGTGAATAAAAACGACCACGTTGATGGACTGGCCGATCGCTCTGTAGGGAATCTGCGCGGTCACCTCTCCGATCAGATCCTCGAACCGCGACAACGCCTCATGGGCGCTGTTCGCATGAATGCTGGTGCAACCGCCTGGGTGGCCCGTATTCCAGGCCTTCAGCAGGTTCAATGCTGTCGCGCCGTCCCGAACCTCGCCTCCGATGATCCGATCAGGGCGCAGGCGCAGGACGTCAAACACCAGGTCCGACATTCGGACCGGGTTGGCGCCCTGCTTGGTCAAAAGCTGAACGGAATCACTGGCCGAGCACTGAAGCTCGCGGGTGTCCTCAATGATAACGACCCGGTCCTCGCTGAAGGCCTCCTCGGCCAATATCGCGTTGAGCAAGGTCGTCTTGCCCGAACCCGTGCCGCCGGCCACGACGATGTTCTGGCGATCGATAACGGCCCGGCGGACGGCCGCGGCCTGAGCCTGCGTCATCACGCCGGTCTCGACATAGGCGTCCGGCGCGCCGGATAGACGAAAGATCGATTCTGGCCGCTTACGAATGGCGAAGGCCGGAGCACTCACGAGAGGTGGAAGCGCACCTTGAAACCGCTCCCCCGTCTCGGGAATGGTCGCGCTGACCCGTGGCTGGTCGGCGGTGACGCTGATGCCGGCGTGGGTGGCCAGCGTCCGAAGGACGCGCTCGGCCGAGCCGGCGTCGATACATTCGCCCGTCCATTCACGGCCTCGGCCAATCCGATCGACCCAAATCTTTCCATCCGGATTGACCATGATCTCGACCACGGACTTGTCGCGCATGGCGCCGAGGATCACGTCACCCAGCGCGTGCTGTAGGCTCTGCAACAGGCGCTCGCGCGCCTCTTCGTTGACGATGAGGGCCATTCTAGGCGTCCCTTTGGGCGTTTTGGTGGGGATGGGCGTCGAGGTGGCGCTTGCAGGCGGTGAAGCTCGTCCTGAACGCCGGCGGCGCCGCCGCGCAGGCGGGACGCCCAGCGGGGTGTTGATCTGGCATGGTCTCTTCTCTTCACCCAAGCTGAAGGTCGCGGAATGCGTGGTCCAGGTCGGCCTCGCTCACATCGAGCAAGCCGCCTTGATCGGCCGCGGCCGGCAGGCCCGCGCCGGCCGCGGCCGGGGCTTGCGCCTCCGCTCGCGACGCCTGGCCGGCCTGACGGCGCCCGGACATGGCCACAGCGGACATGGGCGGAGCCGTCATGACGGCGCGCACACCGATCCAATCGATCTGAGGCTTGCCGGGAAGATCGAAATGCCCCGCTGTCTGGCGATATTCTGACGGAACACCGTTGAAGAAATCACCGGCATGGCGGGCCAACACCGGGTCCTGCCAATACCGAATTTTCCCGGCCAGCACGGGCTTGGCGTTGTTCACGAAGAGGTACTGTTTGTCGTTGTCGAGGCCGCGCACATCCTCTTCGGACAGGATGTATTGCTGCTGCTCGCTCCGGCTTACCGAACGATGGCCGCCCAGGCGCCACCCCCGCGGATCGGAATAGCTTTCGCGCATCTCGCGGGCCTTGCCGGCGCGCTCGATGACTTTGCGGATGCTGGCCGGCTCGGACGTGGCGCACACGGCGGTGATGTGCATGTTGTCGAACATCGCCGTCTGGGTTCCGTACTTGGCGAAGACGTCGTTGAATGACTGGCAGATGAGGTGAGGCGTGATGCCATAGCCGGTCATCTCGCCCATGGCGTTTTCGAGGAACGGGAGCGCGCCGAGCTTGGGAAACTCGTCCAGCAGCATCAGCAATTTGTGGTTCTTCGGACGGCCGCGGCCATCGGTCGGCAGGCTTTCCATCAGGCTGTTGATGGTCTGGCGCGTGAAAACACGAACCAGGAAGGCTAGCCGATCAGCGTGTGCCTGGGGCGTCTGCAGGTAGAAGCTCACGGGGTGCTTCGAGCAGACCAGATCGCCAATCATGAAGTCAGACGTCGATGTTGCGTACTCAACCATGGGGTCAGCCCAGAGCATCATCGCGCCCTGCATGGTCGCAATGACGTTGGCCTTCACGCGGTCATCCATCAGCGCGAGAGCTTGGGCGCCCAGCACGATTTCCGGATGGGCCTCGGCGATCAGTTCGCCGGCCTCGTCTCGCGCCAAGCCATCTTCGGCGAACATATCGGGCTTGTATCGATGCATCGTGCCCAGCATCGCGTGCAGCGTCGGTTCAAGGTTGGTCAGTCTACGTCGCACCTCGGCAAGATGCTTCTTGTCGTCATCCTCCGTGTAGAGAACATGCAGGATGAGGGCGGTAAAAAAGTTGGTCGCGCTCTGATCCCAGAAGTTCAGATCGCCAGCCTTTTGGCCCAACGGATCGACCAGAATGCCGACGACGTTGTGAATGTCGGCGATCTCCATCCGGCCCTTGCGAACCTCGAACAGCGGGTTCCACCGGACGGTGTTGGGGTCGGTCGGATCAAACTTGATACAATGGGAGAAGGTCCTGCGGCGATCAACGGTGATCTCCCAGAGCTCGCCCTTGCGGTCATAGATGAAGGCGGATTCAGGCCAGGCGATGAGGGTCGGAACGACGTGGCCGGCGCCCTTGCCGCTGCGTGTCGCGCCGACCACGAGGGCCGGCTCGTTGCCCTTGTAGACGAGCATCCGGCCGCCAAAACTTCCAAACACACGGCCAGCAAAGTCGCCCGCCTTCGGGAGAAGGCTCGCCTTCGCCAGATCGCTCTTCCGCGCCCAGGCGTCCGCGCCAAACGGGCGGAGCCGCGGCGCCGGCGCGGTCAATCTCAGAACAAGCACGGTCAGTGTGACCGGTGTCGAAAACACGGCCACGCCGAAGGCGAGGTCGGTCAGATAGGGAAGCGGCCGGGTGTGGGCGTAAGCCTTGGCCCATCCGAACCAGGTCCAAGGCCAGAAGAAGCCATGCGCGCCGGCGCGGTGATAGGTCATCGTCGTCATCGCTGCCAAGGCGGCGGCGACGACGATGCAGAACAGCAGACATATCCGTCCGAAGGTGGACATCGCAGCTCCTTAAGAGTCCGGCAGATCGGGCGCTTTTGACGCGCCGCCGGTTGGGGAAGAGAGGGTCGGCGTGGGGCCGGACGAAGCCGGTCGGGCGGTGGGAACGGGCGCTCCTGGCGCGAGGCCACGCAGGAATTTCAGCGCGTCCTTCACGTCCTGTTCGGGCGCTTTGGCGTAGGCGACGCGCGCCTCGGCGGCCATGAAACGGAAGTAGCGTTTCGCATTGGCGCCGCCGCGACCGGCCGCTGTCGGAAGGTCGGCCGGAACACGAAGCCGCTCGTGGCCGAGCCGCCCCACGACCTTGGTCCGCAGGATGTCTTTGTCCGCGTCGTCGATGCGCTTATCCATGCGTTTGATCTTGCGATCCAAGGTCCGCCGATGGGTCTTGACCGCCTTCGCCGCATCGATACCGGGCTGGCGGAGATTCTGGATATGCGCCCTGCCCGGCTCCGATTTTGTCCAGGCCCGACGCTCGTTCAGTGCGCGCAACGCGCGCTCAGTCTCGCTTCGCGCACGGGCGATGCGGTCGAGATCGGCGTGCCATGAGACGAGCGACTTCATCAGCGCCCCGCTCGGATTGGTGTGCCACTGGACGATCCTTTTGATGGACAGGCCGTTCGACCGCGCTTGCACTTTGACCCGCTCTTCGTCCCGCTGCGCCTTGCGATAGGCGGCCGCTTCTTTGCGGGTCAGGTCGGCCTCAAGCTTGCGGATCGCCGGCGGCCGCGGCGTCTCCACGCCCTCACGTTCGCGTTGCCAAGCGTCACACTGGCGCGCCATCGCCGCGCGCGTGACCTCCATTTCCTTGATCACGTCGTCGGTCGGTCGCTGGGCCCATGTCTTGGCCCGCCAAGCGTCCGCCACCTCTGTGTCGAGCCGCCTATCGACCCGTTCATCGCCCTTGTTCTGAGCCTCTATGTCGCGGTTGTTTTCGCCTAGGTCAGTGCGCTCGCCGCGACGCTCCATCGCCGTGACGTCAGGGCCTTTGTGCTGGGTCGGCTCGCGATCTAAGCCCTGTTCAGCGAGCGATTTTTCCGAAACCTTGGCGACGTCGGGAGCGTGGCGTTCAAGATATTTGTTCTGAAGGTCAGCCCATTCGCGCCGCACCTCGACGACGAACTCGCGAGCATTCCACTCCGGGTTTTTGGAGGTGAAACCGGATCGATCGACATTGCGGGTCGTGACCAGAATATGGGCGTGGTGGTTGCGATCATCGCCCTCCCCGCCTGGCCGATGGATCGCGATATCCGCGATCATCCCGCGCCCCGCGAGGCTGCCCCGCGCGAACTCTTGGACCAGCTCGCGGCGCTGTTCATCGTTCAACTCGTGGGGCAGAGCGACGAGAATTTCGCGGGCCGGGACAGAATCTTTCCGGCGGTCCGCGGCGTCGGCGGCGTTCCAAAGCACCTCGCGGTCGAGGAATTCCGGCGGCGCGTTTTCCGGCGCGGCGATCTCGGTGTGGGTGACGCCTTCGCGCTTGGCGCTGAAATCGAAGTCCATCCCGAGGCGGTTGTCAGCCAGCGACGAGCCGGAGCGGTAAGCCGCCGCGGCGACGACGGAACGCCCCTCGCCTCGGCCAATCGTCTGAACTCGAAGGCTGTAAATCGCCAACCCAAACGCTCCAACTCGCAGAGGATCGCTAAGGCTCCGCCTTGGCTCAAAACCCTAGCCGGCAGGCGGGTTTGAGGGTTCCGGGCGGAGCCTGGACGCGCGGTCGATGGGCAAAGCCCGACGACCAGTAAGTGCGCCATTCCTCCAATCACTTGACGCGATCATATGGGTTGGTTCAATAACCAAGACTTAATATGGGTTTTTTGACCGCCATGCCCATTCCCACCCGAGACGCGAAACCAGATGGGCGATGTTCCGACCACGGAGAAACAGAGGTCCAAGCCTCGAAGCGAAGCCCAGAAAAGGCGGCGCACTGAGCTTCACCTGGCGCGGGTGGATGATCGGCGGGCGGTCGAAGAACGGGCCATCCTGACCCGGTACAAAGACCTCAAAGCCGCCATGAGACGGGCCGGGCTCCGCATTGGCCCGATCTCCGACATCCCTCGAAAACTGGACGACCCAATCGCGCGGTTCGAGATGCTGAGGGCCCGCGTCGAACGCTGGGATGCGCTCTGGAGCATCACCCTACGCAAGCGCGAGACCCGCGGGAAAATCATCATCGGCGGCGCGGTCCTGGCCCGCCTCGCCGATATGATCGAGAGCGACCAAACGGACCGGGATTTCCTGGCCGGCGTCATCACTCTGCTCGATGAGCGCGTGCCACGGGTGCGCGATCGGCTGGTGGTTCGCGAGCTGCTGAACGCGACCGACACAGGCGATGTGGCGTTGCCGCTAAGGCCTGGCGGGCCACTCGATGAGACCCTTGAACAGGCCCTCGCCGCCCTCGGCGAAGGCCTTTCTGCGTTCGAACGCGGACACGTCGGCGGCGGTCACTTCGGCGACAACGGGGACGAGGCGGATCTTACGGAGCTGGTCTAAATTGGGAGGCCATGACCGACTCGGTCGGCTGGAGGCCGGCCGCCCGCCTTGGACCGCCGGAGCCGGTCCGGACGCGGCTTGGCCTGAGCCTCAAGGCAGCCTTCAGCGGGTCGCAATGCCCGCGCCGGTCACAAGCCTTGAGCTTCGGATTCGCGCCTCAGCACGTCGATCCGTTCGCGACAGACCTCCCCCACGATCTGCCTTAGCCGACTGGCCGCGGCGGCTAGGACTTTCAGGTCCTCGGCGCTGATGTCGTAAGCGTCGGAATAGCGTGCCTCGACATAGGCACGCTTGAGGAGCTCGAAGCGACGCCGGTCGAGCTTGGTTTCTCGCGGCCACGCTTCGATCAGTCGCCGGTCTTTGTCCTCGGCCAGCGAACGCAGGAATTTGAGGTTATGCGAGCGCGGGAAGTAGAAGGTCTGAACAAGCAGGAAGCAGGCATAGGCTGTCTCTGCGGCCTGGTGCAGCGAGAACGCCGCCAGTTTTCGAAACCCCTCGTCATGGATGCTCTGGAGCGTCTGGAAATCGGCCGTCTCTAACCAACGCCGAATATCAACCTCTTTGGCTTCGAAATAGCCCTTTGCCGTCTCATAGGCATCGGCCGCCGTTGGCGGCATCGGCGCCGCCAGCGGATAGCCCGGCAGCTCGCGCAGCATCACCCCATCGCGGATGATATCGACCCAGAAGTATCGTCCCTTGGCGAGGGCCTGATTCACGTCCGCCATGGTGTGGACGATGATGTTGACCGGCCGCCCGACCTCGGGATCGCGGAGCAGCTTGTCCTCGGCGACGAACCAATAGTCGGCGATGTCGGTCAGCTTCTCGTGGCTGACGACGATGAGGAGATCCCAGTCCGACTGGTAGCCGTTCTGCGGCTCATCCACCCAGTCGGTCCGGCTGAAGCTCCCGAACAGGATCAGCTTGAGAATCCTACCGTTCCGCCGCCAGGGCTGCGTGCCGCCCGCGATTGCCGCCTCGAACTCGCGCAGGAACACGGTCTTGATGTGCTCAAGCTCGCGCTGTTTGGCGGCCGGCAAATGATCCAGGCTTGTCTTCATTGGACTCCGTCAATGCGGTGCGGTCACGTTCTGCCATGCCGGCCGCGCCTCGGCGAGACTCGCCAGCGCAGAGCCGTGTGGCAAGCCTTCAGTTTGGGTGCTCCAGGGAGACGGGTGACGGATAAGAAGAGACGATCTCGAAATCGGAATGGGCTTGGTCGGCGCTAGGGCAAGGCCGCGATTGGAGCCGCGTCCGCCTGTGGAGTCATGGGGTCGGTCCCCTGCTCTTGCGCGCGGTTCTCGCCGAAAAAAATTGAGTCGCCCGCCGCGGCCCGCGCGCCCCGCGGCGGGCGACGACGGCGCCAGCTGGCGTCTGACGACTTGGCTACCGCGGCATAGAAGGTGTGGTCGCCGATCTGCACCACAGGTGTCGCGCCGCCAAAGCCGACGAGGCTTGGCGAGACGGTTCCGGCCGCCGCGCGAGCGGCGACGACCTGCCGGTTTTGGAAATATTTGGCGCCGCCGGTCAGGTCGGGAAGCCGGCCCTGCAGGGCGAGACTGACGATGGTGTGGACGGTCGCCTCCTGGACGGCCGAGACAGGACGCAGCCGCCGCCATGTTCCGCCCGCGCGCATGACCGGCTCGAACTGATGGGGTGCGTCCACAACCGCCTCGACCGTGCTCCCCCAACGTCCGTCCATGAGCCGGTTGATGATCGTGTAGACGACGCCCGCCAGTCCGCTTTCGCCCTGATTGCCGGCCTCGGCATAGGCGACCCTGGCCGTCGCATCCCGCGCGTCAGGTGTATTCAGGACATCCGCGAGGCCGAGCGGCCGCCGTTCAACCAAGGCGCGCTCGGCCAAAGGCGCGGGCGCGGGGTTTGCCGGTTCCGAAGGGGAGCCTTGGGAAAGGGTCACGAGGGCGGCGGCGAGGGCGGCGATGGGCATTGAACAGGGACCGCCTAGCGCCCGAACCCGTTGACAGTGAGGAGCGGCCGATAGGCTTGGGCGCGGGACAGCCGCACCGGGCCGTAATATCGGCTGTCGAAGCTGTTCGGCACGCGATCGGAGAAGACGAACAGCTCGTCAGGCGCCAGACGCCGGCAGGCTGTCCAGTGCGGCAGGGCGAATCCCTGGCTATCTCGCGTCTGGACGGGCGCGCGTCGCACCCCGTTGATGGCCAGCACCCCGCCGACCGTGCAGACGTGGTCTCCGCCGGCGGCGGCGACGACCTTCAGGATCGGAGTCTGGTGCAGATAGCCGGCCCGCCGATCTGCGTAGGGGAACGCGGGCGGTGGCGCCAGAAAGGCGATGATGCTTCCAACCCCTATCGGGTCATGGCTGGCGCGAAGGTAGACGCCTGGCGGCTCGCTGGGCGTCTCGTTGACCCGCAATAGGCCTCGGTGTTGGTGCGCAGCGCACAAGAGCGGTAGGGCGGCCAGAAGTCCTGCAGCGCCCGTCGCGAGCGCCATGGTTCGACGCTTTCGCGCCAGGGGGACAGGGCGCGAATATCGCGCATAGAACCGGCGCTCGACCGCTGATCTGGACCTGGATGGACGGGCGCCGGGCACGGCGAGCGGCAACCGAAACACGCTCCCCCCTCAGTGAAGGTGGAAGCCGGTGGAATCGGCTTCGCGCCAAGCTTCCCCGCGAATGGTGCTCGCCATTATGATTGGCGAGTTGGGATTTTCGGCAAGCTGCACCTCTTGAGGCGGCGGCGGGGCGAGGGCCGACTTTGTCGTCATAAGCTTGGCTCAACGGTTCGGAGCGAGGCATCCAGCGCATCGCGCGTGTTTGGCTACACATCGACGGTTAAAAAACCCACCCCAACTCGACGATGTTGGTTTTTCGAGCGCGGATCGCGACTGACCTCGTCACGGAAACCCCGATAGTCGAGCAGTGGCGCGACCGATTTCCTATATCGGAGCCATGGGCTCCCCGGGAGGGGCCATGAACAGATAGAGACCATCCCATGACACACTTCGTTTGCCCTTCCTGCGGCGCGGCGAACCGGATCCCTGAAGACCGGGATGCGCGCCAGGCAAGGTGTGGCAAATGCCACCAAACCGTTCTGACGGGCGCGCCCGTCGAGGTTACCGGCGCCGAGCTTCAAGCCCACCGTGGCGGGACAAAGGGCGCCGCCCTGTTGCTTGACGTATGGGCGCCCTGGTGTGGACCCTGCCGGTCGATGGCGCCGCAGTTTGCAGACGCCGCGAAGGCGCTTGAGCCCGACGTCCGGCTGCTGAAGCTGAATTCCGAAGCGGAGCCGGCCGCGGCCAGCGCTTTGGGGGTCTCGGGCATCCCTGCCCTGTTCCTGATCCGTGACGGCAAGGTCATCGGCCAGACAACCGGCGCCATGCCGACCAGCCAGATCGTCAACTGGGTCCGCCAGACCCTGGCTAGGGCCGGCGTCTAGCCGCCTACGGGGTCGCGGGGGACTATCGGCCGTGTGTTTGGATATGCTGCCGGACGTTCTGCGCCTTCCAGACCAACATTGGCATGGTGACGATGCGCGCCTTCACGTCGTCGTCTACCGCCAAGCCGGACGGATCGATCTCGCCGCCATCCAGCAGCCGGTCGAGGAACGCCGCCTCGCCAGCGCTTCGCTCGAACAGCGAGGCCAGGCCGATCCGGCAGACGGCGACGGTGTCGGCGATCCAGGCGTCGACCCCGCCCGCGGCTTCGAAGAAGTCGCGAGGCAGGCAGATCGCGAGCTTCGCGCGCAACTCCCTCGGGTCGCCGCCGATGTCGTCCAGACTGGCTTCGCGCCAGTCGCGACGCCCGGCGGCGCCCCAGGCCAGAACCCCCGCCCGGACCAGGCTCCAGTCGAGGGTCTGGGTTTCCAGAATGCGCCGCGCGTCGAACAGATCTCGCGCCGCCCGTCGGTCGAGCAAGGCGACCAGCTTGCCTGCCACGACCTCATGCAGGTCGATCACGGGGATGCCCGTCGCCGTCACCCCGCCAAGTGGGATGGACGACATCGATTGGACGCCGAACAGAGGTCCGCGGGCCATGTAGTTGAGGTCGACCTCGATGGTTGCGCCGCCGCCCAAGGCGGAGGTGTAGCGGGCCACCCACTTGCCGCCGGCGTGGCCGGGCGGCTGGCGGCGAACCTGGTAGCCATGAGCCTCAAGAAGGCTCAACAGCGCCTCGTCGACCAAGGGCCGATCAGCCTCCATCGCCACCCGGTCCACGGCGCCGACATAGTTGAGGTCGATATCGACCGAGAGGCGGTCGAGCCGCAGGTGGAACACGTTCAGAGCGGGGCCGCCCTTCAGCGCTACCCGGGTCTTCAGGTCCCGGTCCTCGGCGATCGCCTGCAGCACATCGAGCAGGCGCAGCACCTTCTCCAGTGTGGCGGCCGGGAGCCGCGTTTCAGCGGCGATGCGCAGCAGGGTCTCGGCGGACGGCGCAGGCATCAGTGCCCCTCGAACCGCTGCTCAAAAACGGCGCTGGGAAGGATCACCCCCCAGCCTGTCGCGGCCTGTCCCCCGCCCACGACTGCGCCCAGCGCATAGCGGTTTTGGCGTGGGGAGAGCTTGCGGATCGCCTCCAGCGCCGAGTCGGGGACCCGCAGGTGTTCTCTCTGGGTTTCCAGCCACCATCCCGCCGCCCCGGCGGCCGTGGCGTTGCCGTTGGCTGCGAGGTGCTTGGCGAGCCAGTCGGCGTCCAGCCGGCCGATTAGGGCCAAGCTGTTGACCAGCTCTTCCGCGCCGCCGGCCAGGTCCGGGCGATCGAATAGGTCGGCGACCGTCCGCTCCAGGGTCGTCACCGTGACGGCCTGGCCGAGCCGGTCGAACGTGGTGACGCTCTCCGGACCAAGGGGCGTGGCCGGCCGGACGAAGCGGCACGTGAATTCCGTCGTCTTGAAGAGGCCTGGCTCGCCCGGCGCGATGGCCTGGACGTCGAACTCGGCGGTGTAGGCGAAGCCGTGCAACTCGAGTGCGGAATGGTATCCTATGACGACCTCTGGCCGCAGGCGCGAGGCGAGGAGGAAGCGGTCCACCCCCCAGGTGGCGGGATCGGCGTGCTTGGGCACGGTCGCGTAAAGCCCGCGGGCGATCCGTTTGATGTTGCCGGCTGTGACGTGTTGGGCCAGCATGGCGGTGACGGTCTTCTCCGCTGGCGCACGACCTACAGCGCGCGCGTAGTCCGCCCGCGTGAACACCGGGGTGGCGCTAAAGTAGGGAGCGGACAGGTTTCGGCGCATAAGCTCAACGATATCGGTGAAAGCCATATATAACATATGGCTTACGACGTCAAAAATGAGTTACGCAGGCCCTTATCTCGCTAAACTGCCGTCGATCGTGGCCAATAGGAGTCCAGGACGGAGCGGAGCGCCGTTTCCGCCTCGGACCGCGACGCGCCGCCCGCCAGCAACAGGGTCAACGTCACCTCTTTGCGCTTTCGGGCGTCGATCCGCAGGACCGGAGCGCCGCCCGTGGTGGTGACCACCTCCGCCGTCGATCCTGACCGCTTGGGGGATACTGTCTTCTTGGGGGGATCGGCCGCGGCCGCCAGAAGTCGGATGACGTCCTGGGGCTTGGGGGCGCCCCCCTCCCCTTTCCGCGCGGCGATGGCGGCCGCTTCCGCCAGCACGCGGCGCGCGCGATCGTCCGGCTTGAGCAGCGGCTTCAGTTGGGTGACGTGTTTGATCCGGAGTTCATGAGGATCGGCGAATGCGCCAACCAGCTGGGCCGGCAGCCGGGCTAGATCGAGATAGCGGCTGAGCCAGGCTTCCGACACGTTGAGGCGGGAGGCCATATCCTTCTGGCTGCCGCCGTAGTGGCGGCCGAGGGCTTTCAGGTAATCGCGCGCCCGCTCGATATCGCTGAGATCTTCGCGGGCCCGGTTCTCCAGGTCTGAGATCCGGAAGGCCTCTTCGTCGGTGAGATCCCGGACCTCCACGAGGAAGCGGAAGTCGGTGTAGTTGTGCGCGCGCAGCCAGCTGACGGTCCAATGTCGGCGCGCGCCACAGATGACTTCGAAGTCGATGTCCGGCACGCCGCGGACGCGGCGGACGATCGCCGGGACTTCCTGGCGGCCCTGGGCCTTGAAGCTCTCGATAAGATCCGCGCAGCGGATCTCATCCAGCGCGGCGTAGTCGCGGTTGTGCTCGCTCCAGAGCCGGCAGCGGACCGGATCGACTTGCTCGATCGCCCGCCCCACGACCGCACCGGAAGCCAACTCGGCCATCCGATTTTCCCGGCTCGCGAGGATGCCGACCGGCGTGCGGGTCGGAGCCTCCGGCTGGGGCGCGGCATCGTCGAGCGAGCCCATCAATCCGGCAGCGAAGGAACGGTTCTTAGAATTCATGGACGCACCCCTTCAGCTCGAATTGCACCGGTGCAATTTCCGTATCCGCGGGTCATGCATGGCCCTCCTTGCGAAGGCGTTCCACGTGGCTCGGCCAGGTCTGGCGAACGTCGAGGAGGATCTCCTCATTGACCCCGTTGAGGTAGGTCAGGCACCGGTCCCGCACCGACTTGCTGGTCATCGGGCTGTTCATTTCATAGACGGTCATCAAGCGCGCGGTGACGTTGTCGATCTCAGCCGAGTCCTTCATGGGCGTCCGGATCATGGCCAGGCCGAAGACCTGGCGCATCAGCGCGAGCAGTTCCTTCTGCATCGACTTGTTCTCGTCGACCTTGGAGGCGACGATCCGGACGAAGTTGAGATCGGGAGCGAGGTCGCGCGACGCCAGCTGATTGAGCGTCTCGTCGAGCATGGTGAGGAACGCGGCTGTCGAGGAGAAGTCCATCACTGTCGGCGGAACCGGTATGACCAGCGCGTTCGCCGCCCGCAGCACGGACAGAGAGATCGCGCCGAGCGCCGGCGGCGGGTCAAGGATGACCACGTCGAACTGGTCAGCGATCGAGGCGATCCCTTGAGCCAGCCGGTCGAGCAACCGGCCGCCCCCGCGCGCCATCCGCGCGGCAAGTTCGTACTCGGACTGGAACAGATGCAGGTTGGCCGGGATGAGCTTCAACCCGTCGAAGTGGGTGTCGATCAGCGCGTAATCGAGCGAGCGCATGTCGTCTTCGCGCAGGAAAGGATACAGCGTCTGGTCCTCGGTCAGATCGAGGTCCGGAACGTAGCCGAACAGGGTCGTGCTGGAGGCCTGACTGTCGCAGTCAATCAGCGCTACCCGGTAGCCCTGTATGGCCAGGTATTGCGCGAGGTGGACCGACAGGGTGGACTTGCCTACCCCGCCCTTGAAGTTCTGGACGGCGATGACGGCACAGGGATCCTCGGGCTTGCGCCACGGTCGGGTGCCGAAGACGCCGCGCATGTCGTTTACCTGGGCGAGGGTATAGCCAACTCGGCGGTTGGATTCGGTCCTCGGCGGCTCTGGAAGCCGGCCATCCTTCTCCGCATCGCGAATCGCCGCTGGTGTGCGGCCCACCAAGTCCGCCGCCTCGCTGATCGAGAAAAGTGGCTCACGCCGCTGGCCTGAGCGCGCCGCTCTGGCGCTGTCTCGCAGATTCTCGACGACGGCAGAGGCCCGCCGCGCCAGCTGTGAGACCGGTCCGGCGAGGGAGTTGGCGGGCGCTGAACCTTCGGCGACGTTTGACATTGGACCTCACAGCCTCCCGGCAGGTTTCGAAAAACCGGCTCCAGATGCTCAAAAAGCGAAAGTGGAGCCGCCCGGACGCTATTATCGCATTGTTAAGGGCACATTAATGCTCCCCGCCCGACTTAAGCGCCGATTCCGGCATTTCAGCCAGCTCTATCCTGTCCGTTTGGGGGGCCCTTATCGATCAGGAGGCGCCATCGACGCCGAATTGCACCGGTGCAATTGGACCCGTCGGGGACTGGCAGACAACCCTTACCGCCAGAGGATCGCTGGCCGAAGAGCCTCGCAGCCCGCCGCCCACGGCGCTTCCGACGCGAGAGACGTCGTTTGCGTTAACCGTGGCCCGTCTATCCTGACCAAGCGGGGGAGCCCCGGCCGAGCTATTCGACCCGGCTGGCTGGCCCCTTCCCTGCCGTGCGTTCGTTGTCCGAGCCAGCGGTGGCGTGCATCGCGGGATTGCCGCGAGTGGGCTGAATTGCACCGGTGCAATTCAGCCCCGGGCCGAGCTCAGCGGCACACGCGTCTGGTCCCCAACTTGCCACAGATGTCCACTGGCCCAGCGGGAGACGGGCGCCCACAATGACAGCGCTAGGGCAGGGGCATCCGCCGAAATTGCAGGCTTCATTCTCTTGTCGCCAGGCCGCCCACGCGGCCGCGCAAGCGGCGCCGCTCTACGCGCGTGGGCGTCCCGAGGCGTGCAATTGCACCGGTGCAATTGCGCCCCTTAGGGGCGTCCGCGACGGGCGGCAAACGCCTGACAGAAGCCCGTCCATGACTTCACCAGCTTCTGTCCGGTGAGGCCTGTGAGGCGTGCGCCCATCTGCTCCCGATAGGCCGCCGCGATCAGGTCTCGGTCCCAGCCACCGCCATGCGCCTGAGCGATCTCGCCAAACGGGCCGGACGCATATTGCAAGCTCCCGCTGGGAAAGCCCGTCGCGCCAATCGCAGCCTTGGCCAGGCGCGGCGCCGCGCGGGGAGGAACGGGGAGGGCAGGGGGTGCCGCCACTATCTCTTCGACTGCGCCGTCCGGGCGCGCCTCGCGGCCGGTGGCTTGCCGCTCGATCTCGGCGACGGTGAGCAGCTGTTCGGGCGCGCTCTTGGGGTGGAAGTGAAATTCCACCTCGACGATGGCGCGGCCGCGACGGATCTCGCGCCAGTCGACCGTAAAGTGGGCGAGGTGATCGATCTCCGCCTTGGCCTTGTCCAGAACCTTGCGTCGAAGCTGGGCAAAATCCTTGTAGAGTTCGGGCGCAATTCCGAACGCCGCGCGCATCGCCGTCATGTCCGCCCGCCAGGTGGACTGCCGCCGATAAAGGCGCAGCGCGCCCATCTCGTAGAGCCGCAGGGCGTAGCTGGATCGGAAGCCCAGGACAGCCTGCCGATTGAGCACGGCATAGGTTTCGGACTCGCGGATCAGGCGCCGAGCGTCGGGCGTGAACTCCCATTCGATCCAGCCGCCCTCACCGCCGTCCTCCTCGGCTTCCTCGCGCGAGGACTGGATCAGCGCGAAACGCTTGGTGGCCTTGCGGCCCCGCCAGGACAGGTCGTCGATCGCGAACAAGGTACGGTGAAGCTCCTCCAGCATGTCGGAGATGCGCTCGTTGCCCTTGTGGCCACGGCGGATCTCCGACTTGCGCATCTTGTGGGCGATGGGTTGCCATCCATCGCCCCCAGCGGTGAGGATCATCAGAGCCAGGAGGCGCGCCGCGGTGAGGCTGAGCGATTGGCCCCTAACGAACCGGACCTCCACCAGATTGCCCGGTTTGGCGAAGTCCTCGCCGTCACGGACCTTGAGCGCGTGCGCCACCCGCATCGCCCGGCCGGGCGATGGGTCCTCGGCGACTTCAGCATCGGGGATGTCGGCGTCGTCTTGCAGAGCGAATCCTCGCGGTCAATCAAACCACCATTCCTGACCTCGGACTAATTCGCAAGTCAGGATAGAAACGGACCAAGAGCGGCGCCCCCAATCGGTCAGGGCTCCCCCGACAGGTCAGGACATGACCCCCAATCGGTCAGGTCATGCCCCCATCCGGTCAGGCAAACGCCCCCATGCGGTCAGGATCGTTCGTGCAAACAACTGTTTTCTTGCGAGATATGGGCGCCTGAATCTGAATCTAAGAATCTAGAAATCCCGCCGCGTGACCGCAGCGGGCGGGTTTAAGGATTTTAGTCTGAAGAAAAAAGGCGAGGCTGAGCTGGTTAGCGGCCTCGCCCAAACGAAGCACCCCGCCCGGTTTCCCGGGCGGGGCGTCGGCGCTACTCGTCCTCGGAGGGGTTCTGCTCGGGGCGGTCCAGCGACTTCAGCTCGTGGCCGGGCATCGCGATGACCACCTTGGAGAAGAAGCGCTCGACGCCGTCTTTATCGGTGTAGCGGTCGTGGCGGATCTCGCCCTGGACAAAGACCTTGGCGCCCTTCGGAAGGCCCCGCGAGGAGAGCCACTTCACCGTGGCCGGGTTCCAGATTTCAACTTGGTGCCAGGTGGGATAATCCTTCCGCTCGCCGCCCTTCTTGGTGTAGCGGCTGGTGCAGACCCGCAGCGTGGCGACCTTCTTGTCCCCTTGGGTGGTGCGGATTTCCGGCTCGGCGCCTGTGAAACCGATCAGTTGGACTTGGTTCAGCATTGTCTTTCTCCGTCTTCCGCCCGGAGGAGCCCGGGCGGCTCGCGGTCCCTGCCGCGATCACGCGACCGCCCAGGTCGGGTTGCAGCGAGGGGATGAAGCCCGGCTGTGCTGGAAACCGGTCTGCACGAGAGCGCAGCGAAGGAAGACCGGAGGGTCCGGCCAAGGCCGCCTGGCCCCGCCAGGTCGGCTTCAACCCCGAGCGACCCGGCCTAGGTTTGCGTGATTGATCGCGCGGGACCGTCTGTCGCCGCGGCGCCCGCACAGAAGACGCCAGAACGCCGCCTGAACCGGCCAACGTTGATGAGCTGGCCCAGAGCCGAACCACACCGCCAGGCGACGGCGTCGCAGCCCCTGGTCGCCGGCTGCATCAACACCACGTCAGGGAACAGACGGGCGCTTCACAGGCGCCAGACGCGATACCGGGACCGCCCGGTGATCTCCTGGAGCGCGCCGCCGAACCGCTTCACAAGCTGAAGACCGCCCTGGGGCGTAACGCAAAGACTGCGGGCGATCAGTTCGTTCGTCAGAACCGGGTGTTCAACCGCCAAGGCCGCGAAAGCCAGGGCCTTGCCATTGCGCCGGCCGCCGGCCGCCTTGCGCTCGAGCAGCGCCTTCTGATGCCCCAGTCTGGTGATCTCCTCCAGCTCCAGATCGGCCGCAAACGCAATGGCGCCCAACCAGTACGCCAGCCGCTCAGACAGGGGCGCCCACGCAAAGCGCGCGGGCACGACGCGCCGCCTCACCCCGACCTCTATCGGGAATAGGGCGCCTGAGAACCGATGGCTCACCTTCAGGATCAGGGCCGCCGCGATGGGCCCCACTGACCGATGGGCCGGCAAAGGATCGACGATTCTCCAGGCTTCGAGGAACGCCGCCGCCTGGAGGAGCGGCGGCAGCTGAACCTCCAGGTCCAACACGCTCAGGCACTCCTCGACCCCCACCCGTGGTGTCTCGGAATCGCGTTTGGTGAGGTCCTCGAAGAACCCCGCGAGCGCCTCGTATACGCCAAAATCTACGGGCTCCTCGAGGCGCGTCGTAGGTCTCAGACCCGGTGGCGGCCCCTGGCGTGTCAGGCCGCAAAGCCACGAAATACCCTGCCAACTAAGGAGTTCGGCCCCGCCGCGATCGGCCCTCTGGCGGCTCCGCAACACGGCATAGGCCCGGATGACGCTCGCGTCGGGCAGTCGGGTGTCGGTGTCCGCCGCGCGCAGAATCAAGTCCTCGGGATGAACGAGCTGGCCGTTGATCGCCATGGTCGCGATCACCGCGCGAATGTCGGCGCGGGCGCGCCAGCCCTCGACGAATCCCGACGATCGCGCCCGCTCGTCAAGACGGCTCACGCGGTCCTCTGCGCGCGCCAAGGCGGAAAACACCGCTTCCTCCGACGATTTCCCTAGGTCGCGAAGTTGCTGATCTTTCAAATAGGTTTGGCCCATGCGAAACCTCCGCCGCGTATTACTTTCGCTACATGGTTAATTCGCCTGTTCGCCGTTTTCCGCAACACGGGTGTCGGTGTCCTCTCATTCCCGGACCGGTTCGCTAACAGGTGAACCGGCGCGTTAATTCGCGAACTCAACCATGCCGTCGAGCCAAAGGGTTTCGACCTTCAGACGCCCCCATCACGGGCCATGGGAGAACGAATCGTCAACCCCAACCGGTCGCGGTCAATGGACCTCACACCGCTACAGCTTGTTTTCTGTTCCGCGCCCGTTCCACAATAGTTTGGGGCGACCGCGTCGGCGACCGCCCCTTTTCTTGTCAGCGCATGAGGCGCTTGATCTCAACGAGCTTGGCGAAATGCGCAATCGCGCCGACATCGAGCACGAACGGGACCTGTGTTTCGTCTTCGACCCGGTCAAGCTCGTCCAGGACGGACAACTCATCCCAGCACTCGGCGACCACGTACCATGTGCTTATGTTGTAGAATTGCTGCGCGTGTTCCATCACCGCTTGCGCCATCGACATGCTCGCCATCGTCGTCTCCCGTCTGCTTCGACCAGCGGGCTCATCCCGTGATCGTGCGACCGGCGAGGTCGGGAAACGGATGGCCCCAAGGCCGATGCGGGTGGAAACCGGTCTGCACGGAGCGAAGCGACGGAAGATTGGAGGGTCCACAAAGCTCGCCTCGCCCGGCGAGGTCGCCTTGGGTCCGGACGGACCCGACCTAGGATGCTGATCGATCGCGAAGAGCCCGTGTCAGCTGAGGACGGGTGAGGGAGGTCGACAAGCCGGCCCATTGCCGGACCATTCGGGTAACCTGACCATCGCCATGCTGGCCATGGGTTGCACCGTAGCGCTGCGAGGAACGGCCGCCATGGGGTCGGACAGAGACCAGTCTCTCATGCCGGAAAGCTGACCCCCTAATTGTCCGCACGGGGTGGTTAGCAGTCGTAAGTTACCGGTGCCCCCAAAAACCTGGGTCGGATCGAAGATGGCCCCTATCCATCGACGGACAGGTCATTGCACGCGCGCACCGAACAGCTTTAGTGCGCTTCGCTAGGACGAGGGGACGGCGATGTCAGGGTTGTTTTCACTCCATGGCCAGGTCGCGCTCGTGACAGGGGCGGGGCGGGGCCTGGGCCTCGAGATGGCGAAGGCCTTGGCATCCGCCGGCGCCCACGTGCTGCTGAACGGGCGCAGGCCGGAACCTCTCGCCGCCGCCGTCGCGGCGATCCGGGACGCCCAGGGCTCGGCGCAGGCGTTGGACTTCGACGTCACCGACCTCGCCGCGCTGGATCGCGCCTTCGCCAGCATCGAGGCCGAACACGGCCGCCTCGACATATTGGTCAATAATGTCGGCGCTCGCGATCGCAGGGGTCTGTTCGATTTTGACCTCGCGGATGTTCGCCGCCTCATGGAGGCCGACCTGATCGCGCCCTTCGATCTGAGCCGGCGCGCGGCCAGGATCATGATCGGACGCGCGGACGGCGGCCGGATCATCAACATCACCTCCATTGCCGGGTCCCTCGCCGACCCGGGCGACACCCCCTACACGGCGGCCAAAGGAGGTCTCGCGGCGCTCACCCGCGCCTTGGCCTCCGAACTTGGAGCGCACCGCATCACAGTCAACGCCGTCGCGCCCGGGTTCTTCGCGACGGAAACTAACGCCGCCGTCGTCGCCGACGAGGGGGTCAGCCGGTTTCTCCGAGAACGAACCTCGCTTGGCCGCTGGGGCAAGCCCGAGGAAATCGCTGGGGCGGTAGTCTTCCTGGCGTCGCCGGCGGCGTCTTACGTCACCGCCCATACCTTGGTCGTCGACGGCGGCTACATGGCGCACTTCTGACAGGGGATTCCGGTTGCCGGGGAAGCCCGACTCCGTTGGGTCGTCGCAGCGTCCGCTACGCTTTGGGCCCAGCGAGGAGGCGGACCGTCGGCCTGCCGCCCGGAAGCGGACATATCCAACTTCCGCTCGGGGTGGACGCTGACCTGGCTAGGTTGGGTGATACGTCTGTAGCGCTCGCTGCCCGTTAGGAGAACCGCTCCCAAGCTGACTGTCGGCTAATCCCGAGGGCGTCGCCGATCCTGGCCCAGCTTACCTCGCGACCGCGCAGTTCCTCGACCAAGGTATGTAGCTGATTGCCCATGCCCTGAAGCGTCCGCTCTATAGGCTTCAGCCGGGCCAACAGACGTTCCGACTCCACGTTGTGGAGTTTGAATTGTTCCTTATCGACCTCGGGCGTGCCGCCGGCGACGATCGCATCGCATAGCGCCACGCACTCGTTGCAGATAAAGATGCTCCCCGGTCCGGCGATGAGCTTGGCCACATCGTGCTGCGGCTTGAGGCAAAACGAGCAGTGCTGCGGTTCGTACGTAGTTTCGGCGGGCTCGGCCATGGGTCACCTCATCTGTCAGGATAATCCTGACTGTCAGGTAAAACCTGACGTTCCGAGCGTCAAGCCCACCCTGACACCCCAGCGACGAGCCGACGGTCACCCTCATGAGTCCCTTCGAACGAGGCACGACCATTAATTTATACAACGCAACCACTTAGCGGACATTCGGACCTTCCGCGGTGGGTCGATCTCGGAAATCGCCGCCCTGCCCAAAGGCAGACCTTCGGCTAGGCAAGCTAGCCACTCCGCGGGGCGCGCACAGCGGGAGGTCCCTCAAATTAACCAAACGGAAGGAGGTGGCGTCCAAGCGTGACTTTTGGGCTCGTATTTCCATCCATCAAACCGCAAACGCGCCTGACGGACTGCTGGAGAAGCCAATGCGCGTACTGTTGATTGAGGATGACAGCGCCACCGCGCAGAGCATCGAATTGATGCTCAAGTCCGAGGGATTCACCGTCTACACCACCGAGCTGGGTGAGGAAGGCGTCGATCTGGGCAAGATCTACGACTACGACCTCATCCTGCTCGACCTGAATCTGCCGGACATGAGCGGCATCGATGTTCTGCGGACCCTACGGGTCGGCAAGATCAACACCCCGGTGATGATCCTTTCGGGTACGTCCGAAATCGACACCAAGGTGAAGACCTTCACCGGCGGCGCCGACGACTATCTGACCAAGCCTTTCCATAAGGATGAGCTGGTCGCCCGCATCCACGCCGTGGTTCGCCGCTCCCAGGGCCATGCCCAATCGGTGATCCGCACCGGCGACATCACCGTCAACCTCGACGCCAAGACGGTCGACGTGAACGGCAGCCGCGTGCACCTGACCGGCAAGGAATACCAGATGTTGGAGCTGCTTTCCCTGCGCAAGGGCTCGACCCTGACCAAGGAAATGTTCCTCAACCACCTCTACGGCGGCATGGACGAGCCGGAAGTGAAGATCATCGACGTCTTCATCTGCAAGCTGCGCAAGAAGCTGGCCGCCGCCACCCACGGCAAGCACCACATCGAAACCGTCTGGGGCCGCGGCTATGTGCTGCGCGACCCGCAGGACGTCGAGGTCGCGGCGTGATCTACCTAATCGCCAATTTGAACTAGCAGCCGCTTGGTATTTGCGCGGCGGCGCATTTTTAGGCTGATGGCGGTATGCATCCGGCAGGTCTGGACGACCCATTGTCGCTCCTCATCCTGTTCCGTCGGACCTGCCGTGCCGCGATCCACTTTCGCTTTCGATGGCCGCGTCACAGCGCAAGTTAGAACCATGATCTGCGCGTTAAGCCCGCTGACACAGCGAAAAACCGCGTCGGAACCACTGCCAATGGGCAGTGCGGCGGCCCCGAGGGCCACCGCACGCGGACGATCAGGCCCGCGCCCGTACAGGATGGTGCCGAATGCCCTTTTGCCCGGCCTTCTCGGCCAGGTTCAGAGCCGGCCCGAAGGGGCGAAGCATCGCGCCCCGTTCAGCGTTGATCGAATTGGCCAGAGTGAGGACGCACACCGGATCAAGCGCCAGCATCTCGTCGTTGGCCCGGAAGGGGGCGGCCCGACCATTCCGATCAAAGTCGGCCTTGGCCAGCACCAGTGTCACGCCCTTCTGACGCGCCCACTTGATGGCCAGCTTCTCGGCGCCCTTGGCGCCACTGGTGGCCAGAGCCATGTCCGACCATTCGCCCCGCGCCCAGTTGAGGGCGTCGAAGATCCGTCCGGCATCCTCCGCCGTGTCGGCCTGGGGCGCCCCCCGGAAAGCGACGATCGTCGCGCCCGGATCGGTCGCCGCATGCTTTCGCGCTTTCGCCACCCGTAGGGCGTCGCGGGCTTCGATCTGGGCCGCCGTCGTGCGGGACGCCTTCACCGACCCCTTCCAGGGGCTCCAGACCTCGCCGGTCGTGGTCGTGTAAGCAGCGCAGGCCGCATCGCGGACAACCTCCATGGCCAGGGTGGCGACATCGGCGGCGCGCATCTTGCGGGTGACCTCCTGGATCTCGGTGTCGAGGACCTCCGACCCGTCGAAATCGCGGACCAGACCAGCGAGCTGGTCGCGGGCCTTGTCGCCGTCACGCTCGATGCGCTGGGCCACGGAGTGGAAGGCGCCGATCAGGGCCTCGCCCATCAGGACGTGGAAGTCCTCCAGGGCGGACTCGCCCACGACGTCGAGCAGTTCCGTCATCAGGCTATGGCCGAGCTGGTCGAGCGCCGCCTCCGGCGGATGGGTGCGGATGTCCTCCAGGGCGAGGGCCTGCGCCTCGTAGGCGGTGAGGTGGTCGCAGGAGTGGGGAGAGGGGGAATGCTGCATGGGAAAGTCCCTTCGGGTTGGGGTGTGAGCCCGTCGGCTCGTGACCGCCCCGCGCCGCCAGGCGACGGCGCCCACAAGGGCTTTGAGCGCAGCGTCCCTTGTGGGCGCCGGCGAATGGTGGCGAGGTCGCTGGAGCCAAAGGGCTGGACCCCGCTCGCGGCAGGGCGTGCAGCACCCCGATCAGCGGCCTTGCGACCGCCCGCCTGGCGGCTCGCCGCTCAACCGCCTCAGGACATCCTTCAACCCCTCTGGCGGTCATGGCGACGCCGCAAAGCTCGACCTGCTCGAACCCGGACGGGGAGGGGAGGGGCCATGGTCCGCGGGCCTGGATTTCACCTCAGACCAGGCCGGCCAGGGCCCGCCGAATGACCGGATCGCGGTCCGCGCGCCAAGCCGTGCCAGGCCGCACGCCCACGGCCTCGTGGGCGACGCAGTATCGACCGTCTGTGCGCTGGCCGCAGAAGGTGAAATCCGGGCTCTTCGGATCGCCGATCGGCCACTTGCAGGCATGGACGGCCAGATGGACCAGATTGTCGACCAGGCCCGGTCCCTCGATGGCCGCTGTAGGCGGCGCTGACACCGTTGCCCGAGCCCGTCGCGACGGCGGAACCGGGCGCCCACGTGGGCGAGCGGGCCGAGGCGCAGTGATGCGGGGCGCCCGAGCCGGATTGGACGGCGCGCCGCGGCCGCCAAGCCCCAGGCGATGGACCTTGCCGATCACGGCGTTGCGGGTGACCCCGCCGAGTTGTTTGGCGATCTGGGACGCGCTCAGGCCGTCAAGCCAGAGCGAGGTCAGGGCGGTGACGCGGTCATCGGACCAGGCGGCGTCGGACATGGGAAAATCCTCCAGACGCGCTCGGGTCGAGCGCACCCGGACCCGCCCTTCCTTCGTCCTTTGCGGAGGGCGCTACATCAGCCCCGCCGTCCGCAGGCTCACCACCTCATCGCCCGCCACCACGAGATGGTCGTGGACGACGATCCCCAGCGCGCGCGCCGCCTCGACGACCTTGCGGGTCATCTCGATGTCGGCGCCCGAAGGCTGGGGATCGCCCGAAGGGTGATTATGGGCGAGGAGCAAGGCGCTGGCCGACAGCTCCAGCGCCCGCCGCACCACCTCGCGCGGGTAGACGGGCGCGTGATCGACCGTCCCGCTCCCCATGCGCTCGTCGGCGATGAGCTGGTTTCGCCGGTCGAGGAACAGAACGTGGAAGACTTCCCGGGGCAGGGCGGTGAGCCGGGCCCGAAGGTAAGTCCTCACAGCCGCGGACGAGGCCAGCGCGGGGCGCGCCCGAAGGGGATGCTCGAGCACGCGCAGCAACAGGGCATGCAGCAGCCCAAGTTGGCGGGCCGCCGGCGCCCCGATTACGCGGGCCAGATCAATTTCGGGCGCGCCGAAGATGCGGCCAATGCCGCCGAAACGCGCCAGCAGCGCGTCGGCGGCGGCCACGGCGTCCTCGCCTGGCCGCAGACAGCGGGCCAAGACCAGGGCCAGCGTGTCGCCCTCATCTAGGGCGCCCACCCCATAGGCCGCGAAGCGCCGCTGCAGGTGATCTCCGAGGTCTGCCGCCGCCGCCCCGAACGGCGCGGCCTCGGCGACGCCGGGCGCGAAGGGGTCCGTCTGGTCAACCATCGGCCCGCCCTCCGGGGTCGCCGGCGACACCGAGCAGGGCGGCGTGCTGGGGATGGTAGACCTGGACCGTGCGCACGGCCGCCGCCCACACCTCGGCGGCGCGCACTGCATCCGTCTCGAACGCATCCAGGCCCAGGGCGAGATAGGGCAGGGCCCAATCGCAATCCTCCTCGAACCAGCCGTCGCCGCTGTAGGCGGTCTGGCGGATCGGTTCGGGCAGGCGGGCCAGCGCGGTCAGCGAAACGCGCAGCCCCCCGTGCGAGGCGGTCGTGACCGCGACGACGTCAGCGCCGAGCGGCGTCACGGTCTGGATCGGCCCCCACGGCGAGGAGGATCCGAAGGTGGGAGGAAAGGGGTAGAGCATGGCCGGCTCCGACGCCTGGCGAAGACCCATTCCCCGCCCGGCTCGCCCCTCCGGTCCCTGCCTCCTCCTCCGCGTCCGCCCCCATGGAACGAGCCGCCGGCGGGACGCCGACGGCTCGCGCCGACTCAGGCCGCCTTGGGCAGGATCGATTGCGCCGTCCACTTCGCCAGGATGGCGTCCAGGACCTTCGGCTTGTCGGTCGGGACAAACACTCGGGCGGTGTAGGCGATGATCTCGGTGAAGCAGCCCAGGGCGGTGAAAGCGGACCGCTGCGAGGCGGCGCCCACCACCTCGATCCGGTAGCGATCCATCACCTTGGCCCGGCGCAGCCACAACCCGCCGGCGATACAGACGGCCGCGCCCTCCGTCAGGATCAGCGCAGCCGCCTGGTCGCCGCCGCCGATGGCGCTGGCGGCGTCACTGAGGCCCAGAGCGATCTTCAGCTGCGGGACCTGACCGGGATCGAGCACCCGACCGAGCCAGCGGCGGCCGTCCGGCGCCTTGAGCCGGCGAACGGCGCCCGCCTTGTCCGGCAGGCTCGACCAGATCGGCAGCAGCAGGCCCGAGACCAGCACCATGTCGCGCGAGACCCAGGGATCGGCCGCGGCGATCTCCGCGTCCCAGGCCGCCCGCCAGTCCGCCTCGCCGGCGTCCTCCCACGCCGATTCCTCGAAGCTCTTGAGCGAAGCGATGCTGCGCTTCTCGGGGCGGATCAGGCGCACGGCGGGGATCAGACGATCATCGTCATTGGTCGTGGTCAGGCCCTGGACCACAAGGGCGGCGCGGCCGGACTTGCTGTTGACCGCGAAGATCAGCCCGTCCCGGCCCTGGTCAACCAGGGCGTCGTCGGCCGTGGTCAACTGCCGGACCGTGCGGACCTGGAACCGGGTGAGCCGGGTTTCCGCGCCCGTGACGGCGTCGGTGCGGATCACCTCCTCGTCGGTGATGACGACGTCGTCGGCGACGATGTCCTCCATCCCCCGGTCCAGGGCGCCAGAGGCCTGGGCCCGCTCCAGGATCGAGGCCAGGATGGCCTCGAAGGCGGCGAACAGGCTGTTCTGGTCGGCGATCCTCAGTGCCAGCAGTCGGTTGAGGAAGGTGTTCATAGGTGGCATGTCGTCGGATTTCCGCAGGTCGCCCTCGTGGTCGAGCAGCCGCAGGCCGGTCTTGGCCTCGAAGGTCTCTCGATCCATCGCCTCAACGTTGCCGAAGTGCAGGCCGACGTAGAAGGCTTGCAGCGCCCGGCGCGCCCAGGGACTTTCCAGATTGTCCTCGGGCCTGAACAGGCCGTTGCCGGCCGTCCGCCGCTCGCCCCGGGTCAGGGCGCCCAGGCTGTCCAGGCGCCGGGCGATGGTTGAGGTGAAGCGCTTTTCGCCATGGATGTCCGTGATCACCGGCCGGAACAGCGGCGCGCAGGCCTGGTTGGTGCGGTGCGAGCGGCCCAGGCCCTGGATGGCGGCGTCGGCCCGCCAGCCGGGCTCGACCAGGTAGTGGACCCGGCGCTGCTGGTTCGCCGCGCCGAGGTCGGCGTGGTAGCTACGGCCAGTTCCGCCGGCGTCGGAGAACACCAGCACGCGCTTCTTGCCCGCCATGAAGGCGTCCGTCTCCGCCTTGGCCGCGGAAGCGCTGCGCCGTTCCACCACGCGCCGGCCGCCGCGGGTGATCACCCGGCGCGAGCGGCCGGTGATCTCGGCGACCTGCTCAGTCCCCAGGGCCTCCAGCACCGCATCCAGCACGCCGGGGACCGCCGGCAGGCAGGCCAGATGGGCGACCAGCTCGTCGCGCAGCCGTAGCGCCTCCTGGCTGACCACGGGCGCGCCATCGACCCTCACCGGGACCAGGGTGACGGCGCCGTCCTCGTCCTCGACGGCGTCCATGGCCATGACCGGGAAGGCGCCCATGAGGTAGTCGAGCACGGTGTCCTTCGGACTGAGATCGACCGAGAGATTCTGCCATTCCTCGGCCGGGATCTCCGCCAGCCGGCGCTCCATCACCGCCTCATTGGTCGAGACAATCTGCACCACGGCGCAGCGGTTCGCCGCGAGGTCCTGCCGGATCGAGGCCACGAGGGACGGGGACTTCAGGCCCGAGAGCAGGTGGCCGAAGAAGCGTTGCTTGCAGCCCTCGAACGCCGACATCGCCGCCGAGGCGGCCTGGCCGCTCCTAGGCTTGCCGTCCTCGGTGACCCCGACCGCCTCCAGGGCGGCGCGCAGGTTGGCGTGGATCAGCTGGTAGGCGTCGGCCCAGGCGTCCCAGATGGCGATGTCATCCTCCGTGAGCGGATGACGCAGCGCCTCGTATTCGACGCCGTCGAACGATAGCGAGCGGGCGATGTAGAGGCCCATCGCCTTCAGCTCGCGCGCGATCAGCTCCATCACCGCCACGCCGCCGGTCTCGACCGCGTCCATGAAGGCCTCGCGGGTGTCAAACGGGGCTTCCGGACCGCCCCAGAGGCCGAGCCGGGCCGCATAGGCCAGGTTTTCCGGCGTGGTCGCGCCCGTCGCCGAGACATAGAGGATCCGGGCGTTGGGCAGTCGGTTCTGCAGGGCCAGGCCCGCCATCCCTTGCTGCGAAGCCTTCTTCGGACCACGGCTCCCCTTGCCGCCGCCGCCGCCGCCGCCGGCATTGGCCATGGCGTGGGCCTCGTCGAACACGATCACCCCGTCGAAGTCCGCGCCCAGCCAGCTCACGATCTGGTCGAGCCGCGAGGGCCGGTCGCCGCGGGCCGGCTGTCGCAGCGTGGCGTAGGTCGAATAGAGGATGCCCCGGTCGAGCCGGATGGCGTCGGCCTGCTTCCACGCCGATTGCGGGGTGATGTCGCCGCCGGCCCCGCCGATCGCGCCCCAGTCGCGCCGGGCGTCTTCCAGCAGGGCGTCGTTCTTCGACAGCCAGAGCGCCCGCTGCCGGCCCTGAGCGAAATTGTCGGCGATCACGCCGGAGATTTCCCGGCCCTTGCCGCAGCCGGTGCCATCGCCAAGGAAGAAGCCCTTGCGGAAGGACACCGCGCCGGGGTGGCCGTCCTTGACCAGGATCACCTGGTGCGGCGCCTCGCCGAGGATCCACGACCCCGGCAGGACCTGGGCGTGGGCCTCGCCGGCATAGATCACCGTCTCCATCTGGGCGTCGGAGACCAGGGCTTCGGCGGCAATCCTGGCCGGCAGCACGGCGCGATAGGTCGGCGCCGGGGGCGCGACCGAAGCCATCGGACCGGATTCCACGAGCGGCGAGGGGTGGGGCGCGGCCTTGGGGAAGCGTATGCGGCCAAGCGCATAGGCCTGGTAGAGGCCGACGTCGTGGCCTTCGCCCGACCAGGCGCAGGTCTCGTAAGGGACCGGCGCGGCCGCCGCCAGGAAGGCCAGCCGGTTCGACGGCGTGGCCAGCGCCCGGGCCCGGGGAGCCAGCAGGGCGGCGTGATGGACAGTGCGAAACTGGCGCGGCTGAGCGGTCCGGCGCGCCGAGACGCCGGCGGCGGCTTGGGCGGCGTCTGCCAGGGTCTCGGCCGACACGGCAGGCGGGACCTCGGGGCAGACCGCCCCCCGGTCGATCACGAGGAGCCCGGTCTCGACCGAGGTCCCGTGCTTGGCGTAGGCGCGCGCCGGAAAGGCCAAGCGCAGCACGATCTGACCGCGCGCGGCCAGGGCCCGCATCGCCGGCGCATCCTCGAACAGCCGGGTCGGGACGATGGCCGAAAGGCGCCCGCCGTCGGCCAGGCAGTCGAGGGCCGCCTGCAGGTGAGCCTCGAGCTGCTGGAAGGGCGGATTGACCAGGGCGACCTGGAAGGACCCCGAAATCGGCAGCACGTCACGCAGGTGTTCGGCGGCGTGCTGCGAGCGGGCTGCGAGGGGGAAGAGCCCGTCGAGCAGGCCGGCGCGGCCGGCGGAGACCTCATTCAGGGTCAGGCTGGCGCCGCAGGCCTCCGCCAGGATGGCCAAAAGGCCCGTGCCGGCCGAGGGCTCAAGCACCTGGTCGCCCGGCCGGACCTGGGCGGCGAGGACGGCCAGGGCGCCCAGCTGGGGTGGGGTGGAGAACTGGTCGAGCGCCAGCTGCCCCTCGCTGCGGCGCGAGTGGGTTAGGCTGAGGTCGGCGAGATTGGCCAGCAGGGCCACAATCTCGGCCGGCGCGTCTTCCAGCCGGCCGATCTGCGGCGCCAGGCGCCGGATCTGCAGCACCAGCGCCGCCTCGATGGCGTCATAGGCGTCGCGCCAGAGCCAGGCGCCCTCGGTGTCTGATCCCCCGAAGGTCGTGGTCAACACATTGGCCACCAGCCGGCGGTCCAGCGGCCGCGAGCGGTTGAGCTGCGGGGTCAGGGCCCGGGCGGCGGCCAGGAGGTTGGCGGCGCGATGGTCCGAAGCGTCGCCGGCGGCGGCGAACAGGGGGAGCAGGGCGTTCATGGCGGGCGTTCCGATCACCCGCGGCGGAGGGCGCCTCCCTCCAGTCCCGACGGGCTCGCCCGTCCCCTCCCTGCCTCCCTCCTTTAGCGGCCGATCAGCGCGGAACCCGCCTCAGATGCCTGGCCTTCAGCACCTGCATCATCTCGGCCTTGATCCGCCGAAACAGGGTCGGCGGGATGAAGCCATAGGCATATTGGCCCTGCAGGTTCGTCTGTAGGTCGTAGCCCGGCCAGGTGGTTTCATTGACCTCGTCGACCATGACCCAGGACCTCAGGTCATCCAGGCCGAGCTGCCTCTTGACGGCCTGGGGGATTTCGATGGCCCGATCGCCGGGACGCGGCTCGGAATGGGTGATCGGCGCCAACATGGCGATCGTCGCGCCATCGGCCGTGCGGCGATACGACAGGACGATCGCGCAAGGGCGAGGGTAGCGGGCCTCCAGGCGGCCCCTGTCGAACTCGCTGCTCCAGAGATAGTTGAAATGGACGACGAGACCAGGCTCGGGATCTGGGATCGCCATCCCGGCCTAGTCGTCCATCAAGGCGTCGAGGTGGGCATGACGCGGGTCCATCTCGGCCTTTTCCAATGCGGCGATGGCTTCGTCCGAAAGATCCTCGACGCGGAGAGCGCGGGTCACCAAGCTTTTGAGGCGGACATATTCGTCGTAGTCGTGCTTGGAGATGAGCACCTCGGTGACTCGGCTGTAGTGGGTCACGCCGACAGGCTCGCGTTGGGCGGCCTGGCGATACTGTGAAAACCGCTTGGCGACCTCGGTGGACGGCACTTCCAGCATGACGATCTCCTTTGTCCCGGAAGATACGGAACATACGGGTTCTCTGCAAGGCTGAATCGGTCGGTCCGACGGGCTCGCCTATCCCCTTCCTTCCTTCCTTCCTTCCTTCAGCTTTCCTCGCGTGGAACCGCCGCCACAAGCTGGTCGGCGAGCCACTGGCTGCAGTCGGTCCAGGCCAGGCTCTTTCGCGAGCCAAGGTCGAGGACCCGGCCGCCGCCGCCGTAAGCGTCCAGACGCGGCCGCGAACAGGTCAGGGCCCAGACGAAACCCCATCGTCCGGACAGGTTGAACGCTTGCGCGCACCGCAGGGCGAACGCGACGACGTGCTCGGGCTCACCGTGACCATCATCGTCAGTCAGCCAGAGCGATGAAGGTTCGTCTGATGAGACGGCGGCGACAAAGCCAATGGCGATGTCATCGTCGGCCTCCAGGTCGATGGCCATCTGGGCGTGGATCGCCAGCGCCGCAGCGGCGTTGTCGGCGTCACCGACATCAAGGACGCACGAAAATTGGGTGAAATAGTCGACCATGTCAGCCTCCTGAAAAGGCGACAGCCCGGCCAGGGCCGGGCTGTCCAGTGAGGGGTGAGGAGGGCGTCAGGCGGCGATCTGCACCGCGGCGTCCGCGTCGACGGGGCTATCCCCGGTCTCCGGGACTTCCGAATCGTCCTCCGGCTCCACTGCGACGACGCGGTCCCAGGCCAGCGCCGAGGGAGCCCATTGCCGCTCGGCCGCGCGCTCGGCGACGAAGGCGACCAGGTCGTCCTTCCTCAACGCCTTGGCCCGGTCGTCCTCAACGCCCATCTCCGCCTGCAGCGCCAGAAGCTGCTTCTTGGAGTGAACCGCCAGGTACGGGACATCCGGGGTCCAGTGGGCCGAGATGTCGGCGCCGCACAGGGCGGCGATCTCGGCCGCCTCGGCGCGGGCCCCGTGGCGGATCATCAAGGTGCGCGGCTCGCGCAGGTTCAGCGCGATGGCGGTAAGTTCCGCCAGCAGGGCCATCTTCTCGCCGTGCGGCAAGGTCTCCACCCAGGTGATCGGGCGAAGGCCCGAGGCCTTGTAGGCTTCGCGCCGGGCGTCGAGGCGGGCCTTCACCTCGCCGTCCAGCGCCGCGATCGGCGGCGTGGAGCCCCGGCTGTAGCGCGTGGCCGAGATCTGCAAGGCCGACCCCTGCAGGTCACCGGACGAATGCAGGGCCAGTTGCTTGAACAGCTGGGCCACCAGCACGGTCAGGGCGGCGCCCGGATCGTCGGCCAGGTCGCGGATCAGGCCGCGGGTGGCCACGTCGGTGCGGGTCTCGTGGAAGACGTGACTGGAACCGTCGACCTCCACATCGGCCTTGGGGACCTCGACGTCGGCGATGGCCCGGCCGTAGCGGCCAGCGCCGACCCCAGCGTCGTCATCGTCATCGCCCTCCTCGTCCTCGATCTCGTCCGGCAGTTCGTCGGCGGGAAGCGGGGCCGAGAAGAAGGTGGCGTTCACCCCGAACCCTTCCGCCAGCGGCGACAGGATCGCCGCCCCGATCTTGCAGCGGCTAAGCGGCGCGCCCGCCACAACGGCCAGGGCGCCCATCAGCGGGCCCAGGGCCGCCGGCGCGTCGTCCGACAGGAGGTCGATGTCCTGAAGCGCCGACTGCTGGCGCCGGGCGTCCACGATGGCGGTGTCGAGGGCGGCCGTCTGTGCCTCGGTCAGCTGAGGCCGGTAGACGTAGGGCAGGCGGGAGAACCCCTCCGGCGCGCCGAAGTCGCCGTCGTCGCCGAGGTAAACCGCCAGGCCTTCGGCCTGCAGGTGGGCGACGATCGGCTGCACGCGCTCGCGCCAGGCAGCCTGCAGGACCTCGGGATCGAGGAGGGCGTCAGGCAGTTCGCCGAACAGGTCCTGCACGACCCGCCCGCCGGCGGCGACATAGCGGTCAATGCCCAGCAGCCCAAACCGGGCGTCGTCCACGGTCAGGCGGCCACCCTCCACCACATGGCGCAGCTGGTAGTCCTGGAAGTAGCCGTCGAGCGCGGTCTGGGCGATCTCGGCCTGGCGCTTCTTGTCGCCGACCCGCGCGAACAGGCGGACCTGCTTCAGGGTGAGCTTGCCCTGGCGCAGCGCCTTCAGCACCGTCGCGTGGACAGTCGACAGGGCCTCCAGCCGCTTGATCTCCAGCTCGGCATAGCCCAGGGCGCCGGCGATGGCGCGGGTGTCCATCCGGGCCTTCCGCAGACGGCCGATCGCCACGATCACATCGGCGATGTGGACCGGCGCATGTTCCGTGTTCGGAAGGACGATCGCGGCGGCCTGCTGGGCCTGGGTCTCGGCCAACAGGCACTCGACGACATAGTCGTCATCAGCGTCGCCGCGCTCCTTGAGCAGCAGCAGGCCCATGCGCCGGCGGCGGCCATCCAGGGCCATGAACGGCTGCTCGCCCTTGCGCCCGGGCCGGACGATGGGGGCGATCACCACGCCGGCGGCGAAGATGGTCTCGGCGAGTTGTGGCACGCCGTCGTCGGCCGGCTCATGGAAGCGAAGGTTCTCCTTGGCCAGGCCGAGGTCGCCGAGGCGAACCTGGATGCGGGTCATGGCCGCGGGGGCGGCCGCAGATGCGGAAACGGAAACGTCGGTCATCGGGATCAGGCTCCAGCGCCTGGGCGAGGATCATCCTGCCCCTGGGCGCGCCCGACCTCGCCCTTCCTCTCCCCTCCTAAGCGCCGCCCGTACCGCCGCCGCCACGGTTGGACCAATCGTTCCAGTCCTCCCAGGATCCGGGCGGCAGCGCTACGCTCGCCGCAACGCCGCCGGCGATCAGTCGTCCCTTCAGCCGCTCGGCCGAGGCCTCGCCGTCCTTCCCGCGATCCGCCGCGATCAGGACCGAGCGGACGCCGGCCGGCGGCGCCCAGACCCGCAGGTTGCGGGTCGAGAGGAGGGCCCAGCCCGGCAGGCCGAACCATTCGCTGGCCGAGAGGGTGGTGAACACGCCTTCGCCGACCAGCATCTCCTCCGCCGCTAGGTCCAGCCGCACCGCGCAGCCACCGGGCGCCGACCCGACGGTTTTGCGCGGCAGATGCAGATCCTGGGCACGTTGGCCGTTGGGCGCCAGATAGGTCACCTCGACGGCGGTGTAGTGGCCATCCGCGTCCCGGATCCCCGCCAGCAGAGCCGGGCGCCGCTGGCGGCCCGGCCGATAGATCGACACTGGGGTCTCGGCGCAGTGGCGCAGGGCCTCTGGGCCCGGCAGCAGCCGCTTGATGCCCCGGATCTGGCAATGGAGCGCAGAGGGCGTGCGCGTGATCGCCCGTCCCCTGTCCCAGAGGCATAAAGCCGCCTCCAATCGCTCGCGCGCCGGAACCACCTCCCGGGCCGGGCGTCGGCCGACCGGGGTCCCCAGGCCATCGAGCGGGGCGTTCATGGAATCGATCAGCCGGTGCTCACGTAGATGGTCGAGCACCCCCCGCCAGTCGCCGTCACCGAAGGTGTGGACGACCACCCGGTCGTCCTGCAGCAGCAGAGACACCGACCGGTCGGCCGCGCTGTGGCCAGGCGCGGGAATATTGGCGCGGCGGCCGCCGTCATAGAGCTCGCCGCCAAGGGCCCGGACAATCGATCGCAGGGACATGGCTCCGCCTCCTCAAAGGGTCCAGTTCCCCAGTCCCTTCCTCCGGCTCTCGACGGGGCGCGGAGCAGCCCAGGTAGAGGGAGGAGCCAAGACGCCGCGGGCGGACAGCTGAAGACGATCACCCCCCGCTGAGGGTCAGGACCGCGCGAAGGCGAGAAGCGGTGCGAAATTAAACCCATCCGCGGCTTTGATCGCGGCGATATAGGCGGCGCGGGTCTCGCCGGGATGCACCAGATCGACCCGGCCCCAGGTAAAGGGCTCGCGGCCGAGACGCTCGGCCAGCAGGTCGGCGGCAAGGCGCGCGTGGCGCCCATTGCCGTTTGGGAAGACGTGGATCGAGACCATCCGGTAGTGGAAGTCGATCGCGATCTCATCCGGCGGCCGGGCGCCTGCCGCCACCTGGGCGGCGACGTCGCCGGTCAGGACGTGCAGGTGTTCGCGAACCCTCCACCAATCGCTCACACCGATGTTCTTTTCGGACTCGCGAGGCTTGCCGGCCCAGCGCCAGACGTCGCCGAACATGCGTCGATGCAGGGTGAACAGACTTGTCGCATCGAGCACGTCAAAACGACCACGGCGCGCCCAGCGCCAGCCGGCGGCGATGTTGGCGCGCTCGGCCCGGTTGAGATCGTCGCGGGTCACGATCCAGGTTGGTATCAGACCGATCCGTTCTTCGGGCGAGAGGTCGGTCGCGGCTTCGTCACCGCCGTGCAGATTCTCGTCGGTCAAGGCCGGCGCGCCCAGACTTCGCGCGGATCAAGTTCTGTCTCTATGAAGCGCCGAACCCGGTCGTCGGATTCAGCGTCGGCGACCGCCTGATCCTCGAGCGCCATGCTATGATCGATGCGGACCAGTTCATGGCGCGCGAGCGCCTGGGCGGCGGCATTGTAGGTCGCTTCCAAGCTGGCCTTGGGCACCAAGGCGTAGACTAGCTCACAGCCGAGGGCTTCGGCGGCCCGCCGCAGGGTCTTCAACTGGATCGCGTCATCAGCCTCGGAGGTCTCAAGGCCTTGAACGGTCGGCTGCGACACGCCCATCCGTTCGCCGAGCTGCTCGGCGGTCATGCCGAAGGCGTTGCGGATCGCGCGAATCCACCCCTTGGCCGGTCGGCGATGGGGCAGGTTTTGGAACGGAGAGAGGGTCCGATCGAGGGATCGGCGGGCCTCGGCGGCGGCTTCGCGGGAGTTCATATAGTCTATAACCTATTTTCTAGATAATCAATTATAGCTCCTAGCCAATTAATGCACAATCACCGCATTGGCCGTAGGCTATTTTCATCAATACTAGGAGCGTCCGCCAAGGCGGTCCGGCGCTTCCGACCGCCCAACGTCACCGGTCCAGCTTCGTCGCACCGGCGTTTCCGCTCCCCGACTGTCAACGCCCGGGCTATTCTAGGCCACCGGTGCCGCTAGCTACGGCGACGTCCGGCCACACCGCCTGGGCGTGGTTGAACACCAAGCCGGCCAGCAGCGACGCCGAAGCTCGCCAAAATCACGCTTTGCCCACGCCGCGCGGCTTGCCGGACCTCGGTCATGGCCGGCGCAGCGTGATCACCACGCGTTCGACGAACACGTCGGCTGCTTCGGCGGCGGCGAGGATGTCGGGGATGAAGTCGGCCTTGATCCGCTTGGCGGCGACGCCGCTCGGCGTCGACAGCGTCAGGACTCCATCGGTGAGACCATGAAAACCCACCCGGCCGAACCAGCTGCCGAACTTGCCTTCCCGGATGATCCGCCGCAGAGCGCTAGCGATCTCTTGCCACTTGGGGTCTTCTGTCCCCGGCGGCGCGATGAGGTCCTCCGCCAGCCGCGTGGCCTGGGCTTCCCCGTCGTCCGAATTGTTGGTTGGCGTCGGGGCCGTTTCCGGCAAGGGAACATCCCCCTTCAGCCTGAGAATCCGCGCCAGGTTCAGCCGAAGGTCGGCGGCTCCCCGATCCTGACCGGTAAGTTTCCCGAAATAGCCGCCCGGCGAGCGGATATCGCGGTCCTCCAGGACGATGGCCAGCATCACCAACACGCGGATTCCGTGCTTGCGCCAGCCCCACAGCGCCGTCTGGCCGTTGTTCCGCTCCGGCTGCGGCAGGAATTCTTCCGCCGCGGCGGCCACCCGCGCCATGTCCTCTGGCGTGGCGCCGGCAGGGTTGGCGAGGAGGGCTGGGGTGACCAGCGGCGCTAGTCGGGGACATAGTTGGGCGGCTGTCCGAAGCTCCTGGCGGACCATTTCCGCGTACACCGAGGGCGCCGAGCGCGCGTTGTCCAAGCCGCTGGCTCCCTCCGGAGAGCCATTGGCTGGGTCCTGTCGGCTGCTCTGGTGCTGGGTCGAGGATATGTCGGCTTTTCCGTTCGCGGGCTTGGGAGAAGACCGCACTTCGGAATTGTGTTGCGGCGCAGCCGCGTCATTCTCTCGTACAGGGGACTTAAAGTTCTTTTGGGACTGTTCTAGGCGCCGGGATTCTGGCGCCTGGGCGCTATATTTTGTCGGGAAGGCTATGGTCTCTGAATAGGCCGCCCTGCGGGCGGCGATCGCTTGCCGGATCGCCTCGTCAACCGCCTCCAGCTCTTCGAGCCGGCCCATCAAGGGCCGCAGATCGTAGGCCTCCACGCCGGCGGGGCGATTGGCGCGGGTATAGTCCCGAACCATGAAGCCAGCGGCCTCCAGCGCCTTGCGATTGGCGCGGGCCTGACTCTCGCTGCAGCCCAGATATTGGGCCACCAGGCCCGTCGACGGCCAGACGCAGGCGGTGTCCTGCTCCAGGCGGTCCTGGTTCAGGTGCTCGACATAGAGCAGCAGCGTCATGCGCTGCGGGGTGCTCAGCGACGGCGTGCCCTTGAGCACGGCGGCCGCCACGCGGGCGACGGTTTCGCCGGGCGACCAGCGCCAGGTCTCCGCGGCGGCGCAAACTTCCGAGAAGTTGTCCGCGCGCTTGGCGAAGCCTGGCCGCCATTCATCGGAATGTACGGTCTGCATGATGTCCCTTCAGGTCGGGACGAGGCCGAATAGACGGGCTAAAATCGCCAGAGTTGAGACAATAGGTCTCCTGTCCGAGCCTTGACGGGTTTTGAAACCCCGTCTAGTTTGGCTCAGATACAACGCCGCCTCGACAACGGCTCTGCGATTTCCGAAAGCCTCCAGCTCCAACTGGGGGCTTTCGCCGTTTTAGGGTCTCGTCGTCAGGTCACGGTTTAGGATCCTGTGGTGGCTCCGGCGCGCCGGAGCGGGATGGCGAGTTGGCGACCAGGTGCGGGCGCCGCGGGATGTCTGGACATCAGGGTGAGGGCATAGTGTCGTCCTTCTCGCGAGGACGGGACCGGTCCGGGTTCGAGCCCTTCGAGCGGCCGAACGAAGGCGTTTGGGGTCTTGACGTCGAATCTTCTGACGCCTAGCTTTTCCCCATCAAGCGCCGCCTCCACGCGGTTTGATCGAATTTCTCGAGGGTCCCTGGTTGCAGCCGGGGGCCTTCGCCGTTCTAGGTCCCGTCACATCAAGTCATCGAAGCGTCTCCAAAGCGGCGCCGAGCGCGCGTGCGAAACACGCGGTGCGGCAGTTGGAAGGGTGGGGCGAGTCTGTGCATTTCCAAACGGCGCGGACCGTTGGAAAACAGGCAAAAAGCGGCGTTCCGGGCGGCCTTCTTGGACTTGCCTTCCCCAGAGAATCGGCGGGTCCACGGACGAATCGGCGCACCGGCGCCGCTGGCCATAAGCGAGCGACCCAGCGCCAGCGTCAGACGGCGTTGGGCCTCAAAGTGGGAAAGCGAGCCAAGTCGCCGAGGTTAACCGCTTCCGGCGGGCAAACCCTTGACCGCCGCCGCTCACGGCTCTGGCGGTTGATCTCGGCCTGCCCGGCGTCCTTTATGACGCGGAGCAGGCGGAAGTTCGGGTCCTGGCCGCCCAGCTCGGGATTGATCGGCAATTTGATCAATCTGTTCGCCGAACGCAGACGACTACAGTCCGAATACAGATGTAACGACACAGCGAAGTCCGTTACCAGCAGGTCGATGACTAGACTTTGAGGTTCTACGCTTTCTGGCATCGGCCACATCACACGCTTTTTACGCACGCCACTACTACCCTTGTACATGACACAGAACTTACACGGCACAGCTTGCACAGACGTCCGTAAACCAATTATGACCGCGAAAGTTGTTCTGGTGTCCTGATAAGGGCGGCGCGGCTGCGTATCGCCTGGCCCCACGACGCCACAAGCTCGCAGCCCTTGCGCAGGCCAACCCGTAGCCGAAGCTGCTCGCCCGTCATTCTATTGAATTACTTAGATATTTCGCTAGATTCCGGAGGAATAAAATCCGGTCGCGGCGCCAGACCTTGGCGCCGTGGCGCAAGGTAGGAGCTGACTGCCGCCGGGGCCGTCGGCAGCACGAATTTGCCAGACGCCGCTCGGCCGCATCATTCATGCTAATCAACCTCATCGAGAGTAGCTAACCGGCATGGCCGGACCTAATAACAAGGCCGTCGCCTGAGATGTGACCAGCTTCCTCCGCCGCCTGGGACTCTCAGGCGGCGCGCGTGGCCTTGGACCTCACATATGGGCGGTGTCATCGACGCCCGGAGCAACCGTAACGCCGGTGGGCGCCTGGACTTGCGTCTCGGACGTCACAGCCGCCGCGGTGGCTGCGGCCTGCTGTTTGGCCGCCTCGACCGCCGCATAGGCCTGAGCCTCGGTGATCAGGATGTCTTGGAGCTGGGCGAGCTGAGCCGAGACGGCGGCGATGAGCTGGTTCGTCGCCTGATGGGCCGCCGTCGCGCCGACCGCCGCATTGGACTGGGCGACGGCATCGCGCACGGCGCTGGTGATCGTCGGGCTTGTCTGCGCGATCGTGTTCTGAACCGCGATGGAG
>Ga0302317_10000408_pt1 | contig 37663 bp, 35 predicted proteins | sample III_Palsa_N3_3_FD_200450 | JGI IMG/M metagenome (GOLD analysis project Ga0302317, IMG submission 200450) | Peat permafrost microbial communities from Stordalen Mire near Abisko, Sweden - III_Palsa_N3_3 | ecosystem: Environmental > Terrestrial > Soil > Palsa > Peat permafrost | place: Sweden...
CATCGAAGGCCCGGTGGTGCGCACGAGTGCCGCCGAAAGCGATACCTATTTCGCATCCCGCAACTGGCAGAGCCGCATCGGTGCCTGGGCCAGCCACCAGAGCGAGCCGATCGATTCGCGCCAGGCTCTCTTCCGGGCGGTGGCCGCGGCCGCTGTGAAACTGGCACTGCCGACGCCGGCCGAGGACGAGGCGCAGCCGGATCCTGGGCAGAAGATTCCGCGGCCACCCCATTGGGGCGGATTTCAGCTGTGGGCCGCATCGGTCGAGCTGTGGGTCGAGGGCAGCGCGCGGATCCATGACCGTGCCCGCTGGAGCCGCAGCCTGAGCCCTAAGGACGGCGCGTTCGCACCCGGTCCCTGGTCGGTCTCCCGGCTGCAGCCCTAGGCGGCAGGGGCCACGCCTTAAGATCATGTGGCGCTTCATCCGAATCACGGTGCTGCTGCTGATCCTGGTGGTGGTCGCCGGCCAGGCCTGGCTCGACAAGCACACGACCACGAGCTGGCAGCGCATCGTGTTTGTCGGTGCCTTCCCGGTCAGCGCCGATGGCAGCGCTGTGAGCCGCGCCTACATCGAGCAGCTCGATCAGGGGCAGCTCGATGGAGTGACCCGCTTCATTACCTCTGAAGCGCACCGCTACGGCATCAGCCTCGATGAACCGCTCTCGCTGCAGCTGTATCCGCCGCTCTCCGAGGCGCCGCCGGTGCTGGCGCCGCAGGCCAGCGTCCTCGCACGGGTGCTCTGGAGCCTCAAGCTCCGCTACTACCGCTGGCGCATGCTCTCAAGCGTGGCGCGCGGCAAGCCGCAGATTGCGCTGTTCCTGCTCTACCACGATCCGGCACTGGCCAGTGCCCTGCCCCACTCGGCCGGGCTGCAGCGCGGACTGACCGGCGTCGTGCACCTGTTCGCCAGCCGCGGCCAGGAGGCGCAGAACCGCATCGTGATCGCCCACGAGCTGCTGCACACCTTTGGCGCCACCGACAAGTACGATCCGGACACCGGCCTGCCGCTCTACCCGGAGGGCTACGCCGATCCCGAGCAGTCCCCGCGCTTCCCGCAGGAGCAGGCCGAGCTGATGGCCGGGCGCCTGCCCTTGAGCGCCACCCAGGCGGTGATGCCTGAGGGGCTCGCCAATGTGCGCATCGGGCCTTTGAGCGCACGCGAGATCGGCTGGGTGAAGCCATGAGTGGCGGCGCACCGCTGCTGGAAGTGGCCGCACTGTCGGTGCACGCCGGCCCGCTGCAGCTGCTTGAGGGGCTCTCGATGCGGGTTAAGGGCGGTGAATTCATCGCCATCCTGGGTCGCAACGGCTGCGGCAAGAGCCTCACGCTGCACACGCTGGCGGGGCTCCGGCCGGCCCGCGCTGGCGAAGTGCGCCTCGGGGGCGTGGCCCTGGGCGCACTCAAGCGGCGCGCGATTGCGCAGCGCCTTGGACTGCTGCCGCAGGATCGCGAGGAGGCGCTCGGGCTGACCACGCTCGAGACCGTGCTGACCGGGCGGCACCCGCACCTGAAGCTCTGGCAGCGTGAATCGGCCGCCGATCGCGAGCTCGCCGCCCAGTCGCTCGAGCGTTTTGGGGTGGCGCGCCATGCCGGGCGGCCGCTGGCCGGACTCTCAGGCGGTGAGCAGCGGCGCGCGGCGATGGCGGCGCTGCTGGCGCAGGCGCCGCGCGTGTATCTGCTCGATGAGCCGACCAATCACCTGGATCCGCATCATCAGCTCGAAGTGCTGCAGATCTTCCGCGCGCTGGCCGATGCCGGCGCCGCGGTGATCGCCACGCTCCATGATCCGACGCTTGCCGAACGCTTTGCCGATCGGGTGCTGCTGATGCACGGGGATGGCCGCTGGCAGCTGGGCGCCGCAGCGCAGCTGCTCAATGCGCAGGCGCTCTCAGAACTCTACCTCACCCCAATGACCGAACTCACCGCGCCGGGTCGGCGCGCGTTCATCCCCGCATAGCGGCCAAAACCTGCGCATGCAGCACCCCGTTACTGGCGAGCACGCTGCTCGTGCCGAGCGCCACGGCGCCGCCTGCCAGGTCGGTGAAGGTGCCGCCGGCTTCATTGACGATGACACTTAAGGCCGCGATGTCGAGGATGTTGACATCGGATTCGATCACGATCTCGAGCGCACCGCGCGCGAGCAGATGGTAGTGCAGGAAATCCCCATAACCGCGCAGGCGATTGACGCGCCCGACGAGTGCGCCCAGGCGCACCCAGCCGCTCGATGCGGCCAGCGTCTTTAAATTACCGGTGGAGAGGATCGCCTGCGAGAGCTCGCTCACCGCACTGACGCGGATCCGCTGCCCGTCAAGATAAGCGCCCTGGCCCTCCTCGGCCCAGGCCAGCTCGCCATAGGCCGGCGCACTCGAGACACCGAGCACCAGGCGTCCGGCCCGCTGCAGCGCGATCTGCGTCGAAAAGAACGGGCAGTCGCGCACGAAGGACTTGGTGCCATCGATCGGATCCACGAGCCAGATACTCTCGGCATCGAGCCGCTCGCTCCCCGTCTCCTCGCCATGGAAGCCAAAGCCCGGAAAGCGTTCGGTAAGCGCTGCGCGGATCACCTGCTCGGCGCGCACATCGGCCTCGGTGACCGGGGACTTGTCGGCTTTGAGTTGCACCGCCAGATTGTGGCGATAGAGGGACTGGATGACTTCGGCAGCCGCCCGGGCGGCATCGAGGGCGGCACTCAGTTCAGGCGATGGCATGTGCTTCGGCTCGGTACTCGTTTATTAACCAGCGCGCAAAAGAATTGTGATTTGACAGCCCGCAGACACGATTCTACAGTGCGGCCGCTGTCAGGTGCTCGGGAAGCCGGTGACCCCTGAAGAACAGCCAAGTGCCGCTGAATGGGGCGCAGCTGCTGTCATCTTCGGACCATTCCGGCGCTGCCCCCGCAACGGTAAGCGAGTTGATACGGCATCTTTTTTAAAGTTGACGCCACTGCGCGCCACGGTCTGATCACGGCCTGGTCTTTCCTCTACATTAAGAGGAAAACCCACAAGGGATCGGACACTACGCGTGGGAAGGCGATGCCGCCGGATTTTCGGTGACGCCCTCGATCCTCAAGGACGCTCACTGCAAGACCCCGCTCGCGAGCCCGGAGACCGGCCTGACGGAGTCGTACCCAGTGACGCGGCGGGCGTCGGGCTGGCGCTTTTCCAAAGGCGCTTCCTCGTTCCATGCCTGCTGCCGTTGCCGGGATTTTCCGTCACAGCCGTGCGGGCGTGCACGGTCAGGAGTGCTGTTCATGATCATTGCTAAACGGCTGCGAAATATCGCGGCTCTCTCATTGTTCCACGTGGCCCAGGCCTCAGCCCAATCGGTCCTGACCGTGCCGGCACCCGCGCCGGCCGCGAACCCCAACGATCCGCTCAATGAGATCGTTATTACCGCCACGCGCGTGCCCGAACCGATCGACACGGCACTCGAGCCGATCCTGATCATCGACCGGGCCGAGCTGGCCGCCTCGCTCGCCATCGATGTCGGCGACCTGCTGCGACTGCAGCCTGGACTGGATATCGGTCGCGTTGGCGGCCCGGGTCAGCCCGAATCTCTGTTCATTCGCGGCGCCAACAGCGATCAGTCGATCATCATGATCGATGGCGTGCGTATCAATGAAGGGACGATTGGCGGTGCTGCGCTGCAGAACCTGGACCCGCAGCTGTTCGAGCGCATCGAGATCGTCGAGGGGCCGCGCTCGGCGATCTACGGCACGGATGCGATCGGCGGCGTGGTCAACCTGATCACGCGCACCAGCGGCACCTCGAGCTTCGATGCCATGGCCGGCTACGGCAGCTATGGCACCGGGCAATTTGCGCTCGATGGCAGCTATGCCGGCACCAGCAGTCATTTCCAGCTGGCGCTTGCCGGTCAGCGCTCTGATGGCTTTCCGAGCTTTGTCGGCGAAGATCTGGACGCTGGCTACAAAAATCTGACCGGTGTCATCAATGCTTCAACTTCCGTAGGCACTACCGGCCAGCTCGGTGGCTTTTACTGGCGTGCAACCGGCACGAGCGACTACGCCAATCAAGAGTTCAGCCCGAATTTCCCGTACCCCGTGACCGGTTACTCGCCAGCCAGCGAACGATTCTCCGAAAGCGCTGGCGCGGCCTACCTCAGTGGCAATCTGACAACCGACTGGCACTCGAAGTTGCTCATCAGTCGTGTGATCGATGATCTGAGCCAGAACCAGGATGATCCCGATGCATTTCCCTCGGTTCCGGACTTCGACTACACCGCACGCAATACGCTCGACTGGCAGAATGATCTGATACTGAGTACCGGGGCGATCACCGAGACGCTGAGCTTCGGCGCCATCCTGAATGATGAGCAGACGCATGCGCTCTCGTATGGCACCTTCTATGCGGTAAGTACCGATACCGAGACCTACTATCTGCAGGATCAGTTCGACAGCGGCGCCAGTCACCTGCTGCTGGCTGGCGGCGAGTACCATCACCCAGCCTTTGGCGATCACACCACCTGGAATGCCGAATACGGCTACGCGCTCTCCTCGGCAACGATGCTGACGGCCTCGGCAGGCACCGCCTTTCGCGCCCCCGATGCGACCGATCGCTTTGGCTATGCCGGCAATCCGGACCTGCTGCCCGAGACTTCGCGTAACTACGAGCTCGGTCTCAAGACGCGCATCTCTCCCACGCAGCTGCTGACACTGGCCGCGTTCCAGGACACCATCGATGATCTGATCATGTTCGTGTACGACCCGATCGAAGTGCCGTATCAGGGTGAGAACCAGAACATCGATCGGGCCCGGATCCGCGGCATTGAGGGCAGCTGGGATTGGCAGCATGATCAATGGTCGGCGCGGCTGGCAGCGAGTCTGCAGGATCCCGAGAATCTCTCGCCCGGCGCGACCGATTCGCAACTGCAGCGCCGCGCGAAGCAGACCGCGAGCTTCAGTGCCACGCGAAAATTCGGCGTGTTCAGGCTCGGCCTCGATCTGCTGCAGTCCGGTCGTCGCGATGACCTGGGCGCCGCCACCGGCACGGAAGTGTATGACGGCGGCTACCTGCTGGTCGGGCTGCGCGCTGAGATCCTGTTCACAGAGCGCTGGTCACTGGGCGCGCACCTGGAAAACGCGCTCGATCATCACTACGCGCTCGCCGATGGTTACAACACGGCCGGCCGCTCCGTGTTCGTCGATCTGCATTACGGCGTGCATTAAGTAGTCGAAGCTCCACAAGGCGGCGCAGCTTGCTAAGCTCGCCGCCTGACTCTTAAGGTAAGGCTGAGAACCTGAGCGCTACTGGAGCCGCAAGCATGGGTAACCGACTCTCCAAGATAGTGACCCGCACCGGGGATGGTGGCAGCACGGGCCTTGGGGATGGCACACGCGTGCCCAAGGAAAGCGCCCGCATCGAGGCCTGCGGCAGCGTGGATGAGCTCAACTGCGCACTCGGCGTGCTGCTCAATTCGGCCGGTCTGCAGGCAGCGGAGGGCCGCTGCCTGAGCGAGGTGCAGCAGGAGCTGTTTGATCTCGGGGGCGAGCTTGCGATCCCGGGACGCCAGGCGATCGGCCCGGCGCAGGTGGAGCGGCTCGAGGAGGCGATCGAGAGTGCCAATGCCGAGCTGCCACCGTTGAAGGAATTTGTGATTCCAGGCGGTGGCGGCGGTGCGGCCGAGTGCCACGTGGCCCGCTCGATCTGCCGGCGCGCCGAGCGGCGCTGCTGGAGTCTGTCACGAAGCGAGGCGGTCGGGCCGGATCTGCTGCGCTACCTGAACCGGCTCTCGGATCTGCTGTTCGTCTACGGACGGGTACTCGCGCGCCGTGCGGGCGGCGCAGAAGTGCTGTGGCAGCACGCGCGCGGGGACTCAGAGAGCGGCGAGTAGCCGCCGCAACTGCGGCCAGTTGAAGGACTTGCCCGGATCGCTCTTGCGGCCCGGTGCGATATCCGAGTGCCCCACGATCGCCTGGTAACTCAAGGTCGTGTACGCCTGGCACAGCGCCTCGATCAGCCCCGCCAGCGTTTCGTACTGGGGTGCCTGATAGGGATCGGTGTCGGTCCCTTCGAGCTCGATCCCCACCGAGAAATCATTGCAGGCATTGCGCCCGCGCCAGCTCGATACCCCGGCATGCCAGGCGCGCTGGCCAAAGGGCACGAACTGCACCGGCGTGCCGCTGCGCCCGATCAGTACGTGCGCCGAGACCTTCAGGCCCGCGATCTCCTTGAAATAGGGATGGGCCTGCGCGCTTAAGTTCCCGGTAAAGAACTGCTCGATCCACGGGCCGCCATACTCACCCGGGGGCAAGCTGATGCCATGCACGACGATCAGCTCGGGCACGGCCCGCGCCGGTCGGGCATCGCAATGCGTTGAGAGCACCTGGCGGATGCCCGCCACCAGTCCGGTCGCCGGATCAATCTCGTAAGGAATTTTAGGTCCGCTCCTGCAGGAGAAGGGCCCATGATGCCAAAATGGCGCCCATGAACCCAGAGAACAACGCCACGCTCGCCGCCCGGGATCTGAAGCACGTGTGGCACCCGTGCACCCAGATGAAGGATCACGAAGCGGCGCCGCCGATTCCGGTGCGGCGCGGCATCGGGGTCTGGCTCGAGGATTTCGAGGGCAAGCGCTACCTCGATGCGATCAGCTCATGGTGGACCAATCTGTTCGGGCATGCCAACCCCAGGATCAGTGGCGCGGTGGGCGCGCAGGCCATGCAGCTCGAGCATGTGATGCTGGCCGGCTTCACGCACCAACCAGCCATCGAACTGGCCGAGCGCCTGGTGCGCCTGGCCGCGCCGGGCCTGAACCGCTGCTTCTTTGCCGACAACGGCTCGGCCGCGGTCGAGGTCGCGCTCAAGATGAGCTATCACTACTGGCGCAACTGCGGCGCGAGTGGCAAGCAGCGCTTCCTCACGCTCTCCAACAGCTACCACGGCGAGACCTTAGGCGCGCTCGCGGTCGGCGATGTGCCGCTGTATCGCGAGACCTACGCACCACTGCTGCTCGATGTACTCACGGTCCCCTCCCCTGATTGCTACGAGCGCGCGCCGGGGGTCAGCTGGGCCGAGCACTCGCGCGCGAGCTTCGCGGCGATGGAGCAGGCGCTCGCCGAGCACGCCCACGAGCTCGCGGCCGTCATTGTCGAGCCGCTGGTGCAGTGTGCCGGGGGCATGCGCATGTATGACCCGCTCTACCTCACCCTGCTGCGCGAAGCCTGCACGCGCCACAAGGTGCATCTGATCGCCGATGAAATCGCCGTGGGGTTCGGGCGCACCGGGACGCTCTTTGCCTGCGAGCAGGCGCGCATCACGCCCGATTTCCTGTGTCTGTCCAAAGGGCTGACCGGTGGCTACCTGCCGCTCTCGTGCGTGCTCACCGCCGAGACGGTCTACGAGGCCTTCTATGCCGAGTACCAGGCGCTGCGCGCTTTCCTGCACAGCCACAGCTACACCGGCAACCCACTGGCGTGCGCCGCGGCGCTGGCGACGCTCGATATCTTTGCGCACGAGCCGGTGCTCGAGCGCAACCGGATGCTGGCCGCGCACATGGCGCGGCGCGCTGCGCCGCTGGCCGATCATCCGCACGTGGCCGAGGTACGCCAGTGCGGCATGATCCTTGCGATCGAGATGGTCCAGGACAAATCCACACGCACGCCCTACCCGTGGCAGGAGCGGCGCGGCCTGCGCATTCATCATCACGCACTTGCGCGCGGCGTGCTGCTGCGGCCCCTGGGCGGCGTGACCTACCTGATGCCCCCCTATGTCATCAGCCCAGAGCAGATTGATCTCGCGCTCGAGGTCGCGGCCGAAGGCATCGAGATCGCCACGTGCGCGTGAGCCGCATCTACCTCGATGCGCCACTGAGCGTCGGTCAGCACGTCGTGCTGCCCGAGCAGGCGGCCACGCACCTGACGCGGGTGCTGCGGCTGCGCGCCGGCGCGCCGCTGACACTCTTTAACGGCCAGGGCGGTGAGTACGTGGCCGAGCTGCTCGCGATCGAACGCGGCACGGCGCGCGCAGCGGTCCTGCAACAGGTTGCGATCGAGCGCGAGTCCCCGCTGCGCCTGACGCTGCTGCAGGGCATTTCGCGCGGCGAGCGCATGGATCTGATCGTGCAAAAGGCGACCGAGCTTGGGATCGAGCGCCTGGTGCCGATTGCCGCCGAACACGGCGTGGTGCGCCTCGATCCGATCCAGGGCATCCGGCGCGTCGAGCATTGGCAGGCGATCGCGATCAGCGCCTGTGAGCAGTGCGGTCGCAATCGCGTGCCGACGATCAGCGCGGTGCTGACACTCGCCAAGGCGCTCGAAGCGCTGCCTGCCGAGGGTGCGCGGCTGCTGCTCGATCCGGAAGGCGCCAAGACTCTGGCGACGGTGCCGGTTACTGGCGCGGCCACGGTGCTGATCGGTCCGGAGGGCGGCTGGAGCGAGACCGAGCGAGGCCTGTGCGAGCGCGCCGGCATCAGCGCCTGCCGGCTTGGGCCACGGGTGTTGCGGACCGAGACCGCGCCGCTGGCGGTGCTGGCGGCGCTGCAGGCGCTGCATGGGGATCTGGCGCGCTAACGCACGGGCCTTGAGCGCCGATCAGCCGGGGCTGACTGTGGTTTCCTCGGCGATCATGCCCTCGAGCCGCTCCAGGTCAGGAATCAGTGGCGTGTCATTGAGCATGCGCGCGCGGCACAGCACCGGGAAGCGTTCGGGCTGTATGTAGTCCGGATCCGGTCGCACGACCTCGGCATTGACGCGCACCAGCTGCGGAAAACCCTGCGAGATGATGCCAAACACGCCCGCTTCGATGCGCGCGCCCTGGCAGTGGAACAGCACAATGCGCGAGCGGCCGCCCAGGGGCGGAATCAGCTGGCCACACACGCCCTCGAAGGACACCAGCGGCACCTGGCGGCCGTTCCAGACCACGAGCCCCAGATACCAGGGCGGTGCACCGATCATCTGGGTCGGTGCCTGGAAACCGATCACCTCGGCCACGCACGAGCGCGGAATCAGCAGCCGTCCTTCGGCCAGCGGAATCAGCAGACTGTAGATCTCGATATGCCGCGTATCCATCAGCCGTGGCCGCCGGCGACCAGGGCCGCACGACGCTTGGCCACCAGCGGCATGATTGCATCGATCAGCTGGCTTTCCTGGTAGGGCTTGCCCAGGTAATCATCGACCCCGAGCTCGATGGCACGCGCGCGATGCTTCTCACCGACGCGCGAGGTGATCATGATGATCGGCACTTCGCGCAATCTGGCATCCGAGCGCACGTGGGCCGCCACTTCATAGCCATCCATGCGCGGCATCTCGATGTCGAGCAGGATGATATCGGGCGTGTGCTCCTGCAGCAGCGCAACCGCATCCATGCCATCGCGCGCCGTGAGCACGCGCATGCCGTTGCGCTCGAGCAGCCGCTGCGTCACGCGCCGCACGGTGATCGAGTCATCGACCACCAGCACGAAAGTGCGCTGGTCATCGCGCTCGCGCATCACGGTCGGCGCCTGGCGGCCGCGCCATTCGGCACGCACCAGCGCGCCGATGTCGAGGATGATCACCACGCGCCCATCACTCAGGATCGTGGCCCCGGAGATGCCGCGGATCGAGGCGATCTGCGGGCCGACCGGTTTGACGACAATCTCGCGACTGCCCAGCAGCTCATCGGCCACGAGGCCGGTGGAATGCTCACCGGCCCGTACCAGTACCACCGGAATCGTCGCATCGGTATCGGGCGGCGGCCCGGCTTCCATGCCGACGAACTGGGCCAGTGGTTGCAGCCGGTACTTCTGATCGCCGTAGGTGAAACTGGCGCTCTCGCTGCGCAGGTGCGCGGCCACATCCTCGCGCGAGAGGCGCACCACCCCTTCGACCGTCGGCAGCGGCAGGGCATAGAACTCATCGGCAATACGCACCACCAGCGCGTGGCTGATCGCGAGCGTAAAGGGCAGCTTGATCGTAAAGCGCGTGCCCTGACCCGGCGTGCTCTCCATGTAGAGGGCGCCGCCGAGCTTCTTGATCTCGGTCGCGACCACATCCATGCCGACCCCGCGGCCAGCCTGCTGCGTGAGCGAATCGGCGGTGCTGAAGCCCGGCTCGAGCACCAGCTGCATCACATCCTCGTCCGAGAGCGCCTGATCGGCGTGGATCAGCCCCAAGGCCAGGCCCTTGTTGCGGATCGCATTCAGGTTCATGCCCGCGCCATCATCGCGCAGCTCCACCACCACTTCGGCGCCCTCGCGCTTGAGATGGAGGCGAATCTGCCCGGTCTCGTTTTTGCCGCGCGCGCGGCGCTCGGCCGGTGCCTCGATGCCGTGCACGACCGCGTTGCGCAGCATATGCTCGAAGGGTGGCAGCATGCGCTCGAGCACCTGGCGATCCAGCTCCCCGGTGGCGCCTTCGATGATCAGGTCGGCCTGCTTGCCCGAATCGGCCGCGGCCTGGCGCACGATGCGCGCCAGGCGCTGCACGTGGCGCTGGAAGGGCACCATGCGCGTGCGCATCAGCCCATTTTGCAGCTCGGTGACGGTGCGGCCCTGTTGCTGCAGCAGGTTCTGCGCTTCGGTCAGCAGCGAATCGAGCAGCTGCTGGAGGCTGGCGACATCGCTCACCGACTCGGCCAGCGCGCGCGAGAACTGTTGGATCGAGGAGTAGCGATCAAGCTCCAGCGGATCAAAATCGGCGCGGTGCCCGGCCTCGTTGGCGTGGCGGTTGAGAATCTGCGTCTCGGTCTCCAGCTCGAGCTTGCGCAGCTGCTCCTTCAGGCGCGTGACCGTGCGTGAGAGCTCGCCCAGGTTGAACTCGACCGCGCCGACCTGCTGCTCGATGCGGGCGCGTGCGATGCTCACTTCCCCGGCATTGTTGAGCAGCTGATCGAGCAGGTCGGCACTGACGCGCGCCATCTCGCCGCGCTCGGCGGCCACGATCGGTTCGCGCCCGGGCGGCACGGCCGGTGGCGGCAGCAGCGACTCAGCCGCGGCCGGCAGCATCGGTACTTCGGCGGTCTGGCTTGGTGCCAGCGGCTCCGAGACAAAGGCCACCGGCTCTGGCGCCGGCCATGTCGCGACCGGATCGGAGATCACCGGATTGGGTGCCCAGCTGCTGGCAAACACCGGGAGCGGTGACGGATCCGGTGCGGCCAGCGGCGCGGAGACGACCGCCGTATCCATCGGCGGGTGCGCCGCGACGGCTGCCGGCGGCGCCAGCGTGGTGAACACCGGCGGCGGCATGCTCGGCATGCTCATGCCGCGAGCGGCGGCATGCAGGCGTTCGATCAGCGCGTTGGCGGGCGCAACCGCGCGGCCGGCGGCGACCAGCTCGCGCATGCGCGCGAGTTCATCGAGCGTCTGCTGCACGGCATCGCGCGCCCGTTCATCGCCGGCCGCGGTGCCAAGCCCGATCTGGATGATCAGGCTCTCGAGTTCGTGGGAGAGGTTGCCCATCGCGCTGATGCCGGCCATGCGTGCGCCACCCTTGAGGGTATGCAGCGGGCGCTTGAGCGCATCCACGTGCGCGGCGCTGCCCGGATCGGCATTCCACTGCTGCAGAGCCGTCTCGGCCGCTTCGAGCAGCTCGGTGGCTTCCTCGCAGAAGATCGCGGCCACATCCGGATCAAAATCGGGTGCGATCTCGGGCGCTGCGGGCGTTGTCGCGGCCGCACTCAGCGGCGCAGGCGAGGCTGCCGGCGGCGCGCTGACCGTCACATGGACGCCTGAGCGCTCGTTCTGCACGGCGGCCTCGGCGATGCGCCGCTCGAGCTCGAGCTCGGCGCGCGCGATGCGCGCCCGCAGCGTGTCGTGCACCGTGAAATACGCCGTGCTCTCATCCAGGTGCCCGGCGACTGCTTCCATCGCCGCCATGCACTCCTCGAGCAGGATCAGGCCCGAATCATCGAGGCCAATGCCGCTGTCAAAGGATTTACGCAGCCAGTGATTGAGCGGTTCGGCAAGGCGGATACCGTGGCGGATCTCGGCCATCTTCGAACTGCCAGCGAGCGTGTGCGAGGCGCGAAACGCCTCCTCGCTGAGCACATGCGGCGCCATGTGCGGCTGTTCGCGCGTCAGCCACTGGCGGATCGCGGCCACATGGCTCGCGGTCTCGCGTGAATAGATATCGCGCAGCGCCGCATCCGGCACCGGCGCAGGTTCAGTGTGCACGCGCTCGGAAGTGGGAAGCACCTGGGTGGCAGCGTAGGCAGCCGGCAGCGACGCCTCCGGCTCGGCCCCCAGCACCAGCATGCCTTCGCGCCCGGCCGCGAGCGCATAGGCGCGCGCCGAGATCGCGGTCGCATCGGTGCGTCCGGCGTGGCCTTCCTGCAGATCGCGCACCAGCAGCGGCAGCAGCTTGACCGCATCGCGCAGCGTCTCGAGGATCGGCAGCGAGCGCTGCATCGTGCCTTCGAGCAGGCGGTTGAGCAGGTTCTCAATCGACCAGGCAAATTCGCCCAGGTCGCGGGCACCGACCATGCGCCCGCTGCCCTTGAGCGTGTGGAAGGAGCGGCGCATCGTCAGCAGCGAATCGCTCTCGAGCGGATTATGGTCCCAGGCCGGGAACTCGCGCTCGATGCGCGCCAGTTCCTCAAAAGCTTCCTCGACGAACAGGCGCAGCAGATCCGGATCCGGGGCCTCGAACTTGGCCGCCGTGGCCGGCACCAGCACTGGCGGAGCCGTCGGCACCCGCCCGGTGGTCTCGGTCTCAGCCTCGCTCAGCGGCTGCGCCGTGGCGGTCAGCGGTGGCCCGATGCGCACCGTGCGCGCGTAGCTGCCGGCCCCGAGCGCCGGCACGGTGGGCACCACCGGCTCGGGTTCGCGCGCGAGGGTGTCGAGGCAGGTCTGGGCGTTGTCGAGCATGTACCAGGGATCGGTTCGACCGGCCTGGAGCGTTTCGATGTAGTACTCGATGCTGACGATCGCATCGGCCAGCCGGTCGAGGTACTCGGAGGAGAGCACGCTGCCGCCCGGGCGCATCACGCGCTTGAGGTGCTGGCTCACTGCCTCGATGGCCTCGACCGCGCGGGTCTTGCCGAGCATCAGGAGCCCAGCCTTGATGCCGCGCATCAGCTCGGGCCAGGTATCAAAGCCGGCCGCATCGAGCGTGCCGCTCACATTCTGGGCGATGCTCTCCTTGACGCGCGCCAGGTTGACCACGCATTCGCGCAGCACCGCCGCCTGCACCTGCTGGAAATCCTGATCCGACTCCTCGCCTTCTGGCGCCAGCGCCTGCTTGGGCAGGATCAGGCCGACCAGCTGCTCCTCGAGGTGATCCTCGACCTTGATCAGCATCGCTGCGACCTGCACCAGCGCACCCTGGTCAGCCGCCTGGCGGCCACCGACCATGCCCTCGAGCGCGCGCGTGGCTTCCTGCACCTGCGCGCGCAGCTCGCCCAGGCCTAGCACGCCCAAGGTATCGCCAATCTTGCGCAGCAGCTCGATCTGCGGGGTCAGCTCCTCGACCTGGCCGCCGGCACGGCGCACGAACAGATCGAGCACATCCTTGACCCGGCCCAGATCCTCTCTGATCGCGGCCGCGACCGTGTGCATCAGCTTGACCGAGGGCGCCGAGAGGCTCTCGCGCTCCTCCTCGACCGAATCATCAAGCGGCAGCAGCTCGGCGAGCCGGAACGAGGCGCGCACCGCAGCGACACGCGGCCCGGCCGAGTTCGCACGCGCGATGTAATAGAGCAGATTGTTCAGCAGCTCGATCGGCGGGTACTGGGCATAGCGGTTCTCGCCCTCTTCGAACAGGCGCTTGAGCTCGCGATCGGCAAGCCCGAGCAGGCGCTTGACCGAAACGCTGCCCTCGACGCCGTTTTCGCGCAGCGCCTCGAGCAGCGCGCCGGTCACCCACCACAGCTGGAATACCGACTGCTGGGTCGCCACCTGCTCAAGGCGCGTGGCCACGGCCGAGAGGATGTCGAGGTTCTGTTCGCGCCGCTCGCCGCGGATCCAGCCCACCAGCCCGGTCTGGAAGCGCGCCCGCAGCCGCCGTGCCCACTGGGCCACAGACAGCGGTGGCTCCCCGGGCGCCGGCGCGGTCGGCTGCGCCTGCCGATCGCTCTTGAGATTCAGCAGCAGCAGCGTGCCTTCGGAGAGCAGCGAACTGCCGCGCACCGCACGCAGGTCATTGAGCAGCGGCAGCAGCACCAGGGCCAGATCGCGCCCGCCGGCGATCACGCGCTCGAGATAGCCTGGCAGCTGCACCATGGCACGCATCAGCGCATCGAGTGACTCGGCCTGGTTCTTGCGATCCGCAAGGGTCGCCAGCAGGTAGCGCGCCACCTGCTCCATTTCCTCGGCCAGCAGTGCCGCACCGTAGATTTCCAGCACGCGCAGCGCGCCCTGCACCTGGTGCAGTTCGTTGGCGCAGCGATCGAGCAGCGGCGCATTGCCCGAGGGCTGCTCGACGTGCGATTCGAGCGCACTGCGGGCATCAGCCAGCGAGACACCGATCTCGCGGGTCACGGTCTGCAGCGTCTGTGTGGCCAGCTCACTCATCGTTTGGTTTGAATCCCGTCCGCGGCGCTATCGTTAGGATCCGCCAAGTGCCTTGACCTGCCGATGCGTACCGCTCGCACCGGGGGCCGCCATCGTGCGGTGCATGCCGGTTGCGGCCGCAACGCCGGGCAGGCGGAAGCCGGAGACCGACTTGCGCAGCGCCGCCGACAGATCGGCCAGCTTGATGATGGCCTGACTGGTGGCGCTGGTGGAATCGGCCGTCTGGGCACTGATCTCGCGCAGCACCTGGGTGCTGCGCGCAATGCTCTGGGCCGCGGTCGACTGGCTGCGCGAGCTGGCCGAGATGTTCTGCACCAGGCTCGCAATCTGATTGGAGACCTGCTCGATCTCCTGCAGTGCCGCGCCGGCGTTCTCGGCCAGCAGCGCGCCGCCCACGACATCGGTCGTGCTGCGCTCCATCGAGACCACCGCCTCGTTGGTATCGGTCTGGATCGTGCGCACCAGCACCTCGATCTGCTTGGTCGCGGTTGCGGCGCGCTCGGCCAGGCGCTGCACTTCATCGGCGACCACAGCGAAGCCGCGGCCGGCCTCCCCGGCCATCGAAGCCTGGATCGAGGCGTTGAGGGCCAGGATGTTGGTTTGCTCGGCGATGTCGCTGATCAGTTCAATGATGTTGCCGATCTCCTGCGAGCTCTCGCCGAGGCGCTTGATGCGCTTGGAAGTCTCCTGGATGGTCTCGCGGATCGTATTCATGCCATCGATCGTGCGGCGCACGGCCTCGCCGCCCTTGTGGGCGACATCGACCGAGTGGCGCGCGACATCGGCGGCGCGCTCGGCATTGCCCGAGACCTCTTCGGTGGAGGCGGCCATGGCGGCGATCGATTCGGTCGCCGAGCCGATCTGCTTGGCCTGCGCGCCGCTCGCCTTGGCCAGGTGTGAGGCCAGCGCCTGGGTCTGGCGGGTCGCACCATCGAGCTGGATGGCCGACTGGTTGATCGTGGCCACGAGCTTGCGCAGGGCCTCGACGGCGTAATTGACCGAATCGGCGATCGCCCCGGTGATGTCCTCGGTCACGGTGGCCTGCACCGTCAGATCCCCATCGGCGAGGCTCGCCATCTCATCGAGCAGCTTTAAGATCGCCTGCTGGTTGCGATCACTCTCGGTCCGTTGCAGCTCGGCTGCCTGGCGCTGCTGTTCGATGGCGGCATTGAAACGCCCGAGCAGCTTGAGCAGCAGCACCAGCGGTACGAGCGCCACGAGCGCGATGATTGCTGCCGGCCAGGCACTGCCCGTCAGGCGCGGCGCCAGCACGCAGGCCACCGCCGTCACAATGCTCAAAGCCGCCGCGGCCAGCACCAGCCGGCGCGGTCGGCCGGCATCGGGCAGATCCAGCTCGCCGCTCATGCCGAAGCTCCGGCGAACAGCGGGTCTTCAACCAGCTTGCGCAGGCTCAGCACCGGGAACTGCTCGGCCTCACGGCGGAACGAGCCGGCAAGGTAGCGCCCACAGCGCACGATCGTCGTCGGCACCTCAGCGGAGAATTCCTTTTCAGCGAAGCGGCGGAAACCCAGGACCTCATCGACCAGCAAGCCGGCCGGGATGTCGCGATGATTGACCACCACCAGGCGCGTGGTGCGCGAGGGCGGCGTGACCCCGCCCTCCAGGTACTGGCGCAGATCGATCACCGGCAGCAGTTGTCCGCGCACGCTCGCGAGGCCCAGGATCCAGCTCTTGGCCCCGGGCACGCGCGTCAGCGGCGTCGGGACACCGAGCACTTCACGGGTTTCCTCGCGTGCCACCAGATACAGCTCCCCGGCCATGCGCAGCGCCACGCCGACCCACTCGCGGCCGGACTCGGCCGGTGCATCGGGGCTGGCGGTGATGGCGCGGCCACGCCGGTCGAGCTCAGCGAGCAGCTCGTAGGGTTCGTCCCGCAAGTGTCTGAGCGAAGGGCTCTCCGGCATGATCAGGCGGCTAGCGCAGCTTGCGCCTTCTCGACCAGCTGGTCGGGCGACACCGGCTTGACCATGTAGTCCACGGCGCCCTGGCGCAGGCCCCAGATCCGATCGGTCTCCTGACCCTTGGAGGTCACCATCACGATCGGAATCTTGCGGGTGTCCGGGTCATTCGAGAGCGCGCGCGTGGCCTGGTAGCCGTTGACGCCCGGCATCACGATGTCCATGAAAATCAGATCCGGGTGCATCGAGCGCGCCAGGCGAATGCCCTCGGCCCCATCGACCGCCACAGCGGTGCGATAGCCGTGGCGCTCAAGGGCCTTCTTCATCACATGCACTTCAGTAGGTGAATCATCGACGATCAAAATGAGCGGCATCGTCATCTCCCGATGTGCGCTTCTATCGCACCGAGCAGCTCATCCTTCGTAAAGGGCTTGGTCAGATAATGCTCGGACCCGACGATCCGGCCGCGTGCCCGATCGAACAGCCCGTCCTTGGAGGAGAGCATAATGACCGGAATGGAGCGGAAGACTTTGTTGTGCTTGATCAGGGCGCAGGTCTGGTAGCCATCGAGCCGGGGCATCATGATGTCGACGAATACGATGTCGGGCTGGTGGTCGGCGATCTTGGTCAGGGCATCGAAGCCATCGACCGCGGTAAAGACCTCGCAGCCCTCCTTGGCGAGCAGCGTCTCGGCCGTGCGCCGGATGGTCTTGCTGTCATCGATGACCAGCACTTTGAGTCCCTTGAAGGCCGTGTCTGCCCCGCTCACGTCACTCTCACTTCTGTGTACGGTGGATTCCATGCTGCATCACCCTGGGCCTAGAGCGCCGTGACCGGCATGGCGACCCGCAAAAGATACCCGCGTTTTAACATATCGGCCCACCTGGGGCCATGCCACCTGCGTCACGTTTCTGAGACTTAGCGTGCGCTGGCGGGGACATAATCCGTGCCCATGAGACACTTGGAGCCGTAGGAGCGATGGGGATGATCCGATGAGCAAGCACATCCGCCTGGCCGTGGTGATGGATCCGATCGCCAAGCTCAAGTACGCGAAGGACACCACTTTGGCGATGCTGCTGGCGGCGCAGGCGCGCGGCTGGTCGCTGCACTATCTGGAACTTGCCGACCTGCGGCTGCGCGATGGGGTGGCCGAAGGCCGCAGCCGCGAGCTGTCTGTGGCTGCCGATCCGAAGGCCTGGTACCGCTTCGGTGCCGAGAGTGTCGGCCCGCTGGCAGCCTTCGATGTCATCCTGATGCGCAAGGACCCGCCTTTTGACACCGAATACATCTACGCCAGCTACATCCTGGAGCGCGCCGAGCTGGCCGGCGTGCTGGTGGTGAACCGGCCGCGGGGCCTGCGCGATATGAATGAGAAGGTGTACACCGCCTGGTTCCCGCAGTGCTGCGCACCGACGCTGGTGACGCGCGACATGGCGCAGATGGGCGAGTTTGTCGCGTTGCATGGCAAGGCGGTGTGCAAGCCGCTGCACGGCATGGCGGGCCAGTCGATCTTCGTCATTGAGGCCGGGGACCTGAACGCGCAGGTGATCTATGAAACCCTGACCGGCTCAGGAACGCGCTTTGCGATGATCCAGAAGTACCTGCCGGAGATCGCAACCAGCGGGGATGCGCGCGTGCTGCTGGTGGATGGCGAAGCGGCCCCTTATGCGCTCGCCCGCATGCCGGCCGCCGGAGACAATCGCGGCAATCTGGCCGCCGGCGCCCAGGGTGTGGGGCGCGAACTCAACGCGCGCGATCGCTGGCTGGCTGCCCAGATCGGCCCGGCACTCAAGGATCAGGGCATGCTGTTCGTCGGTCTGGATGTGATCGGCGGCTTCGTCACCGAGATCAACGTCACGAGCCCGACCGGGGTGCGCGAGCTCGAAAAACAGTTCGGCCTCGACATCGCTGCCCTGCTGATCGCGGCGATCGCCAAGCGCCTTGATGCGCGCGTGAGATGAAATCCCAGACCGGCCAGTTCCGCGCCATCCTCGAACCCGAGACGGTGCCCTCTGCGCGCCGCAAGGGTGGCGCACCGGTGCGCGAACGACTGACCACGATGCTGGTGCTGGTGGCCCTGGCGCACGCGATCCTGATTCTGGGGATCAGCTTCGGTGCCGATTCGCCCGGCGAGGGCTCGCGTGGCCTGGAAGTGCTGTTGACCAGCGATGAGCTGCCCGAGGCGGTCCGCAACGATCACGCGCACTACCTGGCCCAGCGCACCCAGCATGGCTCGGGCAATACCCGCGATCAGGCTACCGGGAGCCCCGCGCCGCAGGCGCCCGCGCTGGCCGCCGCAGGGGACAGCGAGGGCAACGCCGAGCGCGAGCAGGAGCAGGCCGGGAGCGGTTCGAGCACGCTGCTGAGCACCGGCAACTCGCTGCGCGCCGTTTACTTAGGCAGCACCAGCACTGAGGGCCAGAACCAGCGCCTGAGCAAGCGCGCCAGCCCGCAGTTGCCTCAGATGCTCGGGCGTGGCGATGCCGATGAGCTGGTGCTGCGCGGCGATCAGGCGACCGGGGAGTGGCTGGCCCCGGACACGCAGGCCTCGGATCTGGCCCCCTACATGGATGCCTGGCGCCGGCGGGTCGAGCGGATCGGCACCCTCAATTTTCCCTCGGTCGCCAGCCGCGCCAAGTTAAGCGGCAGCCCGGTCATCGAGGTCGTGGTGCGTTCCGACGGGCGGCTGATGTCCGCGACGGTGCGTCGCAGCAGCGGCTATGCCGAACTCGATCAGGCGGCGCTCGGGATTTTGCGGCTGGCAAGCCCCTTTGATCCCTTCCCCCCGGAGATCGCCAGCCACTACCGCACGATGCGCATTCCCTACCAATGGGAATTCCTGGCGGGCGCCATCGGCAGGGGCAGCGTGACGGCGCCCACGAACTCGGCGGCCAACCCTTGAGGGCGGCAGGCTGCGCCCCCATACTCGGCTCATGAGCGATTCGGTCTACTTGGCGAACAGTTTGCTGATCGCGATGCCGTCGCTGGCGGACGAGAACTTCTCGCAGTCGGTGGCATTGATCTGCGAGCACAGCGAGCGCGGCGCCTTAGGGATCGTGCTCAACAAGCCCATGACGATGAAGCTGGGCGAAGTGCTCACGCAGATGAAACTCGAGCCGAGCGAGGCCGGCATCGGCGAGCGCCCGGTGTTGCGCGGCGGACCGGTCAAGATGGATCGCGGCTTCGTGCTGCATCGGCCCGGCGGCAGCTGGGACACCACCCACCGCGTCTCCGATAACGTGCAGGTCACGACCTCGCGCGACGTGCTGGCCGCCATGGCTCGCGGCGAAGGCCCGCAGGATGCGGTGATCGCCCTTGGCTACGCCGGCTGGGAACCCGGGCAGCTCGAGCGCGAGATGCTCGATAACGCCTGGCTGTCCCTGCCGATGAATGAGCGGCTGGTCTATGAAGTGCCCTTTGAGGAGCGCTGGCAGGCGGCCTGGCAGATGCTCGGCGTGCACAGCTCGCGGGTCAGCCTGACGGCTGGTCATGCCTGAACGCGCCCCGCGCGTCATCCTCGCCTTTGACTTCGGACTGCGGCGCATTGGCATCGCCGCCGGCAATACGATAAGTGGCGCCGCCACGCCACTGGGCGCTGCGCTCGCTACCCCCGCCGGTCCTGACTGGTCGGCCATTGACCGGCATCTCAAGCACTATGAACCCGATCTTTTGATCGTGGGTCGCCCCTATAATGTCGATGGCAGTATCGGAACGCTCGAGGCTGCGGCCAGCGAGTTCGCCGCGGCCGTAGCGGCACGCGCCGGTCGGCCGGTCGCACGCGTCGATGAGCGCTACTCCTCCCTCGAGGCCAGTGCCCAGCTCAAGCAGGCGCGCGCAGCCGGCAGCCGCGGCCGCATCGAGCGCGCCGATATCGATGGCCAGGCGGCAGCGATCCTGCTGGAGCGCTACCTGAGCGGCGAACGTGATGGCCCCCGAAGCGAGCAATAGCATCTAGAAAAATGAGCACTCAACGGCGCGCCGACGGCTCCCTGCGGCACCTGATAACGCTAGAAGGCCTGACACGCGAGGAGATCGAGGCACTGCTCGCGCGCGCCAAACACTATGCCTGCCCGTTCGGCGCGCGCCCGCCGCGCAGCCGCACCCTCGAGGGCATCACGATCGGCAATCTGTTCATGGAGCCCTCGACCCGCACGCGCGTTTCCTTCGAGCTGGCCGGCCGGCGGCTCGGGGCCGAGGTGCTGAACCTGGAGGTGCAGCTGTCCTCGCGCGTCAAGGGCGAGAGCATGCTCGATACGATCCGCACGCTCGAATCCCTGCATTTTGATGTGTTTGTCATCCGCGATTCCGAGCCCGGCGTCGTGGCCCACGTGGCCGCCAACGTCGCGCCCCACGTGAGCGTGCTCTCGGCCGGCGAAGCCCACCTCTCGCATCCGACCCAGGGCCTGCTCGATGCGCTCACGATCCAGGATCATCTGGGAGACCGCTTCGAGCAGCTCACGATCGCGCTGGTCGGGGATATCCGCCACTCGCGCGTCGCGCGCTCGGCCTTCGAGGTGTTCAAGGCCCTGGGGGTACGCGAGCTGCGGCTGATCGGGCCGCCCGAGCTGATGCCCGCAAGCGGTGAATTTGCCGGCTGCCCGCGCTTTGCGAGCCCCGAGCAGGGCCTGCCCGGTGCCGATGTGGTGATGATGCTGAGAATCCAGAAAGAGCGCTTTGCCGAGACTGCAATTCCGGATGGCGAGGAATACTTTGCCCGCTTTGGCCTCACCCAGCAGCGCCTGGCGCTGGCCAAGCGCGGTGCGCTGGTGATGCACCCGCAGCCGATGAATCGCGGCATTGAGATCGATTCGGCGGTCGCCGATGGCCCGCAGTCGGTGATCCGCGATCAGGTGCGCAATGGCGTGGCGGTGCGCATGGCGGTGCTCGAGGCCGTCGCCCGGCCGCGCAAGCCCACCTCATGAGCGGCTCGGCCCAGCGCGGCACGATCAGCCTCGAATCAGCGCGCATCCTCACGCATCAGAGCTTTGAAGGGGCGCAGTTCGTATTGCGCCTGCACAGCCCGCGCATCGCCGCGCGCGCCCGTCCCGGCAGCTTTGCGCACCTGCGCTGCGCCGAACATCTGCCGATGCGCCGCCCGCTCTCGATCATGCGGGTCGAGCGGGAAGCCGGCTGGATCGAGCTGCTCTATAAAGTAGTCGGCAGCGGCACCGAGGCCTTAAGCACGCGCTTGCCGGGCGAATCCCTGAGCGTGCTCGGGCCGATCGGTGCGGGGTTCGAGCTGCATGTCGGGCGCCCGCGCGTGCTGGCCATTGGCGGTGGTGTCGGGATCCCGCCGATGGTATTCCTGGCCGAGGAGCTGGCGCGCTCGGGGGGCGCCTGGAAGCCCCTGGTGCTGATGGGCTCGGAAGTACCGTTCCCGTTTCGCACCCGTCCCTCCCACATCCTGGTGCCGGGCGTGCCGCCGCAGGTCATCGCCTGCCTGCCAGCACTCGATGATCTGAGTGTGCCCTCGCGCCTTGCCAGCCTCTCGGGCTTCCCCGGCTGCTACGAGGGCTACGTGACCGCGCTTGCCGATCACTGGCTCTCGGCCTTGAGCAGCGCCGAGCGCGCCGAAGTAGAGATTTTCGCCTGCGGACCCACCCCGATGCTGCAGGCGGTCGCGCGCCTGGCGCACGCGCACGGCTTGCCCGCGCAGGTGTGCCTGGAGGAATACATGGCCTGTGGGGTCGGTGGCTGTGCCGGCTGCGCGGTGGCAGTACACGGCACGGAGGGCGTGGCGATGAAGCGGGTCTGTGTCGATGGCCCGGTGTTCGCGGCCGCGAGCGTCTTTCCGCCCGCTGCGCAGAGCGCTGCTAGCCGAAGTTGATCTTGGCTTCGAGGTTGCTGCGCGAATCGGCGTTGTTCAGCGCCACCTCAAGCTCGATGCGCCCGTCGCGGTACAGGCGGTGTAGCGCCACATCGAAGCTCTGGATGCCATTCTCGGAGCTGCGCACGATCGCTTCTTTTATCCCCGAGACATCGCCAGCCTTGATCAGGCCCGACATGTGCGGGGTATTGAGCAGCACTTCGACCGCCGCCACGCGCTTGCCATCGCGATTCACGACCAGACGCTGGGCAAGCACGGCGCGCAGGTACTGCGACAGATCGAGGGTGAGCTGGCGGTGCTGGTCGAGCGGAAACATGTTGACGATCCGATCGAGGGTCTCGGCGGCGTTGTTGGCGTGCAGGGTCGCCAGCACCAGATGGCCGGTGCCGGCCAGCGTGATGGCGGCCATCATGCTCTCGCGATCGCGGATTTCACCGATCAGGATCACATCCGGGGCCGCTCTCATCACGCCGCGCAGGGCGCGCTCGTAGCTGCGGGTATCGAGGCCGACCTCGCGCTGATTGACGATCGAGCGCTTGTTGGTGTGCAGGAACTCGATCGGATCCTCGATCGTGACGATGTGATCCGAGGCATTTTCATTGCGATGATTGATCATCGCGGCAAGCGTCGTGGACTTGCCCGAGCCGGTCGCGCCGACCAGCAGGATCAGGCCGCGCTTCATCAGCGACAGCTCGGTCAGCTGCTCAGGCAGGCCCAGCTCCTCAAGCCGCGGCATGTCAGCCGTGATATAGCGCAGCACCATCGCCGGGTAGCCACGCTGGTAGAACACGGCGGCTCGGAAGCGGCCGAGGCCCGGCTCCGAGATCGCAAAATCGATTTCCAGCTCGCGCTGGAAGTACTCGATCTGCTCCGGGTTCATGATGCCGAAGGCCGCCGAGCGCACCGCATCGGGCGAGAGCACCTTCTTGTTGATCGGGATGATCTGGCCTTCGATCTTGATCTTGATCGGCGCGTTGCAGCTGAAGAACAGGTCCGAGGCCTTGCGCTCCACCATCAGCTTGAACAGCGGCTTGGTGTTGAGGACTGGCTGTAAATCGCCGGTAGCCACCTTTTGTTCTTCAGTGTCGGTAATCAGCATCGGTCGGCTCACAGACTCTGGCCCTGCTGCTCTTCTTCTGCAATCTGCAGGTTGCCATCGCCTTCAGCCGGGCGAGAATCACGCTTGCTCTCGAGCTTGACCCGCAGCCGCAGCTCGTTCTTTGAGTCGGCATTACGCAGCGCATCCTCGTAGCCGATCATGCCGCGCTCATACAGATCAAAGAGCGCCTGATCGAAGGTGTTCATGCCGATGCGGTTGGAGCGCGACATCAGTTCTTTGATCTTGGCCACTTCGCCGCGGAAGATCAGATCCTGGATCAAAGGCGATGTGAGCATGATCTCCATCGCTGCAATGCGCCCGCTGCCCGCTTCGCGCGGGATCAGACGCTGGGAGATCAGGGCGCGGATGTTCAGCGACAGATCCATCAGCAGCTGTTCGCGCCGCTCCTCGGGGAAGAAGTTGATGATGCGATCGAGCGCCTGGTTGGAGCTGTTGGCGTGCAAGGTGGCCAGCACCAGGTGGCCGGTCTCGGCGAACTGGATGCCGTATTCCATCGTTTCGCGGTCGCGGATCTCACCGATCAGGATGACATCGGGCGCCTGGCGCAGCGTGTTCTTCAGCGCCATCTGCCAGGATTCAGTATCGACGCCAACCTCGCGCTGCGTGACAACGCAGTTGCGGTGCGGATGCACGTACTCGACCGGATCCTCGATCGTGATGATGTGGCCGCGGGTCTTCTCGTTGCGATAGCCAACCATCGTGGCCAGCGAGGTCGACTTGCCCGAGCCAGTACCGCCAACCATCAATACGAGGCCGCGCTTGGAGAGCACGACTTCCTTGAGCACCTGGGGCAGGTCGAGCTCCTCGAAGGTCGGGATCTTGGCATTGATCAGTCGGATCACGCAGCCCACGTGGCCCTGCTGCACGAAGGCACTGACGCGGAAGCGCCCGATGCCGGGCGGGGCGATCGCGAAGTTGCACTCCTTGGTGCCGTCGAACTCCTTGGTCTGCCGATCGTTCATGATCGCGCGCACCAGCACTGCCGACTGCTCGGGGGTGAGCGCGCGATCGAGCTGCGGGCGCACCTCGCCATCGATCTTGATGGCGGGCGGGAAGCCGGCGGTGATGAACAGGTCAGAAGCCTGACGCTCCGCCACGCGGCGCAACAGGTCCTGCATTAATTTGATGGCTTGCTCGCGTTCCATGGATTGTTCCTGCGGCGACTGCCGTGCGCGCCGTTACATGGCGTCCTTGTTCTGAGCCCGGAAGCGCGCCTCTTCCTTGCTGACTACACCCTTGGTAACCATTTCGGTCAGGCACTGGTCCAGAGTCTGCATGCCGGCCGCACCGCCGGTCTGGATCGCCGAGTACATCTGGGCGATCTTGCCTTCGCGAATCAGGTTCCGGATCGCTGGCGTGCCGATCATGATCTCGTGCGCGGCGACGCGGCCGCCACCAGTCTTCTTCAGCAGCGTCTGCGATATCACCGCGCGCAGCGATTCGGAGAGCATCGAGCGCACCATCTCTTTTTCTTCGCCGGGGAACACATCGACCACGCGATCGATGGTCTTGGCCGCCGAACTGGTATGCAGGGTGCCGAACACGAGGTGGCCGGTCTCGGCGGCGGTCAGGGCCAGCCGAATCGTTTCCAGATCGCGCATTTCACCGACCAGGATGATGTCTGGATCCTCGCGCAGCGCCGAGCGCAGCGCCTCGGCAAATCCCAGCGTATCGCGCTTGACCTCGCGCTGGTTAATCAGGCAGCGCTTGGATTCGTGCACGAACTCGATCGGATCCTCGATCGTGAGGATGTGATCGGGCCGGTTGTCATTGCAGTAATCAATCATGCCGGCGAGCGTGGTGGACTTGCCCGAGCCGGTAGGTCCCGTCACCAGCACCAGGCCGCGCGGCAGCATGCACAGGTCGCGGAAGATTTTCGGCGCCTGCAGATCATCGAGGCTCAGGATCAGCGAGGGAATGTTGCGGAACACGGCGCCTGCGCCGCGGTTCTGGTTGAAAGCGTTTACACGGAAGCGGGCAAGCTTCGGTATCTCAAAGGAAAAATCGGTCTCGAAGAATTCCTCGAACGCCTTGCGCTGCTTATCATTCATGATGTCATACACCATGCTGTGCACTTCCTTGTGCGTCAGCGGCGGCATATTGATGCGCTTGATGTCGCCATCGACGCGGATCATCGGTGGCACGCCAGCCGACAGGTGCAGGTCAGAGGCGTTATTCTTCACTGCGAACGCAAGCAGCTGGGCAATATCTACGGCCATCAGGATCCCTCGAGGAGCCTCAGACGCGATGCTGAAGTCCGCCGCAGTATAACGGAGGGTGTTCGACACCAATATGTTAATCGGTCCGCAGAATTCACTAACAAATGCGGATCTTGCCGTCCGGATTCAGGCGGTTAAGGCTCGTATGGCCGCGGCCGCGCGCCGGGCCGGAAGGAATGAGGATTCGGTCACGCTCGTGGCCGTGAGTAAAGGGCATGAGGCCGCTGCGCTGCGGGCTGCCGCCAGCCTCGGCCTGCGCCATTTCGGGGAGAGCTACCTGCAGGAGGCGCTGCCCAAGATGGCGAGCCTGGCCGGGCTGGATCTGAGCTGGCATTTCATCGGCCGGTTGCAGGCCAACAAAACCCGAGCGGTGGCCGAGCAGTTCGCCTGGGTGCACGGCCTGGAGCGGCGGCGGATTGCCGAGCGCCTGGCCGAGCAGCGCCCCTTCCACGCCCCGGCGCTCAATGTCTGCATCCAGGTCAACATAGCCGGTGATAGTGCCAAGGCGGGCATCAGCCCCGGGCAGTGTGCTGCCCTGGCCGGCGAGCTCGCCACGCTACCAAAGCTCAAGCTGCGCGGCCTGATGTGCATGCTGCCCGAGTCACTGGATGCTACGCAGCAACGCCAGGCCTTTGAGGCGCTCCACGCCTTGCTGCTGGATCTGAATCGCAGCGGCGCCGGCCTCGACACCCTCTCGATGGGCATGAGCAGTGATTTTGAAGTCGCGATCGCCGCCGGTGCCACGCTGGTGCGTGTCGGCACGGCGCTCTTTGGCGAGCGTCCCGGTGTCACTTAGCGACAAAGTGCCTAGAATGCGGGCAGATGCGGCGCCGTTGAGCGCGCCACGCAATAACTCGGGAATTTCATGAAGCAGTTGCGGGTCGCAGTCATCGGGGGCGGCAACATGGCGCGGGCCCTGATCGAGGGGCTGCTACGCCAGGGCCTGCCGCCGACGCAGATCCGCGTTGGCGAACCGCGCGCAGAGCAATGCGCTGCACTCGAGGCGACACTGGGCGTCGAGGCGAGCGCCGACAATGACTACGCGATCGCCGGCGCCGAGGTGGTGCTGCTGGCCGTCAAACCCCAGCAGCTGGCCGCGGTCGCACACGCCCTGCGCCCCACTCTGGACTCAGTCCAGCCCGTATTCGTCTCGATCGCGGCCGGGGTGCGCCTCGCCCAGCTGGGTGCATGGTTGCCGCAGCGACCGCTGGTGCGGGCCATGCCCAATCGCCCGGCGCTGGTCGGTGCCGGCGTGAGCGGCCTGTATGCGCCCGCGCAGGTCAGCGCCGCCCAGCGCGCGCTGGCCGAACAGACCCTGAGCGCCGTCGGACGCACCGTGTGGGTGCGCACTGAGGCCGAACTCGATGTGGTCACCGCCCTCTCCGGCAGCGGGCCGGCCTATTTCTTCCTGCTCGCCGAGCACCTGGCCGCAGCAGGCGTGGCGCTCGGACTTGCGCCCGAGACCGCGCAGCTGCTGGCCAGCGAGACGCTCCACGGGGCCGGCGAGCTCACGCAAAGCGGCCTGAGCCTGGCCGAGGAGCGCGCCGCGGTCACCTCCAAGGGTGGCACCACCGAAGCGGCGCTCGATGCCCTCACCCGCGCTGAGTTTCGGGGCATCGTGCAGCAGGCGGTCGCTGCCGCCACGCGTCGCGGCGCTGAGCTGGGCGATCTGGCCACCCGCAATCGCTGAATCAGCCCGCACCGCATTGATTGATCTTAACCTGCAAGGAATTGTGAAAACGCCATGGCCGCCCTGATCTATCTGGTTGATACGCTGCTGTATCTGGCTTTGCTGGTGGCGCTGCTGCGCCTGCTGCTGCAATGGGTGCGCGCCGATTTTCGCAACCCCTTGGCGCGCGCGATCCTGCAGCTGAGCAACCCGCTGGTCTTGCCATTGCGCCGGGTTCTGCCGCCGGTTGGCTCGCTCGATTCGGCCACCGCGCTCTTGGTCGTGGTGATCGCGGCGATCGAGGCCGCCGCGGGCTACCTCCTCAGTAGTCACGGGCTGCCGCCGCCGCTGCTGTGGGCCGAAGCCACAGTGCTCGAAATCGTGCATGGCATCTTGCACATCTATTTCTTCGTCATCCTGCTCTATGCGCTGATTTCACTAGTCGCTCCCGGCGTCTACTCACCGGCCCAGGCGCTGCTGACGAGCCTTGCTGAGCCGGTACTGCGCCCGGTCCGCCGCCTGATTCCGCCGCTCGCCGGCATCGATTTCTCGCCCCTGTGGGTGCTGATCATTATCCAGGCGCTGTTGATTCTGGTGCGCTGATCCGAAGCGCGCGCCTGAAGCTGCGCGTTGCGGCGCGGCCCAGCGAGCTGCAGCCCAACGAGCGGCCGCGCGCACAGTTGCGCAACTGGTTGCGCGTAGCAGAGTGCGAGATCGCTACTGAAAGCGGCGCCTACACGCGTGAAAAAAATTTACTGCTGCGAAACGTTGCTCTCGAGCAAAGCCAGTTTCGCAAGCTTCTCGCTCCGATGCTGCGCACTCGATAAATGCTGCGAGTCGTTTCGTTCCATAGGTTTAGCTGCGTATTTGCACGATGAATCGAGGCTGATGCTGCAACGTTGATGCCAGTAGTCAAGTCTTTCGTTGTGCCAAAGCCTAGAAAAAAAGGCATTTTTGGACTGTGCTGAAGAGCAAAAAGCATTTGCGCACGCGCGTGCATGTGTTATGTTGCGCCCCGTTTCGCACAGCTTTTAAACATCCAAGCTGAAACGCATAAGTCTGCAACTCGAGGAGATTTGGCAATGGCAAAGAAAGGTGGGGCACCGACCAAGTCGGAAATTCTGGCCCAGGTATCCAAGGACACGGAACTGTCCCGCAAGCAGGTCAACGAGGTATTCGAATCACTCAACGGCATCATCAAGAAGAGCCTGCGTGGCAATGGGCTGTTCACCCTGCCCGGCTTGCTGAAGCTCAAGGTCGTGAAGAAGCCGGCCACGAAGTCCCGCGAAGGTATCAATCCGTTCACCGGTGAGAAGATCACCTTCAAGGCAAAGCCCGCCAGCAAGAAAGTGCGTGCGCTGCCTCTCAAGAACCTGAAATCCTTCGTAAATTAAGCACTTTGCAGCCGCAGCAGTGCGGTTGCGGATGCTTGAATTTAAACCCGACGATGGCCGCTCACACGGCCGCGTCGGGTTTTTTTGTGTGCGCGATTTTGTAGGTAGGAACTCGAAAGGCTCAGGCCATCAGCCCGGATACGGATCCGCGCCCGTGACCAGCTCACCAAGCTCGTGCAGCTTGCCGTGAAAAAAATGGCCGACACCTGCGAGCATGTGCAGCTGTGGTGCCGGGCTAAAGCCGGCGGCCCAGCGCTGCACCTGGCCGGCATCAACGATCTCATCGGCATCGCCCTGTACGATCAGCCACGGACACTTGGGGGCCGCAACCGGGCCACGCAGCATCGCGACGGCCGGAGCCACACAGATCAGCCACTCGGGTGAGCTACGGGCTGCAGCGCGCAGCACGATGTTGGCGCCAAAGGAAAATCCGGCGAGGATCAGCGCGGCGCCAGGCCAGCGCTCGGCCGCGTAGGCGATGGCGGCCACAGCATCCTCGATCTCACCGACGCCACCATCATACTGGCCTTCGCTCGTGCCCACACCGCGGTAGTTGAAGCGCAGCGCGACCGCGCCGCGCGCCTGCAGTGCGCGCGCGAGCGTGTAGACCACCTTGTTGGTGAGCGTGCCACCGTGCAATGGATGCGGATGGCAGATGATGGCAACGCGCCTGGGCGCGGCCGAGGCCGGCAGCTCCACCAGCGCCTCGAGCGCACCGGCCGGGCCGGCGATCCGCACCGGCTCGGCAGGTGACGCCGGAGCGCTCATTTAGCGGCTTTGCCGCCCGGCGTGAAATCGAGCGACGCCGAATTGATGCAGTAGCGCAGGCCCGTGGGCTGCGGTCCATCATCGAACACGTGCCCCAGATGCGCATCGCAGTGAGCGCAGCGCACCTCGGTGCGAACCCGCCCCGAGATCGAGCGATCCTCGAGGGTCTTGACCCGCTCACCGGCCAGCGGCACCCAGAAGCTCGGCCAGCCCGAGCCGCTGTCGTACTTGGTATCCGAACTGAATAGCTCCGTCCCGCAGCACACGCAGCGATAGACCCCAGGCTCGGTGTTGTGCTCGTAAATGCCAGTGAAGGCCCGCTCGGTCCCGTGCTCGCGGGTCACGTGGTATTGCAGCGCTGTCAGGCGCTTGCGCAGTTCCTCATCGGATGGTTTATCAGCACTCATCTTAATCCTGCTCCTTACACCCAGGGAGGCATGCCCGGGCTGTGATCATGCTGCAAAGACTATTGCACTCCGGCGAGCCTTACCAGCAGAGCATTGAGTCTGCGACTGAACTCCGCCGGGGCCGCGACCTGCCCCTCATCGACCAGGCAGGTCTGATCAAATAGCACCAGGGAAAGTTCCTTGAACTGCTCGGCATCGCTCAAGCTATCGAGGTAGCGGACCAGCGGATGCTCGATGTTGATCTCGAAGGTCGGGGCTGCAACGGGCAGCTCCTGGCCGCTGGCGGCCAGCACGCGGCGCAGCTGCGCGGATAGATCCGCTTCGCCCCGCACCAGGCAGGCCGGTGAGTCTTTCAGGCGCACGCTCGGGCGCACCTCGATTACGCGCTCGCCCAGAGCTTCCTTGATGCGCCGTAGCAGCACCTTGCTCTGTTTGAGCGCCTCCTCGCCGCGCAGCTTGTCCGCCGCATCGCTCAAGGGCCCCAGCTCCAGATCGCCCCGCGCCACATCCTTGAAGCGCTTGCCTTCGAATTCGGTCAGCTGACCCATGACCCACTCATCGATGCGATCGGCCAGCAGCAGCACCTCGATACCCTTCTGGCGCAGCAGCTCCAGATGCGGGCTCGCGCGTGCCGCCGCCATCGAATCGGCCACCAGGAAGTAGATCCGCTCCTGGCCGCTTTTCATGCGCGCCACGTACTCGGCCAGACTCAGGCGTTCGGCATTCTCCTCGCTCGCAGTGCTGGCAAAGCGCAGCAGCGGCAGCAGCCGCTCACGATTGCCCACATCCTCGCCCAGGCCCTCCTTGAAGGCGCGCCCGAACTCACGCCAGAAAGTCTGGTATTTCTCCGGCTCCTCAGTGGCCAGCTTAGCTAGCAGATCGAGCGCCCGGCGCGTCAGGGCAGCGCGCATCGCCTCGACCTCCCGATCCTGCTGCAGCAGCTCGCGCGAGATATTGAGCGGCAGGTCACTGGAATCGACCACGCCCTTGATGAAGCGCAGGTACAGCGGCAGGAACTGCTCGGCGTTGTCCATGATGAACACGCGCCGCACGTACAGCTTGAGCCCGCGGGCCGCATCGCGGTGCCACAGGTCAAAGGGCGCACGCGCCGGCACATACAGCAGGCTCGTGTACTCGCGCTTGCCCTCGACGCGATGGTGGCCCCAGATCAGCGGGTCAGTGCCATCGTGGGCGATGTGCCGGTAGAAATCGCGGTATTCCTCATCCGTGATCTCGGCTCGCGGGCGCGACCACAGCGCCTGGGCCTGATTGACGTTCTCGTATTCAAGCGTGGCCCCTTCCTTGGGCAGCCGCACCGGGAAGGCGATGTGATCCGAGTAGCGGCGCACGAGGCTGCGCAGGCGAAAGCCGTCAGCGAATTCCTTGGCATCCTCTTTCAGGTGCAGCACGACGCGCGTGCCGCGCGCGGCCTGCTCGATGGTCTCAACGGTGTATTCGCCATCAGCGGATGATTCCCAGTGCACGCCCTCGCTCGCTGGCGCACCGGCGCGCCGCGAAAAAACCTCGACGCGATCGGCCACGATGAATGCTGAATAGAAGCCCACGCCGAACTGGCCGATGAGCTGCGCATCCTGCTGCTGATCACCGGTCAGCTTCTGGAAGAACTCGGCGGTACCGGACTTGGCAATGGTGCCCAGGTGCGTAATCGCCTCCTCGCGGCTCATGCCCACGCCGTTGTCGCGGATGCTGAGCGTGCCGGCGGCCGGATCAAAATCGATCCAGATGGCCAGTTCCGCATCATCGGCGAGCAGCTGCGGCTCGGCGAGCGCCAGGAAGCGCAGCTTATCGTTGGCATCCGAGGCGTTGGAAATCAGCTCGCGCAGGAAGATCTCGCGATGGCTGTAGAGCGAATGGATCATCAGGCGCAGGAGCTGGCGCACCTCAGCCTGAAAGCCGCGTGTCTCACGTGTGCTCATGGAATGGAAACCTCAGCCCCGGTTCAAACGGAAGGGGCAGGAGGCTTTATCGGGTCTAAGCCGGATTAATTCAAGTCAGGTGGGTCAGGACGTGGCGACAGGCGTTGAACCAGTCATCCATCTCGTCCCAGAGCAGCAGAAATCTTTCCAAGGGGATCTCATCCAGAAGCGAAGTCGAATTGCATCGTATCGATGAGCCCGGATGCAGTCCGTGCCGCGGCTCACAACCTCGAGGGACGCGCGTCATGCTTGCGATGCCCGACCTGCCTGCGTAGGCTGTGCAACAGGACATAAGATCGGGCCGGGGCCCGCGGGAATGCACATGCAGCGCATCGTCGTCCTTAATCCAAAGGGCGGCTCCGGCAAGACCACGATTGCCATCAACATCGCGAGTTACTTTGCGCAGCAGGGTGATCGACCGGTCCTCATTGATCATGATCCGCAGGGCTCGGCAACGCGCTGGGTGAAGAAGCGCCAGACTCTGCAACCCCCGATCCACCTGATTTCCGCCTACGAGCGCGATGCGCGCACCACACGTGCCTTCCAGCTGCGCATCCCCGAGGGCACCGGGCACGTGATCATCGATACGCCGGCGGCGGTTGATGCCCATAACATGCCGGCGCTGATCGCCGGAGCTGACAAGATTCTGGTGCCCGTACTGCCCTCGGACATCGACATCCATGCCTGCTCCCGCACGATCGCCAATCTGTTGCTGGTGGCCAAGGTGCGCCGGAGCGATAACCGGCTCGGGATCGTCGCCAACCGGGTCAAGCGCCACACGCGCATCTACCAGTCGCTGACCCGCTTCCTGGGCACGCTCGATATCCCGATCGTGGCCACGTTTCGCGACTCACAGTGCTATATCCGCAGTGCCGAGCTCGGCGTGGGCATCCACGAAATGAAGCCGCACCTGGTCCAGGAGGACCTGGAACACTGGCAATCGCTGTTGGAGTGGCTGGCGCTGCCGGCAGGGCGCCCGGCGCAGGGAGCTCCCGGGGCGGGAGCTGCGCTTACCGTCGGCGTGGCGCGCTGAGCATCAAGAGCCCGGGTCGGCTACTTGGTGCCGTCCGGATCCCAGGAATTCTTGACCTTGTCGGCCCAGTTCTTGTAGTTGGTCCAGGTGTAGAGATTGCGGGTGATCGCGGCATGGCGGCCGCGCGAGCGCTGCACATGCTCGAGCCAGCGGGCGTACGCTTCGGCGCCGCCGCCCGGAGCCGGAGCGGCCGGAACCGGCCGGACTTTGCCGGGTCCGTCCTTGTCTGCTGGGTCACCTTTGTTCATCGTCGCATACCTGCTCGCCTTTGGAAGCAGACTAGCTGCGAGACAAGCTGGCTGAGAGGAACTGGATCACACCAGAATGCACCTTTGTGCGCGTTCCGTCCCACCACCGCTGTGGCTGCTCGGACTCAGTTCACCAGCCGATAGCAGGGTCGGTATTCACTGCCCGGAAGCTTCATGCGGCGCTGGCGCACGAACTCGCCCAGCAGCGTATCGAGCGGTCGCATGACCGCAGCATCGCCGCTGAGTTCGTAGGGTCCAAAGCGCTCGATGGCCGCGATTCCGTTGGCCTTGACGTTGCCGGTGACGATCCCTGAGAACGCACGGCGCAGGTCGGCGGCCAGCTCATGCACCGGCTGGTCGCGATGGAGTTTCAGCGCGCGCATCGCCTCGTGGGTAGCGGCGAACGGCAACTGCAGCTCGTGCGGCACCGAGAGCAGCCAGTTGAAGTTGTACGAATCGCTCTGCTGGCGGCGGAATTCACGCACCGCCTCGAACCCCTTGACCATGTGGCGCGCCACCGCCGGCGGATCATCGAGGATCACCGTGAAGCGCGCGAGAGCACTCTTGCCGAGCGTGGCCTCGATGAAGCTTGAAATCTGCTCGAACCAGGGCGCGCTCTGGCCCGGCCCGGTCAGCACTACCGGCATCGGCTGGCGCGAGTTGGCTGGATCGAGCAACACGCCCAACAGATACAGCAGCTCCTCGGCCGTGCCAGCGCCGCCCGGGAAAATCACGATCCCATGAGCCATGCGCAGGAAGGCTTCCAGGCGCTTTTCGATGTCCGGCATGATCACCAGGCGGTTGACGATCGCATTCGGGGGCTCGGCGCCGATGATGCCGGGCTCGGTGATGCCGATGTAGCGGCCTGAGGTAATACGCTGCTTGGCATGCCCGATGGCAGCGCCCTTCATCGGACCTTTCATCGCCCCTGGGCCGCAGCCGGTGCTGACATCGAGCCCACGCAGGCCAAATTCATAGCCCACCCGCTTGGTGTACTGGTATTCAGCTTCGCTGATCGAGTGACCGCCCCAGCACACGGCCAGGTTCGGTCGCGATTTGTGCTCGAGCATGCGGGCGTTGCGCAGGATGTGGAACACCGCGTTGGTGATCGAGGCCGGATCGTTCGGGTTCAGGCGTCCATTGGCGACGACCTCGTTGGCGGTGTAGATCACATCGCGCAACACCGCGAACAGGTGTTCCTTGATGCCGCGGATCATCTCCCCGTCGACGAAGGCGGAGGCGGGCGCGTGGCGGATCTGCAGTTTGATGCCCCAGGCGTGGCGCAGGATCTGCACCGTGAAATCGCGATAGCGTTCGAAGATCTCCTTGGTGTTGTCCGAATCGCTCCCGGAGTTGAGCACCGCGAGCGCACAGCTGCGGAACAGCGGATACAGGCCCTGGGCGCTGGTATCGAGGAGCGTGTCTATCTCGGCCTGGGAGAGATTCTCAAGGCTGCCGCGCGGTCCGACCCGAGCGTCAACGGAATCTGGAATGTCTACGGTGGTTTCCATGGCGATGGCTGCCGGCAGTGCGGGCCGGCGCTCCGATACTGCGAGCTTAAGGCTCGATCTGGATCGGAATATTATCCTGTGTGATCAGCCAGAACTCGACCATATCGGAGTTCGAGAGCGCAATGCAGCCGTCGGTCCAGTCCTGGTGCTGATAATAGTCCACCGGGTGCCTCAGATTGGTTGGCAGGCCGTGGATCATGATCGAGCCACCGGGATTCCAGTGATTCGCCCGCGCCCGGTGAAGATCCGAGTCATTCGGATAAGAGACCTGAATCGAGAGGAAATAATCGCTGTGCGGATTGCGGCGCGTCAGCCGGTAGCTGCCTTCGGGCGTGCGGAAGTCCCCAGCGTGCTCCTTGCCGCCTTCGGGCATCAGCCCGAGTGCCACGTGGTAGGTGCGGACAATTTCACCGCGGCGCATCAGGTACATGCGCCGCTCACCCTTGCGCACCAGCACTGCATCGACGACCGGCAGGCCGTTGACGCCGGCGGACTCATGCTGGTCGGCGTTCAGATCACCACTGCCAATCTGATCGTTCACGCCCACGGCAGCGGCCAGACCGCTGAGCAGCCAGGTGCAGGAGAGGATGACTAGGCGTCGCATGGTTGTGATTATAGGCAGGCCTGCCCCTGCAGGCGACCGTGCACGGTTCACACCTGCCGGGTGATCAACCCGGACCTTCCACATGCGGCAGCACAACCTGCGTACCAGGACGCAGTTCGCCGAAGTCCAGATCCGGGTTGTACTGCTGCAACAGCCAGATCGGCAGCTGGCCACGCTGCGTCAGGCTCCACAGCGAATCCCCGCGGCGCGCGATATAGATCTCGGTGCCAGTGATGTGGTGCGCGGCGAAGTATTCGGCCTGCAGCTGCTGGTGGTAGTCGCGGCGGCGCTGCTCAAACTGCTCGCGCGTCACGCTCTTGAACTCAAGCTTCAAGTGCCGTCCGATCGCAAGCGTGGCCCGATCGGTCAGCCCATTGATGTGGCGCAAGCGATTGGCCGAGACGCCGAGCCAGTCCGAGTAATGCCCGAGCGTCTCGGCCGCAACCACCTTGATCGTGCCCGCTTCGCTGACCGAATAGTCGGTCGGATCGGCCGCGGCGGCCGGTTCCGCACCCGGTACCAGCGTCGGTGACTGCGAGTTCTGCTGTGCAGCCGAGACCGGTTCGCTGTGCATGATCGCGCTCGCCACCGCGCTCGCTTCCTCGCGGATCTCATCAATCACGATCTGGGCCGTGTCGGGGCTGCTCGTGTCAGCGTTTGCGGTGTCAGTGCTCGCGGTTTCAGCGCCCATCGCGGCATTCGGCGCCGGGGCCTGGGCGATCAACTGCAGGCGCTGGCCCTCGTAGATGTGATCCGGATCATGCAGGCCATTGAAGCTCATCAGCTGCTCGGCCGAGAGTTTGGTGCGCGCGCTGATGCTCGAAAGCGTATCGCCGCGCCCCACCACGTACTGCGTGCCTTCGGTGGCGGCGCTCGCCGCTGCCGGCGCAGGTGGTGGCGGACTGGGTTGCGCGACCGCGGCCAGTTGCTCGGCCTTGGGTGTCGTCACCGCAACTGGCAGGCGCACACGGTAGCCCCGTGGCAGCGGCACCTGCCCGCTCCATACCGGCGGCCGGATCGCGGGGTTCAGTGCCTTGAGGGTATCGCTGTCCACATGCGCGAGCTTGCCGAGCGCGCTGGCGCTGGTGGGCGCAAGCAAAGGCAGCTCCTGGAAGCTCTGCTCGGCCGAGCGCTCGATCGAGCCGAAGTACTTCTCCGGATTCTGATCAATGGCCAGAGCGGCGAGAAACGAGGTGTAGTAGTTGCGCGAAGCGAAGCCAAAGGTCGGACTCTGGTAGCTGCGCAGGATGCGCACGATGTCATCAGTCCCCATCTGCTCGCGCGCGCGGCGCATGCCCTCGGCGCCATGGTTATAGGCGGTGATGGCCAGCGGCCAGGTTCCAAGCACCCGATAGTTGTAGGCCAGCAGCTGGGCCGCCGCTTCGGTGGAGCGGAATGGGTCCAGGCGCTCATCCACCACCCGATCGATGCGCAGGAAGCGGCGGCCGGTCGATTTCATGAACTGCCACAAACCAAAGGCTCCGGCCTTGGAGCGCGCCTGCGGGTCGAAGGAAGACTCAACGTGTGGCAGCGCGGCGAGCTCTGCAGGCAGACCCAGATTCGCCAGCGTTTCGGCGATCTTGGTTTCCCAGGCACCCGAGCGCTGCAGCCCCGCGCGGAAGCGATCTGACTGGCCGAGCTGAAAGCGCACATCAACGCGCGCCTGCTCGAAGCGTGCCGCGGTGGCCTCTGGCTCCCACAGGTGCACCACCCGCTGCTCCTCGGCATCCTGGGGTTCGGCACCGCTCGCCAGATGCTCCAGTATCAGCTGATAGCGTGCGCGCACTTCATCAACGCGCGCCTGACGCTCCTTGGGTGAGAGCTCGGGGCCAAAGCGCAGCGTCTCGTAGATCACGGCGAGGTTATGCTGGTCGTGGACGAAGCCCTCGTTGGTCGAGATCTCGCTGTAGACACGGATCCAGAACTGCACGTCGGGCTGCAGTTCGGGGGGCACGGCCAGCTGCGGCTCGGCCGCGCGCGCCAAAGTGCAGCACAGCATCAGCGCGAGGCTTAAGGGGGCAAGGAATCGCATGCCGAAGGTAACGGCCGCTTGCGGCCGCGCTTGAAGCGCGCCGCCGCTCCGGTGGCAGTGGATCACCGCTGCTGGGGCGTGCGCGTGCAGCGGTGCGCTGGACGGCACCGAGTGCCGCTCAGCCGCACTTGGACTCCCCGCAATTGAGGCAGGTCATGCAGCCATCCATCATCACGACCGCCGCGGTGCTGCACTTGGTGCACAGCTGGGCGCCATCGGGAAAGTGCGACTTGGCAAAGGCATCCTGCTGTTTCTGGCGCGCCTCGAACTCAGCGCGCTTCTCATCGATCATCTTCTTCTGGTGCACATCGAGCTCCGGGCGCCTCAACATGCCAATGAACTGCAGGTGCTTCTCAATGACGTGCCCGAGCTCGGCGATGATCGAGGGCATGAACTTGCCGCCCGGCTGCCAGTAGCCACCGCGCGGATCAAAGACCGCCTTGAGCTCATCGACCATGAAGGTGACATCGCCGCCCTTGCGGAACACGGCGGAAATGATGCGGGTGAGCGCTACGATCCACTGGAAGTGATCG
>Ga0302317_10000409_pt1 | contig 37637 bp, 41 predicted proteins | sample III_Palsa_N3_3_FD_200450 | JGI IMG/M metagenome (GOLD analysis project Ga0302317, IMG submission 200450) | Peat permafrost microbial communities from Stordalen Mire near Abisko, Sweden - III_Palsa_N3_3 | ecosystem: Environmental > Terrestrial > Soil > Palsa > Peat permafrost | place: Sweden...
TGCGACATCAGCTGCTGAGCCTGGTCGAACTCCGCCGCCTTGGAGAGGTGGGTGATATCGCCGGTGTGCAGCACGAAGGCGGGTCGGTGCGGCAAGGCGTTCACGAGGCCGATGGCGCGTGTGAAGGTCCCGGCCACGTCCGGGTTCGCGGCCTTGTTGAAACCGATGTGGCTGTCACTGAGCTGGACGAACAGGGGCGTGCCGGGGATGACGCCGGCGCCCGGCTCGGCCGCCTGCGCCAGATCGAAGCCAGAGAGCACGCCGCCCGACAGGGCGAACAGCGTGCCGGTTCCCACGCCCAGGCACTTGAGCGCGCCGCGGCGGGTGGTGTCGTGATGCATGTCGAAGACCTCCAGGTGCGTCTGAAGGTCAAGACCGGCCGGGCGCGGGATTTATTCCTGGGTGGTGCGAACTAAATTCGCGAAGGTCGCAAGTTCGCTGGCCTGCATGTCGGACACCGCTGCATAGTCGAGGTCCTGATGCTTCCAGTACACGGCGTTGTAGCCCCGACGCGTGGCGCTCCCAGGCAGCGTCTGGTGACGATCAGCCCAAACGAACAGATCGATCTCGTGCAGGCCATGCTGGTAGACCACCACGGCGGCGGGCGCGCCGGCCACCCTGTCGAGCCGGCCACCCGTCAATTTGAAGCCTTCGGCTGCAAAGTCGTGGACCGGCGGTGAGACGTCGATCTTGCCGGCGAACCATGGCTTGACCGTGTGATGGTCGCTGGAGACGACGGCGATCGTTTTTCCCGACATCAGCGCCTCGGTGTGCGCGCGCACGACGCCGTCGGCGAGCGTGTCCGGAGGCGCCGGCAGCACCGCCAGCACCACAAGGGCGGCCGCAAGGCCGCTCAGCCCGACACCGCCGCCGAAGCCGCCAAGGAAGGCGCGTGATCGGGCCGTTTGGACGGCTTGGCCAAGCGTTCGCCGCCATGTCGGCGCGCGCCGGCTCGGCGGCGGCGTAACGTCGGCGGCGGCGATCGCCTCGAGCACGCGCAGCTTCAGGCGCTCGGGGGCCGTATAGCGCGGGGCGTAGTTGTGGATGTCGTCGCTCAGCGCCGCGACCGCCTCGCAGAACGCCTGGCAGTCGGCGCAGCCGGCGATGTGCCGTTCCGCGGCATCGGCTTCGGCGCCGGTCAGCTCGCCGTCGATGAAGGCCTGGGAGTGCAGGAGTTCAGCGCAGGTCACGGTTTTCCTCCGCTATCCATTTGTCCTTCAAGAGCGCCCGGGCGCGCGCCAGGCGAGACATCACGGTGCCGATCGGGGCTTGGATGACTTCGGCGATTTCTCGATAGCTCAGATCCTCCATTTCCCTCAGGATCAGCACGTCGCGAAATTCGTCGGGCAAGATCGCGATCGTGGCGCGAAGCCGACGCGCCTCGCTGGCGCGGATCGCTTGCGCCTCGGCGTCCGGTTCCTCGGACACAAGTTCGGGACCGTGGGCCCCAAGAGCAACGTCTCGCCGTCGATGTGGTCGTGCGGCCCAGTCGTGGCAGCAGTTGCGTACGATGCGCATCAGCCACGGACGTACATCCTCGCCACGCACCTGCTCGAAGCTGCGGAAGGCGCGCACCATGGCGTCCTGGACAATGTCGTCGGCGTCGGTCGGCGAGCGGCTGAGCCAACGCGCCAGGTTATAGGCGGCGTCCAGATGCGGCAGCGCCAGGGCTTCGAACTGTCGGCGGCGATCTGTCATCGAAAGGCAAGACCAGGCGAGCGCAGAGCTTATTCCCAAGAATCCGCGAAAGATCGCGCGCCAACGCTTTTTTCTGGCCCGTCGGGAATAGCCGGCGCGATCGCGCGGTCTAGGCCAGGAACGTGGTCGCCATCCCAACCGTGCGCGACCGCCCCTCAATGGCCGGGAGCCCCGCACATGTCCACCGCCTCGGCGCCACGCTTCGACGCGGCCACGCTCTGGCTGCACTGGCTCACCGCGGCTCTCGTGCTCTCCCAGTTCGCGACCGCCCTCTCGCTCGATCATCTCGAGCCGGCGCAGATTGACGGGGTGCTCGCCGTGCACCGCTCGACGGGTCTGCTATTGTGGGGCCTGACCGCGGGCAGGGTGGCCTGGCGGCTGACCTTGATGCAGGTTCCACCCGCCGATTCCAGCCTGCCGCGCGTGCAGCGCCTTGCTGCCCGCGCCAACGAATATGCGCTCTACTTGCTGCTCCTGGTCCAGCCGGTCACCGGCCTGGCGGACAGCCTTTTCCACGCCCACGCTTTTCCCGTCTTTGGGATGGCCGTTCCGGTGCTGGTCGCCAAGTCGAAGCCGATCTACCACGCCGCCCACAGCCTGCATGAGGCGGGGGGCTGGCTTCTCGCGGCCCTCGTCGGCCTTCACACGGCTGCGGCGCTCTTCCACCGCCTCGTGCTGCGAGATCGGGTGCTGCAGAGCATGCTGCCGGCAGGCAGAGTCCGGTCGCATGCCCGCTTTCGCGCCTTGAACGGCAGTCACCTCTGAGACGTGAGGCGGCCCGGCTGACGCGCCTCACGAACCACACCGTGCAGGAAAAAGTCGAGATACTGCGCGACGATCGCCTCGAGTGGCATGGCGCCGTTGGGATTCACCCATTTCGCCAGGCCGTTGAAGGCATCGAAGAGGGCGATGGCCAGTGCGCGGTCGTCACAGGGTCGGAATTCGCCTCCGGCCATGCCCTCGCGGATGATTTCCCGCACGGCGAGGTTCAAGGCGCGCCGTCCGGCCAGGTCGATCTTTCGCGATGCGAGGGCAAGGTCCCTGGGCTCAGTCAACACCAGACAGCGACCGAAGTCACCGCAGATGACTTCCGCGTAGAGCACGAAGAACTGCCGAAGTCGGTCGACAGCCGAAAGCTCTCGGGCGCTCAATTGATCCAGCGCCGCCTCGAGCGATCGAAGCGCCAGTTGGCCGCAGGCCGCCAGCAGCTCGTCCTTGCTCTTTGCGTAGTAGTAGATCGCCGGCTTGGTGACGCCGAGCTCGTCCGCCACATCGTCCAGGGTGGCGATATGAAATCCCCGACGATTGAAGGTTCGCGCCGCCGCGCGCAGGACCTCCATCCGGCGCTGCTCGTACCTTGCGCTCGGTTCCAGCCTTGCCTTGGTCCGCGCCGCCATCGTCTCGCCCGCTCGATTTCCCGTCCTTGATAGGCATCGTCATCGCGGCGTCAAAGCGCTTGACTCTGGTCTGCCGCAACTCCTAGTTTGACTTACTAGACAGTAGAATTCTTGACAAGGAAGCCCGTGACTCAGCGCGTCTCGCCCTGGATGACCGAGGAGCTGAGCATTCTGCGCGAACAGACGCGCCGCTTCCTGGAGCGGGAGCTGGTTCCCGAGCGCGAGCATTGGGAAAAAGACGGTGTCGTGGGGCAGGACGCATGGCGCAAGGCGGGCGCCGCCGGGCTTTTGTGCGCCAGCATTCCCGAAGCCTATGGCGGGGGCGGCGGCACGCGAGCGCATGACGTTGTCATAGCCGAGGAGATTGGCCGAGCGGGTCTGGCCGGCGGCTTCGGCGCCGGCGCCGGCGTGCATTCGAACATCGTCGCACACTATGTCCTTGCCTATGGCTCCGAGGCGCAGAAACGGCGCTGGCTGCCGGCTATGGCCACAGGCGAGTTGATCGGCGCGATCGCCATGACCGAGCCCGGCGCGGGATCCGATCTTCAGTCCATCCGCGCTACCGCGCGCCTCGATGGCGACGCCTATCTCCTCAACGGGCAGAAGACCTTCATCACCAACGGTCAGAACGCGGGCCTGGTGATCGTCGTCGCCAAGACCGACCCCGCGGCGGGCGCTCGAGGCATCTCGCTCGTCGCCGTTGAAACCGCGAATGCTCCCGGATTTCGGCGCGGGCGGAACCTCGAAAAGATCGGCATGCACGCCCAGGACACCTCGGAGTTGTTCTTCGACGACGTGCGCGTCCCCGCCGCCAATCTGCTCGGCGAGGATGAGGGCCACGGTTTTCGTCAGTTGATGGTTGAGCTCGCCTGGGAACGGCTGTCCTGTTCGTTCGGCGCGGTGGTGGCGATGGAGCAGGCGGTTGAGCTGACCAGCGCCTATGTGAAAGAGCGCCAGGCGTTCGGCCAACCGCTGCTTCACCAGCAGAACACACAGTTCAAGCTGGCCGAGGCGAAGACCCACGCCGTCATCGCCCGCACCTTTGTCGACGACCTGATGATGCGCCTCCTGGATGGCGAACTCGATCCGACCCTCGCGGCCATGGCCAAGTGGTGGACCACCGACATGCAGTGCAAGGTCATCGACGAGTGCCTGCAGTTCTTCGGCGGCTATGGTTACATGGCCGAATATCCCATTGCCCGGCTCTACGCGGACGCCCGTGTGCAGAAGATCTACGCCGGCTCCAATGAGATCATGAAGATGCTTATCGCCCGGACGCTCTGACCGGCGTCCGAGGCGCCATGGGAGAGATGCAATGACCAACGAAGTGAGAGTGGCGGGCGTCGGGATGATCCCCTTCACCAAGCCCGGCCAGAGCGAGACCTACGACGTCATGGGCCAAAAGGCGGCCGCAGCGGCATTCGCCGACGCCGGACTGCCCTATTCCGCCGCCCAGCAGATTTACGTCGGCTACGTCTACGGCGATTCCACCGCAGGTCAGGCGGCCGTCTATGGCCTCGGGCTGTCGGGCGTCCCGATCATCAATGTGAACAACAACTGCTCCACCGGCTCGTCCGCTCTGTTTCTCGCGCGTCAGGCGGTTGAGAGCGGCATGGTGGAGTGCGCCTTGGCCCTCGGCTTCGAGGAGATGCGTCCGGGCGCCCTGGGGGCGGTGTTCAACGACCGCCCGAGCCCGATGGGGCGGTTCTTCACGGACATGACCACCCTCCAGGAGTTCGACCCGAAAGCGCCCGGCGCGGCGCAATTCTTCGGCGGGGCCGGCCGCGAATATGCCGAGAAACACGACACTCGGCGCGAGACCTTCGCCAAGATCGCCTCCAAGGCCCGCGCTCACGCCCAGCACAATCCCTATGCCATCTTCAAGGACCAGCTCAGCGTCGAAGAAGTGCTTGGCTCGCCGCAGATCTACGGCCCGCTCACCCGTTTCCAATGCTGCCCGCCGACCTGCGGCGCGGCCGCTGCGATCGTCTGCACGCCGGAGTTCGCGCGCCGGCACGGGGTAAAGGCCGAGGTGGTGATCAAGGCTCAGGCGATGACCACCGACGGTCCCAGCACCTTCGAAGACAAGTCGATGATCAAGCTGATCGGCTACGACATGGCCAAATCGGCGGCGCAGACCGTTTATGAAGCCGCGGGGGTCGGACCGGACGATATACAGGTGGTCGAACTGCACGACTGCTTCACCGCCAACGAGTTGCTCACCTATGAAGCCATCGGCCTCACGCCCGAAGGCACGGCCGAGAAGTTCATCTGGGACGGCGACAACACTTACGGCGGCAAGTACGTGACCAACCCCTCCGGCGGCCTGCTTTCCAAAGGTCACCCCCTCGGCGCGACAGGCTTGGCTCAGTGCGCCGAACTGGTCTGGCAACTGCGCGGCCAGGCGGACAAGCGTCAGGTCGACGGGGTTACCCACGCCCTGCAGCATAATCTCGGCCTCGGGGGCGCCTGCGTCGTCACCCTCTATGGCCGAGCCTGACGGTGCTCGACCGCTCGTTCATCGGGTTGGAAACCGAACCCCGCTCGGTCGCGGTCGAGGCCAGCCAGCTTCGGTTCTTCGCCCGCGCCACGGGCGAGAACAACCCGATCTATTTTGATGAAGCGGCGGCGCGGGCGGCGGGACACGCCGCCCTGCCAGCGCCGCCAACCTTTCTCTTCTGCCTCGCCAGTCTCGCGCCGGAGGCGGAAAACGTGATGGCCAGGCTTGGCGTCGACATGGGCCGTGTCCTGCATGGCGAGCAGTCGTTCACCTATGGCGAGCGGATCTGCGCCGGCGACACCATCACCCTGACCACCCGGATCAGCGACATCTACGACAAGCGCGGCGGCGCGCTGGACTTTATCGTCCAGGACACGGAGGCGACCAACCAGAACGGGCAATCCGTGGGCCTCACGCGCACGGTCATCGTCGTGCGGAACGGCTGAGGACGATGGCGACCATCACCTATCACGCCGTGGACGTCGGCGAGACGCTGCCACCCCACGAGAGCCGGCCCATCACCCGCCACGTCCTGGCCCTCTATTGCGGCGCTTCCGGCGACCACAATCCGATCCACGTCGACATCGATTTCGCCAGGAAGGCCGGCATGCCGGACGTGTTCGCCCATGGGATGCTGTCCATGGCCTATCTGGCGCAACTGCTGACGGGCTGGGTCCCGCAGGACCAGATCCGGCAGTGGGGCGTGCGCTTTATCGCCATCACGCCGGTGCACGCGAAAGTCCTCTGCACGGGCAGGGTGGTCGAGAAATTCGAGGCCGACGGCGAGCGGCGGGTCCGCCTGGCCATCGACGCTCACACCGACGGTGGAATCCACACCCTGTCCGGCGACGCCATCATCGCCCTGCCATAGCTGAAGCGAGAGAACGGATGTCGAAACTTGCCGGCAAGGTCGCCCTGATCAGCGGATCTGGCCGCGGCATCGGTCGCGCTCTGGCGCTCAAACTCGCCGGCGACGGCGCCCTCGTCGTCGTGAACGACCTCGACGCCGCGCCAGCGGACGAGGTGGTCGCAGCGATCAAGGCGGCCGGCGGCGAGGCTGTCGCCTGCGTCGGCAGCGTCACGGCGGCAGGCTTCGCCGACGCCTTCATAGGCAAGGCGATCGAGACCTATGGCGGGCTGGACATCATCGTCAACAACGCCGGCTACACCTGGGACAGCGTCATCCAGAAGATGACCGACGAGCAGTTCCAGACCATGCTCGACGTGCACCTGGTGGCGCCGTTTCGCATCCTGCGCGCCGCTGCAGAGCCGATCCGCCTGATGGCGAAGAAGGAAGCCGAGGAGGGCCGAGAGGTGTTCCGCAAGGTGGTGAACATCTCCTCCATGGCCGGAACCAACGGCAACGCCGGGCAGGCCAACTATTCCTCGGCCAAGGCGGCGCTGGTCGGCCTGACCAAGACGCTCTCGAAGGAGTGGGGCCGCTACAAAGTGGACGTAAACTGCGTCGCCTACGGCTTCATCGAGACCCGCCTGACCCAATCCCTGGACCGCGAAGACTCCAAGGTGGCCATCGACGGGCGCGACTTTGTGGTCGGCGTGCCCGAGGCGACCAGGCTTTCCCTGCCCAGGATGGTGCCCCTCGGTCGCGCCGGGACGCCGGAGGAGGCCGCCGGCGCCGTCTATCTCTTCTGCATTCCCGAGAGCAACTATATCAGCGGCCAGGTCATTCTGGTCGGTGGGGGTATAAATATCTGATCTATAACAATAGCTTGGCCCGCACTAGGTTGGAGCCAAACACGGCCGGAGGAGGCCTTGGATGCATCTGACGCAAGGCCTGCATCGCGCCATCCAGCTCAGACCGGAGGCGACGGCGACAATCTTCGGCGGCCGGCGACGTTCTTGGCGCGAGGTGCGCGATCGCGTCGCGCGGCTGGCGGCCGGGCTTGTCTCGCTCGGCCTGCAGCGCGGCGACCGCGTGGCCCCCATAGCCCTGAACAGCGACCGCTATGTCGAGCTCTACTTCGCCGTCTGGTGGGCCGGCGGCGTTATCGTGCCGGGCAACACGCGCTGGGCCCTGGCCGAACACATCTACGCCCTGCGCGACAGCGGCGCGTCCATCCTGCTGGTGGACAAGGCCTTCGCAGGCCTCGCCGCACCGATCGCCGAGGCCTGCGCCATCCGCGCCACGCTCTACATGGACGATGACCCGGCGCCGGCCGGGACCGTCGGCGTCGAGGCGCTGATCGCCCGGACGGCCCCGATGGCTGATGCCTGCGGCCGCGATGACGAACTCTGCGCGCTCTTCTACACCGGTGGCACGACCGGTCGGTCGAAGGGTGTGATGCTGTCGCACCGGAGTCTGATCTCCAGCTTCCTGTGCTCGTCTGTGACCATGCCGGTTCGCAGCGACGCGATCTTTCTGCACTCCCCGCCGATGTTCCACCTGGCCGATGCGGCCATGGTCATCGGCATGACCATGATCGGCGGGACGCACGTGGTGGTGCCATTCTTCAGCCCCGAAGGCGTGGCCCGGGCCATCGAGGCCGAGAGCGTCACAGACCTGGTGCTGGTGCCCACCATGTTCGCCATGTTGCGTGAATATGCCGTCGCGCACCCGGTGAACTTCGCTTCGGTGCGCAAGGTGGCCTACGGCGCCTCGCCGATTTCAGAGGCCCTGCTGGTGCGGGCGATGGAGATGTTTCCGAACGCCGAATTCCGCCAGGCCTACGGGCAGACGGAGCTGTCGCCGGTCGCCACCATCCTGACCCCGGAGTTCCACCGGACGGCGCCGGGTGGCAAGTCCTACCTGCGCTCGGCGGGCCAAGCCATCGTCGGCGTCGACGTCAGGATCGTCGATCCGGCCATGGTCGAACGCCCGCTCGGCGAGGTGGGCGAGATCGCCGTGCGCAGCCCCGGCGCCATGCTCGGCTATTGGAACCTGCCCGAACTAACCCGCGAGACCCTGGTCGACGGCTGGGTGCGCACGGGCGACGCCGGCTACATGGACGAAGAAGGCTTCGTCTACCTGGTCGACAGGGTGAAGGACATGATCGTTTCCGGCGGCGAGAACGTCTTCTCGGCCGAGGTCGAGAATGCGCTGAGCGCCCACGAGCATGTGGTGGAGTGCGCCGTGATCGGCGCTCCGGACGAGCGGTGGGGCGAGCGCGTGCACGCCATCGTGCGGCTGCGCGGCGACGCCGAGGTTTCTGCCGAAGAGATCATCGATCACTGTCGGTCGTTGATCGCCGGCTACAAATGCCCGCGCTCGGTGGAGTTCCGCACCGAACCCCTGCCGCTCTCGGGCGCAGGCAAGATCCTGAAGACCGAATTGCGCAAGGCCCACTGGCCGGAGGGCGGGCGCCGCATCAACTGACCCCGCGCACGAACAGCGCGCGCACGCGTGATGGCCCCCGTCGGGACCGTTTGGATATCTGTTCTACTTGAGAAAATCTGGAGCGGGCGAGGCGATTCGAACGCCCGACCCCAACCTTGGCAAGGTTGTGCTCTACCCCTGAGCTACGCCCGCACTCCATCCGGGCTGTCCGCCCGGGAGGGCGGCTTATGGCCCAACAGCCCGCGGATGGCAAGCGCCCGCTTGACCCCTGCTCAACCCCCCAACTTGAGGGATTTCATCCGTCGTTTGTTGACGTGCGCCTTGGGGGCGGGGGCGTCGAGCGGCATCTCGCCCTTGAAGTAGTAGCGCTGCCAGGCCTCCTTGATGGTGGCCGGATCGCGCTTGTAGAGCTTGGCGTTGAAGTCGTCGCGCCGGCCGCGCCAGGCCTCGTATTGGCCGTGCAGGTCGGGGTCCCGAACCAGGTCCTTCTGCACCAGGTCGAAGGTCTCCATCACCCGGTCCTGGACCAGGCTGACGAAACAGAATGGCTCGCCCTTGGCAAAGCGAACGCGCCCCGGCCGGGTGAACACCCAGTTCATTGTGAAGGGGAAGGGCAGCCAGTCGGTCTCGACGAGGCCTTGCAGCGGCTGAATGCCATCCTTGACGTGGTTCGGCGCCCCGCCGGCCCACAGCGACCAGCCGTCCGGCGTCCGGAAGAGATAGCCGGGATGGAAGGTCAGCACCCCATGCGAGAAATGGCTCTTCACGAAATCGTCGAACCCAGGGAAAGGATGGTCGGCGGCGATGACGATGTCGGTCTGCTCGATGCCGCCATTCCATTCGGCGGTGAAGCCGATCGGGCAGAGGATCTCCCAGCCGGTGGTGTTGGCCATGGTGAGCGGCAGGCAGCGATAGGGATGACGGTCGAAGAAATTGTCCATCCAACCCCGCTGGGGGCGGCCTGGCACGATGTCCGGCGGCCGGGCGGACATGGGATAACATTCGAGTTGCATGGATTTTCCTTAGCGTGCGCAGCCGCGCCGTCCAACGGCGCCGCATGACCTCCGACGAGCTGCTCGCCTTCCTCGAGACGCACGGCGTCGCCCACGCGACGCTCGAGCATCCGGCTGTGTTCCGCGTCGGCGAGGCGAGCCCCGCCCTGGAAGCCCTGCCGGGCGGTCACACCAAGAACCTCTTCCTGCGCGACCAGAAAGGCGCGCTCTGGCTGGTCTCGGCGCTGCAGTCGACGCGGATCGACCTCAAGGCTCTGCCGGCGGTCATCGGCTCGGGACGCCTGTCGTTCGGAAAGGCCGAGTTGCTCGAAGAGGTTCTTGGCGTCACGCCTGGCTCGGTCACCGCCTTCGCGCTCGTCAACGATCACGCGCGGCGGGTGCGTTTTGTGCTCGACCGCGCCCTCGCCGAGGCCGATCCGGTCAACTTTCACCCCCTGCGCAACACCGCCACCACCAGCGTCAGCCAGGCCGGCTTTCGCGCCTTCCTGGCGGCGGCCGGTGTCGAGCCGATCGTGGTCGACTTCGCGGCTCTCTCTCCCGCCACCTCCTGAGCCGGTGGCGCTCCACGACAGTTTCCTTTTCCCACCCGAGGGACCATCTTAGGCCCTCACGCATTCGGAAAGACCTATGACGCTGATTGGAGAGGCCGCGCCGGCCGGGACGGGCGCAGACATCATCAAGGACGGCTCCGACGCCGGCTTCATGGCCGACGTGATCGAGGCTTCGCGCGAAACCCCGGTGATCGTCGATTTCTGGGCGTCGTGGTGCGGGCCCTGCAAGCAGCTCGGCCCGGCGCTGGAGAAGGCGGTCAAGGCCGCCGGCGGCGCGGTAAAGCTGGTCAAGATCGACATCGACAAGAACCCGGTCTACGCCGGCCAGCTTCGCGTCCAGTCGATCCCCACCGTCTACGCCTTCGACGGCGGCCGGCCCGTAGACGGTTTCACCGGCGCCCTGCCGGAGAGTCAGGTCAACGCCTTCGTCCAGAAGCTGGTCCGCGAGCCGCCGGTCTCCGAGGAGGCCGAGCTCCTGGCTATGGGTCGCGAGGCCCTGGAATTGGGCGACGTCGCCGGGGCGGCCCAGGCCTTCGCCGAGGTGCTGCAGATCGCCCCGGACAACCTCGAGGCGATCGGCGGCCTGGCGCGCTGCTACCTGGCGGGCGGAGACCTCGAGCGCGCCGCCGAAGCCGCCGCCATGGCCCCGGCCGACGCCAAGAACGCCGACCTCGAAAGCGTCCGCGCGGCCCTGTCGCTGGCCAAGGAAGCGCCCTCGGAGACGGCCGAGGCCGAGCGTCGCCTGCAGGCCGACGCCAACGACCATGCGGCGCGGTCCGAGATCGCCGCCGGCCTCGCCGCCCAGGGCAAGCTGGCGGCGGCCGCCGATCACCTGCTGGAGATCATCGCTCGCGACCGCGACTGGAATGAAGGCGCCGCGCGGGCTCAGCTCCTCAAGGTGTTCGAAGCCGCCGGCCAGACCTCGGAAGTGACCCGCCAGGGCCGCCGGCGCCTCTCCTCGATCCTGTTCTCGTGATCCTGCCGGAAGTCATCCCGGTCTTCCCGCTCGACGGCGCGCTGCTGCTGCCGGGCGGGATCCTGCCGCTACGCATCTTCGAGCCGCGCTATCTCAACATGGTCGACGACGCCATGGCCGGGGAGCGACTGATCGGCATGGTCCAGACCGAAGACGGCATGACGGGTCCGAAGCCGCGTCTGGCGCGGGTGGGATGCGTCGGCCGCATCACCAGCTACGCCGAGACCGGCGAGGGCGACTATCTGATCGCGCTGACCGGCGTCTGCCGGTTCGAGGCGCTCGAGGAAGTGCCTCAGCTCACGCCCTACCGCCAGGTGCGCGCCGACTACGTGACCTTCGAGGGCGATCTCGATGACGACGAGGCCGAGGAATTCGACCGCACCTTTTTTCTGGAGCTGTTGCGGACCTACCTCGACCGCAAGGGCTTCGGCGTCGACTGGGATGTTGTGGCGAGCGCGCCGGGTCCGGCGCTTGTCAACAGCCTGGCCATGGCGCTGCCGTTCGAGCCGGCCGAGAAGCAGGCCCTGCTCGAGGCCCGCGACCTCGCGGATCGCCGCGACGCGCTGGAGGCCTTGCTGGCCATCGATGCGGCCGAAGACGATGACGCCACGCACTCGGTTCAGTAGGCTCCGCCCGTGACCTCCCCCGAAATCGACCCGCGACTGCTCGAAATCCTGGTTTGCCCGGTGACCCGCGGGCCGCTGGACTACGACCGCGAACGCGGCGAGCTGATCAGCAAGGGCGCGCGCCTCGCCTATCCCATCCGCGACGGCGTGCCGATCATGCTGCCGGAAGAAGCGCGGAGTCTGGACTGAATTCCTCTCCCCACGGGAGAGGTGAATGGGAACTTAAACCAGCTCCCCTCTCAACAACCTCGGCAGGTCGCCGAGCGCGCCGCCGGCTTCGGCCATGAACGCCCGTCGGGCTGGGCCGAGGCGGTTCACCGCCGCCATGCCGATGTCGCGGGCCGTGCGCACCAGCAGATGGTCGTTGGCGAACAGGCGGTTGAAGGCGTCTGTCGCCGCCGCCACGGCGATGTTGTCGAGGCGTCGCCAGCGCTCGTAGCGAGCCAGCACCGCCGCCGCGCCGATGTCTTCGCCGAGACGCTGGGCCTCGATCACCACCTCGGCCAGGGCGGCGCAGTCCTTGAGACCCATGTTGAGGCCCTGGCCGGCGATCGGATGGATGGCGTGGCCGGAGTCGCCCGCCAGGGCCAGGCGCGGGGCGGTGAGGCGTTCGGCCATCTGCAGGCCGAGCGGATAGGTGAAGCGCGGCCCTTCCGGCTTGGCGGCGCCGAGGAAAGGGCCGAAGCGGCGAGCGAGGTGGGCCTCGAAGGCGGGCGCGGAGGCGGCTTTGAGCGCGGCGGCGCGGGCGGGGGCCTCGGTCCACACCAGGCTGGCGCGCCGATCCGGCAGCGGCAGGATGGCGAACGGCCCGGTTGGCAGGAAGTGCTCGTAGGCGACGCCCAGGTGATCGCGGTCGGCCTCCACCGTCGCCACCACCGCGGTGTGCGGATAGCTCCAGCCGAAGGTGTCGATGCCGGCGGCCTGGCGCACCAGCGAGCCGCGGCCGTCGGCGCCGACGACCAGCGGGGCCTCCAGGATCCGGCCATCGGCCAGCCGGACGCTCGCCATTCGGGTCGAGACCTCGACGGCGGTGACCTTGGCCGGGGCCAGCACCGCGATGCCGGCGTCGCTCACCGCCTTGGCGAGGCCGGCGCGGATATGGCGGTTCTCCAGCATATAGCCGAGCGGCTCACCCTCGAAGCGGTCGGCGATCTCGGCCGAATCGAAGCGCAGGAAGGCTGGCGACGGGCCCCGCGCCGCGGCGCCTGGCGCGCGCCCGTCGGTGACCACGATCTGCTCGATGCGCTGGGCGTGCGGCTCGAGATAGGGCGCGGCGGCGAGCGCCCGCCACTGCCGGAAGGCCGCGAAGGAGATGGCGCTGGCCCGTCCATCGAAAGTCGGCGCGCACTGCAACTCGAAGGGCAGGGGATCGATGAGGACCGGTTCCAAGCCGCCGGCCGCCAGAGCCAAGGCCAGGGTCGCCCCCGGCATGCCCGCCCCGACGATGATGACGTCCGGCCGGGTGGTCATATTCATAGTTCCTCCTCCCCCTCGATGGGGGAGGTGGCTTGCGTAGCGTTAGCGAAGCAAGACGGAGCGGGTGGTGCGGCGACCCCACCCGTCCCGCGTTTCACGCGGTCCACCCTCCCCATCAAGGGGAGGGAGGTGGGAGAGGGTGCGTTCAACTCTCCTCCTCGCTCGCCAGGCCCATCATGTGGAAGCCGGCGTCGACGTGGGCGATTTCGCCGGTGGTCGAGCGGCCGAGGTCGGAGAGCAGCCAGAGGGCGCAGCCGGCCACCCCCTCCATGGAGGTGTCCTCCTTGAGGGCGCTCAGCGCCCGGCCCTGCGACAGCATGGAGCGGCCCCCGGAGATCCCGGCCAGCGACAGCGTGCGCATCGCCCCCGCCGAGATCGCATTGACCCGGATCCCCTTCGGCCCGAGGTCGCGGGCCACGTAGCGGACGCAGGCCTCCAGGGCGGCCTTGGCCACGCCCATGGTGTTGTAGTTGGGGATGGCTCGCTCGGCCCCGAGGTAGGTCAGGGTGATGATGGAGCCGCCGTCCGGCATCAGGGCGGCGGCCCGGCGCGACGCATCCACGAAACTGTAGGCGGAGATATCGAGCGCCTGGGCGAAGGTGGCCCGGGTGGCGTTGTCGACGAACGAGCCCTTGATCTGCGAGCGGTCGGCGAAGGCGATGGCGTGGACCAGGAAGTCGATCTTGCCCCAGGCGTCCTCGACGATCTTGAAGGCCGCCGCCATCGACTCGTCGCTCGACGCATCGAATGGGGTCCAGACCTTGACGCCGATGCTCTCGCCCAGCGGGCGGACGCGCTTCTCGTTGCTCTCCATGTAGGCCAAGGCAACTTCCGCACCCTGGGCGGCGAGCTGGGCGGCGATGCCCCAGGCGATGGAGTTGTGGTTCGCCACGCCCATCACCAGCCCGCGCTTGCCGGCCATCAGCGAGCCCGTGGGCAGGTGGAAGTCGTCAGCCATGCAGGGTCTCCGGTCTCGGTTGGCGCTATTTGAACGGTCGGCGCGCGAGCCGCAATCCGGGGTTAGAGATCGGCGCGGCTCAGGACGAGGCAAGCGTTGGTGCCGCCAAACCCGAAACTGTTGGACATCACCGTCTCCAGCGGCGTGTCGCACCGCTCGGTGAGGATGGGCAGGTCCGCGAAGGCCGGATCGAGGTTGTCGATGTGGGCGCTCTTGGCGGCGAAGCCGGCCTTCATCATCAGCAAACTGTAGATCGCCTCCTGGGCGCCGGCGGCGCCGAGGCTGTGGCCGGTGAGCGCTTTGGTCGAGGAAATCAGCGGCGTGGCCTCTCCGAAGGTCTCGCGCACGGCCTCCATCTCCTTGATGTCGCCGATCGGCGTGCCGGTGCCGTGCGGGTTGAGGTAGTCGACCTTGCGGTTGCCGGATCCCTGCATCGCCAGGCGCATGCAGCGCATGGCGCCTTCGCCGGAGGGAGCGACCATGTCGTGGCCGTCCGAAGTGGCGGCGTAGCCAACGACTTCGCCCCAGATCCTGGCGCCGCGGGCGCGGGCCCGCTCGAGATCTTCCAGCACCACGACCCCGGCGCCGCCGGCGATGACGAAGCCATCGCGATCGAGGTCATAGGGCCGACTGGCGGCGGCGGGGTGGTCGTTGTGGCCGCTCGACATCGCCCCCATGGCGTCGAACAGGGCGCTGAGCGTCCAGTCCAGCTCCTCGCAGCCGCCGGCGAAGACGATGTCCTGCTTGCCCATCTGGATCTGCTCGCAGCCGTAGCCGATGCAGTGGGCCGAGGTGGCGCAGGCCGAAGAGATCGACAGGTTGATCCCGCGGATCTTGAACCAGGTGGAAAGGGTCGCCGAGGGGCCCGAGCACATCGCCTTGGGCACGGCGAAGGGGCCGATCCGCTTGACGCCCTTGGTCTTGCCGATGGTCGCGGCTTCGACGATCGACCGGGTCGATGGGCCACCGGAGCCGACCACCAGACCGGTCCGCTCGCTGGACACCTCGTCCTCGCCGAGACCGGCGTCTGCGATGGCCTGCTCCATGGCCAAGTGGGCGTAGGCCGTTCCGTCAGCGAGGAAGCGGGCGGCGCGCCGGTCGACGCGGCTCTGCCAGTCGAGGATGGTCGGCGGGGCGTGGACCTGACAGCGAAAGCCGAGTTCGGCATATTCGGGGGCCGCGACGACGCCGGACCGGGCCTCGCGCAGGGCAGCGGTCACCTCGTCGGCGTCGGAGCCGATCGGCGAGATGATTCCCAGCCCCGTCACGGCCACTCGCCGCATCTTCGTCTCCCGTCCCCCGACTGCGCTCCCCCGCTTCAGGCGAGATCGGCGGCGTTGTACAATCCCACCTTCAAATCGTGCGCTTCATAGATCGGCTTGCCGTCGGCTTCCATGATCCCATCGGCCACGCCCATCACGAGTTTCCGAATGATGACGCGTTTGAAATCGATGCGATAGACGACACGTTGGACCTTGGTGGTCACCTGGCCGGTGAATTTCACCTCTCCGACGCCCACCGCCCGCCCGCGGCCCGGCGCGCCGGACCAGGCGAGGAAGAAGCCGACCAGCTGCCACATGGCGTCGAGGCCGAGGCATCCCGGCATCACCGGATCGCCCAGGAAATGGCAGTCGAAGAACCACAGGTCGGGCCGGATATCGAGCTCGGCGGTGATCTGGCCCTTGCCGAAAGCGCCGCCCTCCGCCGTAGCGTTGGTGACGCGGTCGAACATCAACATCGGCGGGGCGGGAAGCTGGGCGTTGCCGGGACCGAACATTTCGCCGCGCGCGCAGGCCAGGAGGTCGTCTCGGTCGAAGCTGCTCTTGAACTTGGGGGCGTCCATGCCCGCCGCCTAGAGCACGATCCGATTAGGCGCAATCAACTAATCGGTGAATCGTGCTCTCGATTCTATAGTCGGAGCGCGTTCCGGTCACAAAACCGGTTCCCACTTTTGCGGAACGCGCTCCGCACACGTGACCGCTCAATGGCACTGCCGCGCGTCAGCCACGCCCCAGGCCTGTTCGACGGTCATCCAGCCCTGCACACCGCCGACTTTGACCTGGCACCAGTCGGCGTTGCAGCGGACGAGGCGGGCCAAGGCCCGCGGGTTGAGGGTCCCGACCTGGGCGGCCGACTCGTTCGGCGAGCGGCGCAGGCTCGCCGCGGCGCGGGCCATCAGGGTGCGGCGGCCATCGATCTCCTGACGATTGACCCAGGCCGCGCCGCCGTCCGGATCGCAGATGCGCCGCCATTCCTCAGTCTCGGCCACCACCTGAACCGGCAGGCCCTGGACGTGGTAGGCCCACAAGGCGGGGTAGTCCTTGCCCGGGCCTTTGCGAGCCATCACCTCGCCGTGCTTCAGGCTCACCCACCGCGGCACGCAGAAGCCGGAAGGGGTCTTGCTGCGTTCGGCCAGCGGGCAATCGGTGCCTTCGCTCACATGATCGCCGCAGGCGGCCAGAGCCGCTGTGCAAAACATGAGCGACAGGGCGAAGGCGCCCCGCCGCGGACCTCCGGCTTGCTTTGCCGTCGAAAGCCGTTCTGTTAGAGAGCGCTTCCCCCGGTGGCCGCGCGCGATCCTGTCAGAACCCTTCATGGCCCCTCGCAAGCCCAAAGTCGTCGTCACGCGCAAGCTCCCGGACGCGGTCGAAACCCGTATGCGCGAGTTGTTCGACACCGAGCTCAACCTCGACGACGCCCCGATGGACGCCGACGCCCTGGCGGCGGCGATGAATCGCGCCGACGTCCTGGCTCCGACGATCACGGACCGAATCGATGCTGAATTGATCGCCCGCGCCGGCGAGAAGCTCAAGCTGATCGCCAATTTCGGGGTCGGGATCGATCATATCGACGTGGCCGCCGCACACGCCCGCGGCATTGTCGTCACCAACACCCCCGGCGTGCTCACCGAGGACACCGCCGACCTGACCATGGGCCTCATCCTCACCACCGCGCGGAGGTTCGTGGAGGGGGCGAATGTCGTCCAGGCGGGTGGCTTTCATGGCTGGACCCCGACCTGGATGCTTGGCCGCCGGCTGACCGGCAAGCGGCTCGGCATCGTCGGCATGGGCCGCATCGGCCAGGCCCTGGCCAGGCGCGCGCGGGCCTTTGGTTTGTCCATCCACTACCACAACCGCAAGCCGATCCCTCCGCGCATCGCCGAGGAGCTCGAGGCGACCTATTGGGATAGCCTCGATCAGATGCTGGCGCGGATGGACGTGGTCAGCGTCAATTGCCCGCACACGCCGGCGACCTACCACCTGCTGTCGGCCCGGCGGCTGAAGCTGCTGCAGGCCCACGCCATCGTGGTCAACACCGCCCGCGGCGAGATCATCGACGAGGCGGCGCTGGCCGGCATGCTCGAGCGCGGCGAACTGGGCGGAGCCGGCCTCGACGTCTTCGAACACGAGCCGGCGGTGAACCCCAAGCTGCTCAAGCTGCCCAACGTCGTGCTCCTGCCACACATGGGCTCGGCCACCATCGAGGGCCGCACCGACATGGGCGAGAAGGTGATCATCAACATCCGCACCTGGATGGACGGTCACAAACCGCCGGACCGCATCATCCCGTCGATGCTTTAGCGCGGAGCACGGGCGTCTCGACCGCATGCGGCCGGGACGGCCGCGATCCGTTCACGACTGGCCACAGGCCGGGCACTCCGGATCGGCGGTCAGCCTGACGGTGCGCGTTTCGGCCGATAGAGCGTCGTAGATCAGCAGCCGCCCGGCTAACGGTTCGCCGGCGCCTGTGATCAGCTTGATCGCCTCCAGCGCCATCATTGAGCCGATGACGCCGGCCAGGGCGCCGATCACCCCCACGGCGGCGCAGGTCTCCGCATCCGGCGGGATCTCGGGCACCAGGCAGCGATAGCAAGGCCGGCCGGCGAAGACGCCGACCTGGCCCGTCCAGCGGCCGATGGCGCCGCTGACGAGTGGGGTCGCCAGCGCCAGGCAGGCGTCATTGACGGCGAAGCGGGTGGCGAAGTCGTCCGTGCCGTCCAGCACCAGATCGCAGCCGGCCAGCAGGTCGCGGGCGTTGGCCGCTCCCAGTCGCGCCGGCGCCGGCTCGATCGCCACGTGCGGGTTGAGGGCGGCGAGGCGTCGCGCCGCCACTTCGACCTTGCTCTCGCCGACGTCCGCCGTCGCGAACAGCACCTGCCGCTGCAGATTGGAGACATCCACGATGTCCGGGTCGATGAGCTTCAGGCGTCCGACGCCGGCCGCCGCCAGATAGAGCGCCGCCGGGGCGCCAAGTCCGCCGGCGCCGACAATCGCCACGCTGGCGTGCGCCAGGGCCTGCTGCCCCGGTCCCCCGATCTCGCGCAGGACGAGATGGCGGGCGTAGCGCGCGACCTCCGCCTCGGTGAAGCTCACTTGACCCTCGCTGTGCGCGCCGCCACATGGCGCAGATGCAAGATGGCGCTCCTAACTGGCACGGCACAACCATTCTGGCCGTGCGCAAGGCCGGCGTGACGGTGATCGCCGGCGACGGTCAGGTCTCCATGGGGGCGACCATCGTCAAGGGCAATGCGCGCAAGGTGCGCCGGCTGGCCGGCGGCAGGGTGGTGGCCGGTTTCGCCGGCGCCACGGCCGACGCCTTCACCTTGATCGAGCGGCTGGAGGGCAAGCTGGAGCAATATCCGGCCCAGCTCGCTCGCGCCTGCGTCGACCTCGCCAAGGACTGGCGCACCGACCGCTACTTGCGCCGTCTGGAGGCCATGCTGATCTGCGCCGACAAGGATCAGATCTTCACCCTCTCAGGGGCCGGCGACGTGCTGGAGCCGGAGCATGGGGTGGCGGCCATCGGCTCGGGCGGCGCCTTCGCCCTGGCGGCGGCGCGTGCGCTGATCGATCTCGACCTCTCGGCCGAGGATATCGCCCGTCGCGCCATGGCCATCGCCGCCGACATCTGCGTCTACACCAACCAGGAACTGGTGCTCGAAACCGTCTGACATGACTGAATTCTCTCCGCGCGAGATCGTCTCCGAACTCGACCGCTATGTCGTGGGTCACGCCGAGGCCAAGCGGGCCGTGGCCGTGGCCCTGCGCAACCGCTGGCGCCGCCAACGGCTGCCGGCTGATCTCGCCGAGGAGGTGACGCCGAAGAACATCCTGATGATCGGGCCAACGGGCGTCGGCAAGACCGAGATCGCCCGGCGCCTGGCCCGCCTGGCCCAGGCCCCGTTCCTCAAGGTCGAGGCGACCAAATTCACCGAGGTCGGCTATGTCGGCCGCGACGTCGACCAGATCGTCCGCGATCTGGTGGAGGCCAGCCTGGTCATGGTCCGCGAGCGGCGGCGCGCGGCGGTGCAGGCCAAGGCTGAAGCAGCGGCGGAGGAGCGTCTGCTCGACGCCCTGGTCGGCGCGGGCGCCAGTGCGACGACGCGGGAGTCGTTCCTCAAGAAGCTCCGGGCCGGCGAGCTCGACGACAAGGAAGTCGAGCTCAACCTGCCGGACGCCTCCTCGCCGCTCGGCGCGTTCGAAATCCCCGGTCAGCCGGGCGCCTCGATGAGCATGGTCAACATCTCCGAGCTGATGGGCAAGGCGTTCGGCGGCCGCCGCCGAGCCCACAAGACCACGGTGGCCGGGGCCTGGCAGCCCCTGATCGCCGAGGAGAGCGACAAGCTGCTCGACGACGACGCGGTCAACGCCGAGGCCGTTGAGCTGGCCCAGAACGCCGGCATCGTCTTCATCGACGAGATCGACAAGGTGGCGAGCCGCTCGGAGCGCTCCGGCGCCGACATCTCCCGCGAGGGCGTACAGCGCGACCTGCTGCCGCTGATCGAGGGGACCACGGTCTCGACCAAGTACGGGCCAGTGAAGACCGACCACATCCTGTTCATCGCCTCGGGCGCCTTCCACGTCGCCAAGCCGTCCGACCTGCTGCCGGAGCTGCAGGGCCGCCTGCCTATTCGCGTGGAGCTGAAGGCCCTGTCGCGGGACGACCTGCGCCGCATCCTGGTCGAGCCGGAAGCCAACCTCATCCGCCAGCAGCAGGCGCTTCTGGCCACCGAGGGGGTGACGCTCACCTTCACGGAAGGCGCCATCGACGCCCTGGCCGACGCCGCCGTGCAGGTCAACGGCGCGGTCGAGAACATCGGCGCTCGCCGGCTGCAGACCGTGCTCGAGAAGGTGGTGGAGGACATCAGCTTCTCTGCCTCCGACCGCTCCGGCGAGCATGTCACCCTCGACGCCGGCGACGTTCAACGCCTGGTGGGCGACCTGGCCAGGAACGCGGACTTGTCCCGGTTCATCCTTTAATGGGTTGACCTCAACGCTTGGTCGCGGCTTCCATGGCCGCCGAACCGAGTGTGAGGCCATGACCCGGACCACGCAGCTTCTCGTCGGCACCCGCAAAGGCGCCTGGGTATGGCGCGACGACGGCCGCCGCGGCGATTGGCGCGTCGAGGGACCATTGTTCCTCGGCCAGATCGTCAACCACTTCGTGCAGGACCCGCGCGACGCCAAGGTGCAGCTGATCGCCGCCAAGACCGGACACCTCGGTCCGACGGTGTTCCGCTCGCTGGATGGCGGGGAGACCTGGGCCGAAGCGACGCGGCCGCCGGCGTTCCCGGCCGGCGAAGCGAAAGCGCGGGCGGTGAGCCACAGTTTCTGGCTCGAGCCCGGCCACGCCAGTGAGCCGGGCGTTTGGTGGGCCGGCGCCTCTCCGCCTGGCCTGTTCGTCAGCGAGGACAACGGCGCCACATGGGACAGCGTCGCCGGCTTCAACGACCACCCGATGTATGACGCCTGGGTCCCGTCCGAGGCCGGTACGCCGGATGGCCCGCTGCTCAACCAGATCCTCATCGATCCACGCGACTCGGCCCACATGTACCTCGCCACCTCCACCGGCGGGGTGTTCGAAAGCCTGGATCGGGCGGCCAGCTGGGCGCCGCTCAACAAGGGGGTGGAGGCCAGCTTCCTGCCCGATCCCTATCCCGAATACGGCCAGGACGCGCACTACATCGCCTTTGCGCCGGGCAGACCCGATCGGCTCTGGCAGCAGAATCACTGCGGGGTCTATCGCCTCGATCGCCCTGGCGAGACCTGGGAACGGATCGGCAAGGCCATGCCGGCGGAGATCGGCGACATCGGGTTCACCATCACCCCGCACCCGCGCGATCCAAATACGGCTTGGATCTTTCCGATGGACGGCACCGACGTGTGGCCTAGGACCAGTCCGGGGGGCCGGCCGGCCGTCTACCGCACCACCGACGCCGGCGCGACCTGGACCCGTCTGGACCGCGGTTTCCCCGGCGAGCAGGCTTGGTTCACCGTCAAACGACAGGCGTTCTGCGCTGACGACGGCGCTCCGGCCGGCCTCTATCTCGGAACCACGAGTGGGGAAGTGTGGATGAGCCCTGACGAAGGCGAGAGCTGGCGCGCCATCGGCGCCCACCTGCCGGAGATCTATTCGGTGGCGGCCGCCCCGGCGCCATGATCCGGGTCCTCGCGCCCTCGCAACTGCACGCCTACACAGGCGGCGAGAGCCGGCTGACGGCGCAGGGGGCGACCGTTGGCGAAGTGCTGGCCGACCTCGACCGACGGTTTCCTGGCCTCAGGTTTCGCGTGATCGACGAGCAGGATCGGGTCCGGCGACACATGCGAATCTTCGTCGGCGCCCGAGAGACGCGGGATATCGCCGCCCCGCTCGCCGACGGCGAAGAGGTGCTGATTTTCGGCGCGCTGAGCGGCGGCTAGCGCCCGTCGTCGAGCGCCAGTTTGGCCCCGAAGGCCAGGAACACCGAGCCCGTCGCCCGGTCGAGCCACTTGGCGACGCCGGGTCTGGCCAGCAGGCGGCCGAGCGGCGCCGTCGCCACGGCGACGAAGGCCAGCCAGGCGAAGCTCATGATCACGTGGGCGAGACAGAGGCCGAACAGGGTCGCGCCGACCGGCCAGCCGTGGGGCACGAACATCGGCAGAAAGCTGACGTAGAACACTCCGCACTTCGGATTGAGCAGGTTGGTGCCGAGCCCGCGGCCATAGGCCCCGAGCCGGGCCTTTGGCGCCGGTGCGCCGTTCGCCGGGGAGAAGCGTTCGCGCGGCTTAAGGAGCAGGTTGACGCCGAGCCAGGCCAGGTAGGCGGCCCCAGCCCACTTCACCAGCGTATAGGCGGTGTGAGAAGCGACGAGCAAGGCGCCCAGGCCCAGGGCCACGCTGGTTCCCCAGACGAGACAGCCGGTGCAGATGCCGGCCACGGTGGCGAGGCCGCGTCTGTGCCCCTCGACCGCTGAGGTGCGCAGCACCAGGGCCGTATCCATGCCAGGCGTTATGATCAGCACCATGGCGGCGGCGGCGAAGGCGAGGAGGGTGGCGATGGGACCCATCACAGGCTCGATCCTTTCAGAAACAGCCCCACGGTCAGCACGACGCCCAGCACCACCACGAAACCCCGGATCAGCCGCTCGTCCACCCGTTTGAGGAGGAGTGCGCCGGCGAAGCCGCCGAGGATCGCGCCCACGCAGACCACCGCCACACGCGCCCAGGGGATGTGGGGCGTGAACACGAAGACAGCGACGGCGCTGGCGTTCATTACCGCCGCCAGGATGTTCTTGGTCGCTCCCGCCTGACGCACCGCCACGCCGGCGGCGGTCAGGGCGGCCAGCATCAGAAATCCGATGCCACCGCCGAAATAGCCGCCGTAGATCGAGATCAAGAACTGCAGGCCGGCGGCGACACGCGGCGGCAGGCCGACCCCGTCCCCGCCCTGTTTGCGGAAGAAGCTGCCCCAACAAAAGAGGGCGGTGGCGAACAACACCAGCCACGGCACCAGACGCGCGAAGAAGCTGGAAGGCGTGGCCAACAACAGGCCCGCGCCCAGCGCCCCGCCGACCAGGCTGATCAGCACCAGGGTGCGAAATGAGAGCCCGGCCGCGCCGCCGGCCAGCTTGCGGCCCACCCAGCCGGTGGTGCTCTGGCCGGGGAAGAGGGCCAGGGTCGAGGCGATGTTGGCCGAGCGTGCGTCCAGGCCGGTGAGGATCAGGGCCGGCAGGGTGACGAAGGACCCGCCGCCAGCCAGCGCGTTCTGGACGCCCGCCCACAGGGCGGCGGCGAAGAGAAGGGCGAATGTGGCCACGCCTTCCTATGGCGCGGGACTGCGGCTCGCAAAAGCGGAAACCGGATTTGCGTAAAGGTCGCGCTCAATCTTGAGAATCCGGAGCACGTCGGCGCGGGTTTCGCCGGGTCGCGACGTGCTCCAGGGGCTGTCAGGCCAAGGCGTCAGACCTCTTCGTCGTGCGCCTCGACCTCGAGTTCGGAGTCGGCGGTTGGGCGCAGGGCCGGACCCTCCGGGTGATCGACCTTGCGTTTGGCGTCGTCGCGCGCCTTCTTCTCGGCCGCCTTCTTGACCAGGGCGTCGAGCTCCAGCTGGCCGACCAGGCCCAGCGACACCGGGTCCACCGGCTTGATGTTGGTGGAGTTCCAGTGCGTGCGGTTGCGCACCTGGTCGATCGTCGACTTGGTGGTGCTGAGCGCCTTGGCGATCTGAGCGTCGCTGACCTCGGGGTGGTTGCGCACGAACCAGGCGATGGCGTCCGGCCGGTCCTGGCGGCGCGACACCGGCGTATAGCGCGGACCTTTGCGCGCCGGCTTCAGCATCTCGGCGTGGCGGCTCTTCTGGGGCTTCATGCGATATTTCGCATCCGCCTGGGCGTGGTCCAGTTCCTCGCGGGTCAGCTGGCCGTTCGAGATCGGATCGGCGCCGCGGATGTCGCGCGCCACTTCGCCGTCGGCGATGCCCTTCACTTCCAGCGGGTGGAGGCCGCAGAAATCGGCGATCTGCTCGAAGGTCAGGGAGGAGTTGTCGACCAGCCAGACGGCGGTCGCCTTGGGCATCAGGACTTCGTGCATGTTCGGCTACCTAGAAACAGCGGCGCCCGGCCTTGCGGCCGGGCGGGATGAACTACTCATATAGGCCGTCCGGGTGCGGAAGGGAACGCTTTATGCGTTCAAGCCCCCACCGTGAGTTCTGGCCAGCGGCGGCGGACGCCGTCCGCTATCCGTGCGAAATTGGTCGTAGGACGATGCGGATTGGGCCGCAGGCGCAGGCTGAAGAGGTCGTCCAGGCCGAAGGGCGCGACGATGTCGAAGCGATCGCCCGGCAGCAGCCGCGCCCCGACGCAGAAGGCTGGCGAGACGAAGCGCGTCAGCGCCTCCGCCGTTGAGGTCAGCGGCGCGTAAGCCTCGCCGAAACGGCCTTCGAACCACAGGTGGACGCGGGCCTGGTTGCGGACTTCGACCGGCGCCGCGGTCCAGCCATCGAACACCGTCGCGGCGCGCTGGATGAACACATCCTCGGCGTCGTAGCTGAGGTCCGATGCGTCGAAATAGCCGAGGTCATAGTCCTTGAGGCCCTGGCCGAGGGGCTGGCCGGTGAGGTGGTTCCAGACCGGTTGGTAGATCGCGCCGGAGAAGATCAGCCAGTCGGGCAGATCGAGGTCGCGGGCTGCGCGCATCACCGCCATCAGGCCGGGCGTCTCGGCCAGGATCGCTTCGAGGCGCGTCGTCAGTGGACTCATTTCGGCCTCAGCGGCCAGGCGTGGTCGAGCGGGCCGGCTCCGGCCCCGAAGCCCGGCGCGCGGCGGATCGCCTCTGCGACGTAGGCCCAGGCGCGGGCGACGGCCGCCTCCAGTGAAAGTCCCTGCGCCAGGCCGGTGGCGCAAGCAGACGCCAGGGTGCAGCCGGTGCCGTGGGTGTGGCGGGTTTCGATCCTCGGCCCTTCGAAGGTCACCTCACCCTGTGCGGTCATCAGAACGTCGATCAACCGCTCGCCCGTGATGTGGCCGCCTTTCATCAGCGTCGCCGGACAGCCCGCGGCCAGCAAGGCCTCGCCGGCTCGGCGCAGGTCGTCTGTGGTCTCGACGCGAAGACCGGTCAGCGCCGCGGCTTCCGGCGCGTTGGGGGTGATGAGCGCTGCGAGAGGCAGGAAGCGGCGTCGCAGGGTCTCCACGCCACGGGCATCGGCGAGCTGGGCGCCGCCCTTGGCGATCATCACCGGATCGAGCACGACGGGAATGCCGGGCCACGCCGCGAGCAGGTCGGCGACAGCCGCCGCCGCCTCGCCGAGCATGCCGATCTTGATCGCGTCGGCGCCGATGTCGGTCAGCACCGCTTCAGCCTGGGCGACGACGATCGCCGGCAGGATCGGGTGGACGCCCGTCACGCCCAGGGTGTTCTGCACCGTGATGGCGGTGATCGCCGTGGCGGCATAGCCACCGAGCGCCGTTACCGTCTTGATGTCGGCCTGGACGCCGGCCCCGCCGCCGCTGTCCGAGCCGGCGATGATCAATACACGCCCTCTTGGGACCCGGCTCTCAAGCATGGAGGGCGGACTCGACGGCCAGCGCCTGCACCGTCTCGCGCACGTCGTGAACGCGCACCATGGCCGCGCCGCCGCGGGCGGCGGCCAGCGCCAGGGCGACGGAGCCGCCCAATCGGTCGGAAGCCGAGGCCGCCGACGGGTCCAGCTTGCGGATCATGCCCTTGCGGCTGGCGCCCACCAGGACCGGGAAGCCGAGGGCCGTGAGCCGGGGCAGATTGCGAATGAGTTCCAGGTTGTGCTCGAGGCTCTTGCCGAAACCGATTCCTGGGTCGAGCCAGATGCGGTTCGGCGCGACGCCGGCCGCGATCGCCGCGGCCGCCCGTTCGGCCAGGAACGCCGCCACCTCGGCGACAACGTCGTTGTAGCGAGGATCGTCCTGCATGGTGGCCGGCTCGCCCTGCATATGCATGAGCACGACTTCGCAGCCGAGCTCGGCCGCCGTCTCCAGGGCGCCAGGCGCGCGCAGGGCGGAGACGTCGTTCCACAGGCGCGCCCCGGCGGCGACCGCGGCGCGGGCCACGGCCGGCTTCATGGTGTCGATCGAAATCGGCTCGCCGCATCGGGCCCGGATCGCCGCGATGGCGGGAATGATGCGGGCGAGCTCTTCCGCCTCATCGACGGGCGCGGCTCCGGGACGGGTCGACTCGCCGCCGACGTCGAGCCAGTCGGCGCCGGCCGCGACCAGCGCCTCCGCCCGCGCCGCCGCTGCCTCGGGTCCGGTCAGAGCGCCGCCGTCGGAGAAGCTGTCGGGCGTCAGATTGACGACGCCCATGACCAGAGTGCGCAGGCTCAGCTTGTCGCCAGGCCCGGATCTGGCCGCGGGGCCAGCGGCACCGAAACGCGCGGACGGTCGAGCGGCTTCACCGTCGGCTCGTCGCGATTGGGGATCACGCCCTTGAGCACGCCGATGATCTCGTCGCCGCCCAGAGTCTCGTACTCCAGAAGCGCCTTGGCCAGTGTGTGCAGGTCGTCCAGCCGTTCGGTGAGGATACGACGGGCCTCGTCGTGGGCGGTCTGGATCAGGCGGCGAACCTCGGTGTCGATCTTCCGCGCCGTCTCCTCGGAGACGTTCTGGGTGCGGGCGACCGAGTGGCCGAGGAACACCTCCTCCTGGTTGTCGCCGTAGGAGACCGTGCCGAGCTCGTCGGAGAAGCCCCAGCGGGTCACCATGTTGCGGGCCAGCGAAGTGGCCGCCGAGATGTCGCTAGACGCGCCGGAAGTGATCTTGTCCTTGCCGAAGATCAGCTCCTCGGCCGTGCGGCCGCCCATCATGATTGTCAGCCGCGAGGTCATCTGCTCGTAGCTCATCGAATGGCGGTCGCCTTCCGGCAACTGCATGACCATGCCAAGCGCCAGACCCCGTGGAATGATCGTCGCCTTGTGCACGGGGTCGGCGGCCGGCACCGAGAGCGCCACCAGGGCGTGGCCGCCCTCGTGGTAGGCGGTCAGCGCCTTTTCCTCGTTGCTCATCACCATGGAGCGTCGCTCGGCGCCCATCATCACCTTGTCCTTGGCCTCTTCGAAGTCGCGCTGCAGGACCATCCGCCGGTTGCGGCGGGCGGCCATCAGGGCGGCCTCGTTGACGAGGTTGGCGAGGTCGGCGCCCGAGAACCCCGGCGTGCCGCGGGCGATGACCCTGACATCGACGTCGGAAGCCAGCGGGATGTTGCGCATGTGGACGCGCAGAATTTGCTCACGGCCGCCGACATCTGGATTGGGCACCACCACCTGGCGGTCGAACCGGCCGGGGCGCAGCAGAGCCGGGTCCAGCACGTCGGGGCGATTGGTCGAAGCGATGACGATGATGCTCTCGTTGGGGTCGAAGCCGTCCATCTCGACCAGGAGTTGGTTCAGCGTCTGCTCCCGCTCGTCATTGCCGCCCCCAAGGCCCGCGCCGCGATGGCGGCCAACGGCGTCGATCTCGTCGATGAAGATGATGCAGGGGGCGTTCTTCTTGGCCTGCTCGAACATGTCGCGCACGCGGCTGGCGCCGACGCCCACGAACATCTCCACGAAGTCAGAGCCGGAAATGTAGAAGAAGGGCACACCCGCCTCGCCGGCCACGGCGCGGCCGAGCAGCGTCTTGCCGGTGCCGGGCGGCCCGATCATCAGCGCGCCCTTGGGAATCTTCCCGCCCAGGCGCTGGAATTTGGCGGGGTCCTTGAGGAAGTCGACGATCTCGGTGAGGTCGTCCTTGGCCTCGTCGACCCCGGCGACGTCCTCGAACGTCACGCGGTTCTTGTTCTCGGTCAGGAGCCGCGCCTTCGACTTGCCGAAGCCCATTGCGCCGCGCGCGCCGCCCTGCATCTGGCGCATGAAGAAGAACCAGACGGCGGCGAAGAGCAGGATCGGCAAGAACAGATTGAGCAGCGCCGCGGTCAGAATGCCGCCGTTCGGCGACTCGAAGTCGAACTGCGCGCCGTGATCTTCCAGTCGCTTTTCGAGCCCCGTGGTGTCGGCGGGACCGGTGGCCGTGTAGGCCGCTCCGGCCTTGTCGTAGGCATCGATCGACTGGCCGTGGATGTGCACGGTCTTGATGTCGCCCTGGTCGACGCGGCGCAGGAGTTCGGAATAGGGGATGGGGTGGCTCTGACCGCCACGGGCATTGCTGGTCATCACGCTGTAAAGCGCGATCAGGACCACGGCGATGATGCCCCAGGTGGCGGCGGTGCGGAGTTTCATAGTCGGTCGATATCCTTCCAGCCGCATAATCTAGGACAGAGCGAAGCGTTTCGCCACGCGGTCCGTGGTCGCGGTTGCGCCGAAAGCGCCGGTTCATGGCCGGTTCATCGGCCATATCCGATGCTTAGCCTGTCTTCGCCGTGTGGATTTCCAACCCGAGGCGTGTGCGGCGGGACGGTCGAACATAGGAGTCCGCCCGATGAAAGCCCTACTGCCCGCGGCCGCTGCGGCCGCCGCCCTGGTCGCCGTCGTCGCCAGTCCCGCGTCGGCCAGTTGCGGCTGCGTCGTCCATCACCATGCCGTCCGACATCACGTGGTCTACCGCCATCGCTACAACCGGCCGGCTTCGACCTACGCCGCCAACAGCTATTCCGCCCCGGCGCCGACCTACACCTACTACAACTACCCGGTCTATCGGCCGTACTACGCCTACTACCCGGTCTATTACCCGGCTTATTACCCGGGTTACTACGCCCCCTACTACTATGGTCGGGGCGGCCCCTACGTCGGCTTCCGAATCGGTTTCGGCCATCGCTGGCGTTGACGCGCCAAGCCGATTCTGGCCCCATCTCACCGCGGCTGAACCGGGAATGATTTCAGCCGTTTGAGGCGGAGATTCGATGGCGCGCGGCTACGACCGGAACATCTGGCCGGCAACTGCGCTGATCATTATCGCCGTCGCCGGCTTTGCGGCCGCCGTCGCAGCGGGCTGGCCCGGCCACTTCCCGCCGGACGCCATCTTCCAGCTGGCCCAGGGTCGCAGCGGCGTCTTCAGCTTCGCCCACCCGCCGGTCATGGCCTGGCTGCTTGGACTGGCCGACCGGCTGACCCCGGACGCCGGCGCGTTCATGGTCTTGGACGCGGCCCTGTTCTTCTGCGGGATTGCAGCCCTGGCCCTCGCCGTCGGCGCCCGCTGGCCGGCCGTTCTCACCCTGGCGGTGCTCGCCACCTCGCCCCTGGTCCTGATCTACCAGGGCCTGGTGGTGAAGGACGTCTTCTTCGCCGACACCATGCTGGCGGCCTTCGCCGCTATCGCCTGGGCCGGCCGGCTATGGCCTAAGACCGGCGCCCGCCTGGTGCTGTGCGCCCTGGCGATCGTCCTGATGCTGGCGGCGGCGCTCATCCGGCAGAACGGCGCGGTCGCCGCAGCCGTCGGGGTCCTGACCCTGGCCTGGACCGCCTGGGCGCGCGCCGAGCGCGGCGGCCGGGTGCGCGCCTTCATCGGCATGACGGTCGTTGCGGCCGTTCTGCTCGCCGGGGCGGGCGTGGCGGCCATGCTCGCCTTCCAGGCCCACAGCGACAAGAAGCCCGAGATCACCGCCCAATGGATGACCCTGCGGGTATGGGACCTGTCCGGCGCCGTCCACGCCGATCCGGCCCTGCCCCTGCCGATCCTGCGTCGGCGCGCGCCCGGCGTCGAGCGGTTCGTCCGCCACACCGCCGCGCCGATGTTCAATCCCAAGACTCTCGACGCCATGGCCGTGCGCATGGAGGGCCTGTTCGACCCCGCGAAGGTGGGAACGCCGGTCTCCGACGAGTGGCGGCGGCTGATCCTGAAACACCCCAAGCTCTATCTGCAGACTCGCTGGGGTGATTTCTGGCAGGTGTTCGGCACCCCCGACGTGAAGGCCTGCGCCCCGGTGCTGGTCGGAGTCGACCCAGGCGATCCCGACATGCTGGCCGACGCCGGCCTCAAGGCGCGGGAGACCGACAAGGACGACTGGGATTCAGACTATGCCCAGCGGTTCCTGGGCACGGCGGTCTTTTCGCACCCCTTCTACGCCGCCCTGGCCGCGATCCTGCTGCTATGGGCGTTGCTGGACGTGGCGCGTGGCCGACCGGAAATGATCGCCGCCGTCGGCCTGCTTGTCGCGGCGTTCGCCTTCGCCGCCAGCTTCTTCGTGATCACCATCGCCTGCGACTACCGCTACCTCTACTTCCTCGACGTCGCGGCCATGGCGGCGCTCGTCCAGCGATTGGCCTTTAGAGCTGTTTCGGACCGAGCGCCTCGATCGCGGCCGCCACCGACGGGAAAATCCGGTCGGCGCCGATGATGTCGATGACGCCCAGCCGAGTCAGAGCTTGCTGCGCGAGCACGGATTCCAATCTCGCCATGGCGAAGGCGATACCGGCGGCCTTGTAGGCCTTCGCCACCTTGCCAAGGCTCTGGGCGGCCGTGAAGTCGATGTCGATCAGGCCGGCGGATTCGAGCACGCCCAATTGGATGTGCGCGGCCCCCGGTGCGATCACCGCCATCATGTCGCGCTCGAACCCCTCGGCGTTGAGAAAATTGAGCGGCGCCTGGAAGGCCAGGACGGCGACGCCCGGCAGGCTCTCACCGTCCCGGCCGGGCGAGGCCGGCCACCAGATGCTGGTGTTCGGGATGCGGACCATCGGTCTGACGTGGGTTCGGGCGCCCGCCCACAGGCCGTGGAGCAGCGACAGACCGATGCCCAGCGCCACGCCTTCCTCGATGGGCAAAGCCACGAGCGCCGCCGTCGTGGCAAGGATAAGGATCGATTCGATCGGCGTGGCCTTTACAACCTCGAGTATCTGACCGAGCCGCACGATGCGCGCGGCCACGAACAGCAGAATGCCGGCGAGCGCGGCCTCGGGGATCGCGGCCAGCAGGGCGGCGCCGAACAGCAGCAGCGCCATGACGATGGCGGCCGCCGCCAGGCCCGCGGCCTGTGTGCGCCCGCCGCTCTCGGCGACGACTCCCGTGCGCGGCGGGCTGGCGTTGACCGCGAAGCCGCCGGTCAGGCCAGACAGGAGGTTGGCCGCGCCCATGCCGATAAAGTCACCGTCCTCGTCCGGCAGGCCGCTGGGCGGCGGAAAGGCGCGCGCGGTCGCCGCGGTCTGGACCATGATGACGAGCGCGACCATGAGGGCCAGGGGCGCAAGGTTGAAGATGTCCTGACCGCTGAGCGCGGGAAGGGCGAAGTGAGGCAGGCCGCCGGTCACGTGGCCCAGCACGCTCACGCTGGTCAGGTGGAGCACGCGGACAGCCAGGGCGGCCCCGACGACAGCCGCCAGCGCGCCGGGCAGCCGGGCGCTCAGGCGATGGCAGATCGCCACCACGGCGATCACCCCGGCGCTGACAGCCACCGCCGCGAGGTTGGCGTGGGGCGCCTCGGCGACCAGGGCGGCGATCTTGGCGAGGTTGGGGCCAGCCGGGGCCGGAACGCCGAGGGCCGCCGGAAGCTGGGACACCGCGATGCGAACGGCGATGCCGGCCAGGAATCCCAGCGTCACCGGCGTGGATAGCAGGTTGCCGATCCAGCCCATCCGCAGCACGCCGGCCCCGGCCACCAGGATCCCGACCATCAACGCCAGGCCGGCCGCCAGGGCGATGTAGTGTGGCGACCCGGCCAGGGCGAGCGCGGCGAGGCCGCCGGCGAAGATCGGCGCGATGGTTGAGTCGGCGCCGGCCGAGAGTTGGCGGCTGACGCCGAACACGGCGAAGGCGAGGCTGGCGGCGATAAAGGCGAAGAAGCCGATTTGCGGCGGCAGGCCGCCCAGGCGCGCGGTCGCCATCTGCTCCGGCACGGCGATGGCCGCCAGTGTCAGGCCGGCCATCAGGTCCGGCGCCAGGAAGGCGCCGCTGTAGCCGCGGAGAGAGGCCAGCAAGGATGGCGCCCGCAGGCGCCAGTGGCTTGTCTGCTGCGCCGGAATCGCCGTCATGGATCCTCCTCTTTGGCCTCAGGTTAGTGCGTTCAAGGACGTTTGTCCGCGCCTTGCGGCCCCGCCTCGCGCCGCTGGTGGGCTTCGCTATAGTGACGCCGCCATTCCCAGACGTCGGATCCTGCCGCCTTGCGCCTCGCCCCATTGATTGTCGCCTGTCTGTTCGCGACCCTCCCCGCCTGGGCCCAGACGCCGCCGCCGGTCGATCCCACCATCGTCCAGCAGCTAGCCCAGGCGCGCGGCGAGCTCCACGACGCCCAGCTCGGTCCCGGCGCGCGTGAGCTCAGCGACGCTCAGATCAAGGCCAAGCTGGCGCTGTTGCCGGACGTCCGCAACAAGGTCTCCTCGGCGCTCGCCGCGCTGACGCCGCACCTGCAGGATCTCGACGCGCGCCTCGTCCAGCTCGGTCCGGCGCCGGGCCCCGGACAGCCGGCGGAATCGCCCACCGCAGCCGACGCCCGCAAGCGCATTGTCGCGGCGCGGGAGGCGGTCGACAGCGAGGCCAAGCTGGCCCGCCTGATGTCGGTGACCGCGGATCAGACCGCCAAGGCGCTCGGCAAGCAATTGAGCGATAACTTCTCGGCGCGTCTTTGGACCCGCAGCCGTTCGATCGTCGATCCCGGCCTGTGGACAGACCTTGCGCGCTCCGCGCCCGATGATGTTTCGCGTCTCGTCCAGGCGGCGAGCGACGAGGGCGACCGGCTTGCCGCCACAGTCAGTCAACCCGGCCGGGCGATTGTCATGGTAATCGGCGCGATGCTGGCCTTCGCTCTGTTCGGGCCGGCGCGGGTCGTGCTCAACCGCCTGGGCGTCCGTCGCGCCAACGCCGTCGCCGGCGGACGTCTGCGCAGCTCGGCCGTGGCCTTGTGGCTGACCCTGGTCGCCGCGCTGACGCCCTTCCTTGGCGGCCAGATCTTGCGGCTCTCCTGGCTGGGCGTGGGGGCGCTCACCGCCGACTTCAACGACCTTGTGCGGCTGGCGATACGCTCGGTGGTCTTCGCGGCCTTGCTGGAGGGTCTTGGGCGCGCTCTGCTTTCGCCCAAGCGCCCGGGCCTGCGGCTGGCGCCATTGAGCGACGAACTGGTCCGGCGGGTCGCGCTCTACCCGGGTCTGGTGGGCGCATCGGCCGGACTGGCGGCGTTCGTCGCCGGACTCAACGCCGCCCTCGGCTCCAGCCTCGCCACCTCGGTCGCCAGCGATTGCGCCACCTTGCTCGTCGAGATGGTCGCCACCGGCGGCGCCTTGCTGGCGCTCGTCCACGTCCGCCGGGCGCGGCTGGAGACGGTGACCGAGTCGTCCCAGGCGCCTGAGCAGCGGCTCCCCTGGGTCGCCTCGGTGATCGGGGCCTGGCTGGCGTTGGGTGGCGTCCTTGTCTCCGTGCTCGCCGGTTACCTCGCGCTGGCGACGTTCCTGATGCGCGAGACGGTGTGGATCGGGGCGGTGCTGGCGGCTCTTTCGCTCACCGTCCAGTTCGTCGACGACCTCTTCCCAGCCCTGTTCTCCCGCAAGGCGGCCCCCGGCCAGGCCGTGCGGGCCGCCACCGGCCTTTCAGAGTCGGCGGTCGAGCAGATGGCCGTGCTGGCCTCTGGCCTTTGCCGCCTGGCGCTCCTGGCGCTGGCCTGCGCCGCCATCGTGGCCCCGTTCGGCGCCGACCTCGGTGACGCGTTTTCCCGCGTCGGCCAGCTGCGCTTCCAGCTCAAGATCGGCCAGGTGGTGGTGTCGCCCGCCTCGATCCTGGGCGCCGTCGGTCTGTTCCTGGCCGGCCTCGTCATCACCCGCGGCGTCCGCGGCTGGCTGGAGAGCGAGTACCTGCCGAAGACCGAGATGGACCTCGGCGTGCGCAGCTCGCTCGCCACCGCCATCTCCTACGCCGGCGTCGTACTGGCCGTCATCCTGGCCTTCGCCTACCTCGGGTTGTCGTTCACCCAGATCGCCCTGTTCGCCAGCGCCCTCTCGGTCGGCATCGGCTTCGGCCTGCAGTCGATCATTGGCAACTTCGTCTCCGGCCTGATCCTGCTGGCCGAGCGGCCGGTCAAGGTCGGCGACTGGGTGGCGATCGGCGACCTCGAAGGCGACGTGAAGGCGATCAGCATCCGGGCCACGGAAATCGAAATGGCCGACCGTTCGCGCCTCATCGTCCCCAACTCCGATCTGGTGTCCAAGACCGTGCGCAACGTCACCTACGGCGGAGCGCTCGGGCGGGTGCGGATCGTGCTGCGGGTCGACGACAGCGCCGACCCGGCGGAGGTGCGAGAGACGATACTCGGGAGCCTCACCGCCCACGCCGACGTGCTCGCCGATCCGCCGGCGGCGGTCTATCTGACCGACGTGCGCGACGGCGCGCTGGAGTTTACGGCCTACGCCTACGTCGGCTCCCCGCGCTACGCCTTCCGCGTCAAGAGCGAGCTTCTGTTCCGCATCGTGCCGGAGTTGAAAGCCAAGGGAATTGGCCTCGCCAACTCCACGCCGGTGGTCAATGTCGGATTCCCCGATCGTCCCATCGAGCCGACGACCGATCCCAAGTCGGCGTGACTTGGCGCGCCGCCGCGCTGGGCCTACATCGGGAGTGCGAAGAACGGACAAGGGGATACCTCATGCGCATGCTCGCCTGTCTTGTCGCCGCCTCCAGCCTGCTTGCGGCTGCGCCGGCCCTGGCCGAGGTCATCAAGTTTACGACCAAGCTCGACGGCGCCTCGGAGACGCCGCCCAACGACAGCAAGGGGGCCGGGGAGGCCAAGGTCATCCTCGACACCGACAAGCACACGGTCAGTTGGGCGGTGACCTATTCCGGCCTGACGGGCCCGGCGACCATGGCCCACCTGCACGGGCCGGCCGGGCCGGGAAAGGCGGCGCCGGTCACGATCCCGCTCGCCGCTCCGCTCGCCAGCCCGATCAAGGGTTCGGCGGCGATCAGCGACACCCAGATCGGCGATCTCAAGGCCGGCATGTGGTACGTGAATGTCCACACCGCGGCGCATCCGGCAGGCGAGATTCGCGGTCAGCTGGTGGCCCCGCACTAACCTCGGTTTCCGCTGGCGGCTTAATCTTAGATTCAAGTTTGGGGCGGAGTATGCGCTTCGAATTCATGCTCAGCGTAAAGGCCGCCCGTGCCCTACGAGCCTCTCCAGATCGCCACGAGGTGGCCGAGCGCGGTCACCATGACGGCGAACGCGATCAGCATCAGCAGTCGCCACGGGGCCAGCCTGGGCGGTCGGCCAGGGATTGCCGGTCGCGCACCCAGCCAGCCGCAGACGCCGGCGGCGATTGCCGCCAGAGCGGCCACCACGAGCGTGGTTTCGACACTCATGCCTTCATCCCGCACTTCCACCCGCTGAACAGGAGCTCCGAGTCCCCATGGCCGCGGCGCAGAGACCCAAGTGGATCGAACCCAACACAAGCTGGGACGACGAAGACAAGGGCCAGGTGGTCGAAATGAACCGTCCCGAGTCGTCCGTCGACCGCTTCCACAACCATGAAGAGATGTCGCCCGAGGGCATGGCCCGGGCGCTCAGCGACCTGCAAGCCTCGGTCGAGGCGATGTCCGGCCGGCTGGCGGCCGCAGAGAGCGGCGCGGCGGGCGCCGCCCAGGCAACCAAGGACCTCGGCGCGAGCATGTTCAAGATGGGCGACGCCGTCTCCAGGCGGGTCAAGACCCTCGAGGATTCGACCGCGGCGGCAAGGGAAGCCGCCGAGGCGCTAGCCGCGGCGGAAAAGAAGCGCGCGATCGCGGCTGCCAAGCGTCAGGCCGGGGATCGCCGGCTGATGTTCGGCGCCCTGGCGGCGGCGGTGGTGGCGATCGCCGTGGCTGGCGGGTCGGTGATGATGTCCAAGCAGGCGGCGTCGCACGCCCCGGCCGCCCCGGTGCTCTATAGCCCGAGCGCCTCCGGCGGAAATTGAGAGCGCGGGCATAGCGCCCGCGCTCACCTCACAGCGGAATGATGTTCTGGTGGCGGCTGTAGGCCAGGTAGCCGACGTTGGCGCCGAGCCTCAGACCCACGCCCGCCCGCATCGGCGCCACCGTGATGCCGTCGGCCCGCTGATAGTTCACGCCCATGCCGCCAATGAGGTAGGCGGAGCCTTCGACGCCCGGGAACCGGCGATAGATCGCGTCGGGATATTCCAGGTCGTAGCAGAGCACGAAGACGCGGCTGGCGTTGCCGCCGAAATCGAATCCGGCCGAAGGGCCTTGCCAGTACACCGCCTGGGTCGGCCGGTCCTTCATGTAGAGCAGGCCCTTGCCGTAGCGCAGCCCGAAGATGAAGGCGGCCGAGCCTTCCTGGCCGGCGATGTAGCCGGTGGGCCGGCCGTTTTCCTTGAACGTCCGCTCGACGACGGCCCCGGCCGATTCGGCGGTCACGCCCATGAAATCCGAGACGCGATGAACGATCTCGTCGTGCGAATAGGGCTGAGCGGGGGCCTGCTGGGGGCCCTGAGGCGGCGGCCCTTTGGGCGCCGGCTGCTGCTGCTCATAGGGCTGTGAGTAGGGCTGCTGCTGAGCCAGCGCCGGTCCGGCCAGGAGAGCGAGGCCGGAGGCGAGAAGGGTGCGGCGTTCCATGGGGGTGGGATCCTGATTGCGGCCTGCAAACGCACAGGGCGGGCGCAGGGTTTTGTAGCCTGAACGTGGTTAACGGCGGCTGAATGGCCTTTCCCTCGCGCGGCGCAGAAATGGTTGATACAGAGCGCGCCCTATGCCGACGCCCCTCGCCCAGATCCGCAATTTCGCCATCGTCGCTCACATCGACCACGGCAAGTCCACGCTCTCCGACCGCCTGATCCAGGAAACCGGCGGTCTGACGGCGCGCGAGATGCGCGAGCAGGTGCTCGATTCCATGGAGCTGGAACGCGAGCGCGGCATCACCATCAAGGCCCAGACCGTCCGACTCAACTACCGGGCCGACGATGGCCGCGACTACGTGCTCAACCTGATGGACACGCCCGGCCACGTCGACTTCGCCTACGAGGTCAGCCGATCGCTCTCGGCCTGCGAAGGCTCCCTGCTGGTGGTCGACGCGAGCCAGGGCGTCGAGGCGCAGACCTTGGCCAACGTGTACCAGGCCCTCGAGCACGATCACGAGATCGTGCCGGTGCTCAACAAGGTCGATCTGCCAGCCGCCGAGCCGGACCGCGTGCGGGCCCAGATCGAGGAAGTGATCGGCATCGACGCTTCCGACGCCGTGGAATGCTCCGCCAAGACCGGCCTTGGCATCCACGACGTTCTCGAGGCCATCGTCACCCGCCTGCCGGCCCCCAAGGGTGAGGAATCCGCGCCGCTGAAAGCGCTGCTGGTCGACGCCTGGTACGACCCTTACCTCGGCGTGGTGGTGCTGGTGCGGGTCATCGACGGCCGCCTGCACGCCGGAACGACCGTCCGGATGATGCAGACCGGGGCGAGCTACCGCGTCGACAAGATCGGCGTCTTCGAGCCCAAGCCCACGGACGTCGCCTCTCTCGGACCTGGCGAG
>Ga0302317_10000414_pt1 | contig 37469 bp, 29 predicted proteins | sample III_Palsa_N3_3_FD_200450 | JGI IMG/M metagenome (GOLD analysis project Ga0302317, IMG submission 200450) | Peat permafrost microbial communities from Stordalen Mire near Abisko, Sweden - III_Palsa_N3_3 | ecosystem: Environmental > Terrestrial > Soil > Palsa > Peat permafrost | place: Sweden...
GTCGTCTGTGAAGGTCAGCGGTCCCCGTCATGACGAAAACCTCTTGTGCGTCTTGGAGGCGACAGAGTATATACTCAGACAAAAGAACGCACCACAGCCGTGCGGCAGTGGCACACTTCGACAGGGGCAAGCCATGGCATCGGTAGGCAACGTATCCGCCGCAGTTGAGGCCCCATCGACAGTGCCGCCAACCGCCTATGGCCCGGCGCTGCGCCTGCTGGCCAGCCTGTTCTTCATCTGGGGGTTCATCACCGTCATCAACAACACGCTGCTTCCTCATTTGAAAAGCGTGTTTGATCTGAATTATGTGCAGACGACGCTGATCGAGTCGGTCTGGTTCATTGCCTATTTTGTGGCCTCCATGCCCTCGGCGTGGTTGATCGAGCGGATCGGGTATCGCCGTTCGCTGGTGTGTGGACTGCTGATCATGGCGGCCGGCGCACTGGGTATGATCCTGGCCTCACACCTTCCCTCCTACGGTGTGACCCTTGCCGCCCTGTTTGTGATTGCCAGCGGCATTACCCTGCTGCAGGTGGCGGCGAACCCTTATGTCGCCGTCGTCGGGCCGGTGGCAACCGCCCCCTCGCGCCTGAACCTGGTGCAGGCATTCAACTCGCTCGGTACGACCTTGGCGCCGCTGTTCGGGGGATACCTGATCCTCGGGCGATCGGTGTCCGGAACCGCGCAGGCAGGCGGCGTGCTCACCGCAGCGCAGCGCCTGGCGGATGCGCGGGCCGTGCAGCTGCCCTATCTGATCGTCGCCTGTGTGCTGGTGGTATTGGCCGTCATCATCGGGCGCTTCAAGCTGCCGGACATGGGAGTGCAGACCCGACGCACCTCGGCACAGCTGCGACGCGGGCATTCGCTGTTCCGGCATCGCAACCTGGTGCTCGGTGTGCCGGCCATCTTCATCTACCTGATTGCCGAAATCGGCGTGGCCAATCTGTTCATCAATTTCGTGTCCGAGCCGCAGATTGCGGACGTGTCGCATGCCCAGGCCTCCCGGTATCTGTTCCTGCTCTGGGGCGGCATGATGGTCGGCCGCTTCCTCGGAAGCGTGCTCATGCGACGGGTAGCCGGGGAGCGGGTGCTGGCCGTGTTCGCCGTGGCTGCCTTCGTGACGATGCTGGTGGCAAGCCTGGTGCCCGGTCCGACGGCAATGGTGGCGCTGATCCTGGTCGGCCTGTTCCATTCCATCATGTTTCCCACCATTTTCACCCTCGCCATCCGCGGCCTGGGGCCGCTGACCGAGGAGGGCTCGGGTCTGCTCATCATGGCAATTGCCGGCGGCGCGTTGGTCATCATTCAAGGGTGGCTCGCGGACCGGTACGGGTTGCAGCATTCCTTCCTGCTCACGGCAGGCTGCGAGCTGTATGTGCTGTGGTATGGGATATGGGGATCGCGACCGCTCGCCTCCGGCGAGCCATCCTTGGGCGCTGAACGACTTGATCTCTGATCAGGGTGCGATCGCGCTCAGTGCGCAAATCGACCCGCAGGCCGGCCCTGCACGCCGGGCTCGCACCGCAGCAAGCTGCCCGCCAGGGGCTGCCTCGCCAGTGCGGCCTTAGACAGTCCGGTCGTGGCCGTGGTGATGTACAGCTGCGTCAGAGCATTGCCGCCGAATGCAGGGCAGGTGGGTCGCTGCACGGGCAGCGGGATTTCCGCAACGACCTGCCCGGCAGGTGACAGGCGCCGCACGCACCAGCCGTCCCAAAACGCCACCCAGACGTGGTTGTCGGCATCGACGGTCATGCCATCCGGATAACCCTGCGCGGCGCTGAAGCGGGCGAACTCCCGTTCGCCAACCGGTTCGCCCGCGCGATCGACCTGCAGTGCGGTGATCCGTCGCCGCGGGCTATCAGTGATCAACACCGTTCCATCCTCGAGAAAGCACGGTCCATTGGGCACGGTTAAGCCGGTTCGGATGCGGGTGACGACACCGCCACCGTCCAGGCGATACAAGGCGCCGTGAGCGCCACGCTCCGCATCGTCCATGGTCCCGGCCCAGAAGCGTCCGTGCGCGTCGGTCTTGCCGTCATTGAAGCGATTGCCCGTCCGTTCTTCAAGAACAGCAATGACCTCGCTGATGTGCACCCTGAGGTCCGCAGCAACGCTCAAGCGTACGAAACCGCGATCGCCACAGCCGATCAGCTCGCTGCCTCGAGTCAAGCCAAGTGCCGTGAGTCGGCACTCCAGGGGCTGGGCGTGATTCGCGCCCGTCGTGACATGATGACAGTGGAGCGTGGCGGAGCGGATGTCGACCCACCAGATCAGCGCGCGCGCGCCATCCCACAGCGCCCCTTCCCCAAGTTGCGCGCGGCTGGCCGCCACACACTGGATTTGCATATGACCCCTCGCGTCCCGACTGGGTCTTAGTATAATGTCAGACAAAATGAACCTACCACTTCAGATCACCGGATCCGTGCTCATCGCCGGCGCGGAGGAAAGCGGACGCAGCACTTTTGCGGCGATGAATCCCGCCACGGGTCAGTCTATGGCTCCGGCCTTCCAGGAGGCCGACGAACGTCACGTGATGCAGGCCTGCGAGCTTGCCGCGCAGGCCTTCGGCGAATTCAGCGAACTGACACCATTGGCGCGGGCGAGATTTCTGGAGAGCGTGGGCAGCGAGATCCTGGGGCTCGGCGACTCCTTGATCGATCGGGCCATGGCCGAGACCGGCCTGGCCAGGGCCCGACTGCAGGGCGAACGGACCCGCACGGTGAGTCAGCTGGACTTCTTCGCGAACATTGTCAGCGAAGGGGCCTGGATCGAGGCGACGATTGATCAGGCGATGCCGGAGCGTACGCCCGCACCCCGGCCGGATCTGCGTCGCCGGCATGTGGCCGTCGGGCCGGTCGCGGTGTTCGGTGCCTCGAATTTCCCGCTGGCATTTTCGGTGGCGGGAGGTGACTCGGCCTCAGCGCTGGCGGCCGGATGTCCGGTGGTGGTCAAAGGGCATCCGGCGCATCCGGGCACCGGTGAGCTGGTGGCGCGCGCGGTGCGCGCGGCTGTGGCGAAATGCGGCTTACACCCGGGCACCTTTTCATATCTGCCCGGTAGCTCGCAGTCTTTGGGGACGGCGCTGGTCTCGAATCCGCACATCCGTGCCGTCGGCTTTACCGGCTCGCGGGCCGGCGGGCTGGCGTTGGCCAACGTTGCCGCCCAGCGACCCGAACCCATTCCGGTGTTTGCTGAGATGTCGAGTGTGAACCCGGTCGTCCTGTTCCCCGGCGCGGCCCGATCGCGGGGTGCGGAACTGGGTCGGGCGTTCGTGGCATCAGTGACGATGGGGGCCGGACAGTTCTGCACCAACCCGGGCGTGGTCCTCGTGCTCGACGGAGGGGATCACGAGGCGTTTGTGCACACGGCCAGTGCGGCCATGGCCGAGTGCGGCGAACAGCAGATGCTGGCGCCCAATATCCATTCGGGTTTCAATCACGGCGCCGAGCAGTTGGCGCATCGCGAAGGCGTGCGGATCCTGGGGCGCGGCCGCGCGGCTGAGGGTGTCAACAAAGCGCAGGCCGGACTGTTTGCCGTCGACGCGGCGCGGTTCATGACGGACCCGGCCCTGCGGCAGGAGGTCTTCGGTCCTTCATCACTGCTGGTGCGGGCGCGCGATGTGGTGCAAATCGCTCAGGTTGTCGATCTGCTCGAAGGCCAGCTCACGGCGACGGTGCTGTTCGATACCGAAGACTTGCCCCTGGTCGCCGCGCTGCTGCCGCACCTCGAACGCAAGGTGGGCCGCATCATCGCCAATGGCTGGCCCACCGGGGTGGAGGTGTGTCACGCCATGGTGCACGGTGGACCGTATCCGGCGACCACCGATGTGCGCACGACATCGGTGGGTGCGCTGGCCATCCAGCGCTTCCTGCGCCCGATCTGCTACCAGAACCTGCCCGATGCGCTGCTGCCGCAGGCGCTGCGGGCCGATAATCCGTTCAAGCTCATCCGTCGCGTGGATGGCACGGTTCAGCTTCCCGCCGCGTCCTGACTGCATCGAGCCCGGAGGTTCGCGCTGTGGTGTCGCTCATTCAATTCAGAACCCGCGCCGGCGTCCGAGGGGTCGCAGCGATCCAAGACGGAGGCCCCCCGATCGCGGTACCGGGGGCGACTACGACGCTGGCACTGGCGACTTGGGCCTGCCGGGAGCGTCTGGGTCTGGCGCAGCTCATCACGAGCGCCGGCAGCGGTGAGCCCGTGGATCTGGCGGCGGTGGAGGTGCTCGCGCCCATCGATCATCCCGACCCGGCCCACATGCTTTTGAGTGGCACCGGTCTGACGCACTCAGGCTCGGCGCAGGAGCGGGATCGGATGCACCGGGCGTTGAGCAAGAAATCACAGCAGACCGATTCGATGAAGATGTTCCTGATGGGCCTGGAGCACGGCAAGCCTGCCGCGGGGCAGCGCGGGGTGCAGCCGGAATGGTTCTTCAAGGGGGATGGCTCGTGCTTGGTGGCGCCCGGGGCGACCCTCACGGCCCCGGATTTCGCCCAGGATGCCGGCGAAGAACCGGAAATTGCCGGTGTGTACCTGATCGATGCCGATGGCAACCCCGTGCGCATCGGCTTTGCGCTCGCCAATGAGTTCTCAGATCACGTGACGGAGCGGGAGAATTACCTGTGGCTGGCGCATTCCAAGCTGCGCCCGGCGGCGCTCGGACCCGAACTGCTCATCGGCGAGCTGCCGCGGCATATCGCCGGCATGAGCCGGATCCTGCGCGGCGGGCAGGTGCTGTGGGAGAAGCCGTTCGTCTCCGGCGAGGACAACATGTCGCACAGCCTGGAGAATCTGGAATATCACCATTTCAAGTACGCGGCGTTTCGCCGGCCGGGCGATGTCCACGTCCATTTCTTCGGTACCGGAACGCTGTCCTTTGCTGACGGTGTGCGCACCCAGGCGGGGGATGTGTTCGAAATCGCCGCAGCGCCGTTTTCCCTGCCTCTGCGCAACACGCTGGGCACCGCGGTAACGCCGCAGATCCCGGTGACGGCGCTTTGAACAGCCCGATCAAGGTGGCCGTGATCGGGCTGGGCAAGATCGCGCATGAACAGCACCTCCCGGCCATCGCCAATTCGCTCGCCTTCACTCTGGTGGCCGCAGCCAGTCCGGCCGGGTCGGCAGCGGGCGTGCCGAATTTCCCGAGTCTCGGGGCGCTCCTGGGATCCGGCATTGCCATCGATGCGGTGATCCTGTGCCAGCCACCGCAGTTCCGATTCCAGGCGGCGGCGCTCGCCCTGCGCGCGGGCAAGCATGTGTTGCTGGAAAAACCGCCGGGGGCCAGCAGCCTTGAGGTCGAGCAGCTGCTGCGCCTGGGGCACACCTCCGGCAAGACCCTGTTTGCGGCATGGCACTCGCGCTACGCGCCGGCGGTCGAGCCCGCGCGCGGCTGGCTTGCGGGACGTCACATCCGGGATGTTCAGATCGAATGGCGGGAGGATGTCCGGCACTGGCATCCGGGTCAGTCGTGGATCTGGGAACCCGGCGGCCTGGGAGTGTTTGATCCGGGCATCAACGCATTGTCCATCCTGACGCACCTCATCCCCGAGCCACTGCGGGTGCTGGACGGAACCTTGGAGATTCCGAGCAACCGCTTCACACCGATCGGCGCCGAACTGTACCTGCGAAGCGTTGCCGATGTTCCGGTCCATGCGGTGTTCGACTGGCGCCAGACCGGTCCGCAGATCTGGTCGCTAACGGTGGAGACGGATGCCGGGCGCCTGAAACTCTCGCAAGGGGGCGCAGAGATGCAGGTGGACGATGGCCCGAATTCTGTCGCTGTTCCTGCGGAGTACACCGGCATCTATACGCGCTTTGCGACGCTGATACAAACGGGCGACAGCGACGTCGATCTCGCCCCCTTGCGGCTGGTGGCAGACGCGTTCATGCGCTGTCGCTCGCGTGCCGTGGAGGCTTTTGACTAGGGAAGTTGCCGCGGCGCATTAATCAGACAAATAGTGGATGGCTGCTGCGGCCGGCGTTATGATCCTGCGCTCAAAACACGGGGGTGCGGTGCCATGGCACAGACTGATTCGCGCGATGACGGCGTGAGAACAACGCGCCGCGAGCTCCTGCTGCTGTCGGCTGCTGCGGGAGTGGGCGCGGCATGGGCTGCGGGAGATTCGGCTCGGGCAGCAGCGGATCCGGCCCTGCAGCAGCCCGGTCACTGCAGCACCCCGCAGGCCGCGGTGGCCAAAACGCAGTACGGGAAGGTGCGCGGCTACCTGGATGGGGGTGTCCTGACCTTCAAGGGTGTGCCGTATGGGCAGACCACGGGCGGTGATAACCGCTGGCTTCCCGCCAAGCCGCCGACGACCTGGGACGGGGAGCGGCCGACCCTGGTGTATGGCGCGAACTGTCCGCAGTCACTTCATGATTTCACCGCCGTGGAGCAGTCGTTCCTGCAACAGTGGGTGGATGGCTATCTCAGCGAGGATATGCTGAAGCTGAACATCTGGACCTCGAGCCTCAGTGGCCGGCGTCCGGTGATGTTCTACATTCATGGGGGTGGATTCAGCTTCGGTTCCTCCTATGAGCTGGCCGCGCACGAAGGTGCGCAGATGGCGCGCCATCATGATGTCGTGCAGGTCTCGGTGAACCATCGGCTCAACGCCCTCGGGTTCCTGGATCTGTCCGAGGTCGGCGGTGAGGCCTACGCCGAATCGGCGAATGTCGGCATGACCGATCTCATCGCCGCGTTGCGCTGGGTGCGCGACAACATTGCGAACTTCGGCGGTGATCCGGACAACGTCATGATCTATGGGCAGTCCGGCGGCGGCTCGAAAGTGACGACGCTCATGGGAATGCCCTCGGCAGCCGGCCTGTTTCACCGGGCGGCGGTGCAGTCCGGCGGCGGCGGCAACCCGCCCAGCAGCGAGCAGGCCCGAGCCCTCACCCGACAGCTGATGGTGGAGTTGGGCCTGCAGCCCAATGACATCGAGTCACTCAAGCGTATTGAATGGGCGACGCTCAACAAGGCCGGCAATACTGCCGTTGCGAAGCTCAACGGGCCGATGAAGGGGTTCGGCATGGGCTCGGCGCCGGATCCCAACCCGCGGGTGGGCTGGGCCCCGATACTGGATGGCAAGGTGGTGACGCTGCGCTCGTTCTTCAATGAGGCTCCGGCCCAGTCGAAGGGCATTCCGCTGCTGATCGGGTCGGTGAGCGAGGAGGGTAACCGGATGCTGTCGCGACCGACGCGTGAGGAGTGGCAGGGGAACCTGGCCCGCTCCTTGGGCGAGGTCAAGGCGCAGGCGTTGATAGCGGCGCTGATGAAGGCGCATCCGCAAAAGAGCATCCGCACGCTCTCCTACGCGGTGGGCGGGATCGGTCAACGCAACAATGTGACGCGCATGGCAGGCATGCAGTGCGCGCTGCACGCTGCGCCGGTCTATCAGTATTACTTCACCTGGCAATCCCCGATGCTGGAGGATGCGGGTGCCTGGCATACGTCGGAACTGGCGTTCTGCTTCGATAACACCGAGCGCTGCAAACAGGGTACGGGCAATACGCCCCAGGCGCAGGTGCTCGCCAAGAAGATGGCCACGGCGTGGGCGAATTTTGCGCGCACCGGCAACCCGAGCCAGCCTGGATTGCCCTGGACGGCGACGGATACGAGCCGGTGCCAGACCCTGGTGTTCGATAATGAGTGTCGGATGGTGGATGATCCCGAAGGTGAGATCCGCAGGATTCTGCTCGGCTGAGCGAAGTTCAAAACGAATAAAGAGGGGATTCAAGCGTGAACAAGAAGGCTTTGCGGGCGCTCGGGATCGCATGGGTTGTGACACTGAGTCAGATGGCCGGTGGCGCGACGGGCGGATCGCTCATCCCCAATGACGCCCCGCTGGGGTCGGGCCCCTTGCATGCCGTCATGGAAGTGGACCCGGGATTGCCGACTCATACGCTGTATCACCCGGCGAACCTGGCCAGCGGCGATGCGTTGCCGGTGGTGTTGTGGGGCAACGGGGCCTGCGGCAATGGGGGCGATCGGTTCCGATGGTTTCTGAGCGACATTGCCTCCTACGGTTATCTGGTCATCGCAGTCGGGCCGATCACAAATAAAGCCGCGTGGCCACCTCAGGTCATGATATCCCTGCCGCCCGGCGCCACGCCGGTGATTCCCAAGGGCAAGTCGCCGCAGGTGGATGCGCCGCAGACGCACACCGCTCAACTGCTGGACGCGCTGCGGTGGGCGGTGGCGGAAAATGAGCGGCAGGGCAGTCGGTTCTATCACCGGCTCAACACCAAGGCCGTGGCAGCCATGGGCCAGTCCTGTGGCGGCGCTCAGGCCCTCGAGGCCTCCGCGGACCCGGCAATCCGCACGACAGTGCTGTGGAACAGCGGCCTGTTCCCGGGGGTGACGACCATGGCCGGCGGCGCACCACTGACGAAAGCCAATCTCAAAAACCTGCACGGGCCGATTGCCTACATCAGTGGCGATGATGAGGATCTTGCCTATCCCAATGCCAATGATGATTTCCAACAGATCAATCACGTGCCGGTGTTCCGGGCGTACTCGCACGGCGTTGTGCACGAGGGAACCTATTCGGAACGCAATGGGGGCGAGTTCGCCGGCATCGCGGTCGGCTGGCTCAACTGGCAGCTGAAGGGGGATCTGCAGGCGGCGCATCTGTTCGTGGGCCCGACGTGCGGTCTGTGCGTCAATCCGCACTGGGTCGTCCACAGTAAGAATCTGCATTAGACGGTCTGGAGCAGGAGGACCAGGCCATGCGGCTGCAGTCCCGGGTGTGGGCGCTGATGTTCATCGGGCTCGGCTTGGCGGGCTTGCCGGCCACGGCGGCGATGGAGGCGGCCCGCCCGCCGATGGGCTGGAACAGCTGGGACGCCTACCGCTTCACACTCGATGAGACTGCCTTCAAAGCCAACGCCGCCAGGCTTGCCGAACTGCGCTCCTATGGCTGGACCTACGTGGTGATCGATGAGGGTTGGTACATGGACAATCCGCGAGGCACCAATCTGGCTGAGCGACGGTATCAGCTCGACGCCGGGGGGCTGTTGATCCCCTCTCTCAAGCGCTTCCCCTCGGCCGGAGGCGGCGCCGGATTCAAGCCGCTGGCGGATTGGGTCCACAGCCGAGGACTCAAGTTTGGCCTACACATCGTGCGGGGCATTCCCAAACAGGCGGTTGAGGCCAACGCGCCTATTTCCGGAAGTGCCTTTCACGCTGTTGATGCGGCCGATACCGCCGAGACCTGCCCCTGGGACGATGGCAATTTCGGCGTCCGGGACAACGCGGCGGGCCAGGCCTATTACGACGCTTTGCTCCGGCGCTACGCGCAGTGGGGCGTTGACTTCCTGAAGGTCGACTGCATCTCGGCCAACCCTTTCAGGGCGAGCGAGATTCGCCAGATCCACGAAGCGCTCCGCAAGTCGGGGCGCCCGATCGTGCTGAGCCTTTCACCAGGTCCAACCCCGCTGGCGCAGGCGGATTTCGTCAGGCGCAATGCTCAGATGTGGCGGATCTCGAACGACGTATGGGACGGTTGGCGGCTTGATGGCGACCAGCATCCGTCCGGCTTTCCCTTTGGGGTCGGGGGCGCATTCGACAACCTGGCAAAGTGGAACGCGTTCGTGGGGCCCGGAGGCTGGGCCGATGCGGACATGCTGCCGTTCGGCGCGCTGAAGCCCAGTCCCGGCTGGGGTGAGCCGCGGGACAGTCGGCTAACGCCCGATGAGGCGCGTAGCCAGTTCACCTTGTGGGCGATCGCGCGCGCGCCCCTGATCCTCGGAGCCAATCTCACCGAGCTGGACACAGCGACGCTGAGCTTAATCACCAATCGTGCTGTGATCGGGATCAACCAGACCGCTTACGCAAGCTACCCGATCGCATTGCCTCCCGGCTTAGAGAACATCCGCGTCTGGCAGGCGTTCGCCGGGCACAGGGCGCGGCCCGTCCGCTATATCGCAATCTTCAACCTCGATGACAAGCCCGCGCACCTTTCGGCCCGATGGGCGCAACTGGGTCTTAACGGCCGTCCTGTGGTTAAGAACCTTTGGAGTGGGGCGGTGCGCTCGGCTGCCTCTGAGCTATCCCTGGACCTGGCTCCCCACGGAAGTGTCGTGTTCCGGGTGGAATAGACGCCGTTCATTTATCAAACGCCGTGACCGAGCAACCATACCTTGGCTCGTCCCGATCGGTCTCCGCGCCTGCGCACTATTCTCGGGCGCCTGGTAGCCACACCGTGACACGTAGCCCACCACCCCTGCGGTTGCTGAGTGTGATCTCGCCGCCATGGTCCAGCACGATGGCTTGCACGGATGCCAACCCCAGCCCCACACCGCCTGTGTCACGATTGCGCGAGGTCTCGATCCGGAAGAACGGATCAAATACTCGCTGTTGCATCTGTTCTGGGATTCCTGGCCCGTCGTCATCGACTTCGAGGAGGCAAGAGTCTTGTTCAACACGCAGTCGCAGTCGCGCCCGATTCCCGTACTTGAGGGCGTTGTCGAGCAGGTTGCTCACCAGCCGACGCAATGAGATCCGATTGCCATGGAGGGTGATCGGCCTGCCGAGCTCCAGCATCACATCGTGCTCAAGATCGCGATGATCATCGACAATGCTTTCCACCAACAGTCGAAAGTCCAACTGTTCGCGAGTGGTGTTGAGCGATCGGTCACGAATGAAGTCCAGCGCCGTGGAGATCATCGACTTCATTTCCTGGATGTCGGCGTTAACCTTCTCCGCAAGCGGGCGGGGCAGATCGTCCAGGCGGAAGGCCAGTCGCGTTAGTGGCGTACGCAGGTCATGGGCGATGGCGGCGACCATGTACGTGCGCTCCTGCAGCATCCGATTGAGTCTGGCCTGCATCGCATTGAACGAATCCACAGCCAGCAGCATTTCAGCGGGCCCCTCCCGGGGCACCATGGACCCGCTGCCGTCCCTGCCGAGGCGCACCGCTGCCTCGGCGAAACGGCTTATCGGAGCTGACAGGGTGTGCGCGAACAACCAGGCCAGGGGCAGAAGCGCGGCGATCCCCACTGCAAACAGCAGCATCGCACGCTTTTGTGAAGCGGTCGGGAACCCCGCCACACGATGCTCCATAATCAGCCAACTACCGTCGCCAAGATGGCGCGCGGCCAGGAAGCTCTCGCGTAGGCTCCGGCTCTGGGTCTCAGGGCCGTCCGCCCGATCCGGAGCAGACTTCGCGAAGAAAAGGAGGCTCCCGGAGTCAATACCAAGCATTGATGCCAACGCCGCTCGCAGGCTTGGTGATGCGGTTAGACCAGCGGGAGCTGGTGTGATGCTGGATCTGATGACTGTAAGGGCATCATCGAGCAGCGGACGGGAGGCGTTGAAGAGCGGCGGATCCGGCCCGAGCCCAGGCGGCTGCATTGCCGGCGGCCCCATGTCGGGTGGGGCCATCCTCGGCGGAGGCCACTCCCGACTGTCACCGGGCGGACGCAGCGCGCGGCCTATATCGGCCATTCGCAGTGGCACCTCACGGGTGGTCGCTGGGTCGACAACGAGAGTGAGGCTAATGGCCTGGAAGACGAATAATGCAGCGAGCATCAGTAGGAATGTGCGACCGAAGATCGACAGACGATGCCACCGCCATCGGCGCGTCATAGGCGGGTCACTTTTGGCATCAGCATGTAACCGCCCTTGCGGACCGTCCGGATCAGTTCGACTTGAGTCCGGTCGTTGAGCTTGCGCCGTAGCCTGCTGATCTGGCTATCGACGGCGCGGTCATAGACTTCCCGGCCCCGCCGATGCGCAAAATCCATGAGCTGGTTGCGACTGAGTATCTGCTGCGGGTGCTCGATGAAGCTGCATAGCAGCGTGAACTCCGCCTCCGACACTTCAATCAGAATTCCGTCGGGGTCGCGCAGCTCGCGTCTCGGCACGTTCAGTCTCCAATACGCGAACTCAAACACGAGGCTCCCCGGATTCGCGGTAGGTTCTCCGTTTCGACCGCGACGCAGATGCGCGCGAACCCGCGCGAGCAGTTCGCGCGGGCTACAAGGCTTTGCCACATAGTCATCCGCACCGACTTCCAGACCGATGATCCGGTCGGTCTCGCTGCCTAAGGCGCTCAATATGATAACCGGTGGACCAATTTCCCTGGAAAGGCGGCATGCAGCGGTTAGGCCATCTCCGCCGGGCATCATCACATCCAAAATGATCAGAGCGGGCCGCTGCTGGTTGACGGCCTGCCACATTTCGTCGACGTTTCCGGCTTCCGAGACGCGGTACCCATGGCGGTACAGGAACTGAGTGATGAGCCGGCGCAGGTCTGGATCGTCATCGACCACCAATATCAGCGGCTGCAGATCCATACTGGAGAGTGGCGCATTCATGTTGTCTGTATTCGATGAGACGCACCGGACTTTCCGCGAGCCGGCCCCGATTGAGATATAGAGTGTTAGAGAACGGTAAGGTTCCAGGTTTGGCGGATATTCTGCCCGACGCTTCCTGGTTCGGTCAGAAGGCCATACGGAAACCGGCCCGATACCGCAGTCCCAGCGTATCGAAGAAAATCGGGTTGGTGCCCGCGTAGGAACTGTTGAAGCCGCCTGGCGCTGACGCAAACGGTGGATTGCGGTTCAGCAGATTGTCGATCTGCGTGAACACCTGCAGGCTCTTGACGCCCGGGATGTTCTCGAACGCGTAGCCCACGTTCAGACCGAACACGAAGTAACCGCCCACGTGGTTGAAGGGCAGGGCCTCCAGGTTACGGTTCTTCGCGTCGAGCTGCTGCTGGTAATCCGACGACGTCGGCTTGTAGGCATCCGGGAAACCCTCCAGGATCCAATTGTACAGCGTCGCGTTTTGCGCCTCGGTCACGCCGTTATAGGCCAGCGTGCCCTCACTCACGAAGCGCAGGTTCGGGGTCAGGCTGAAGCCCCCCTTCTGCCAGGTGAGCGACATGTTGCCGGTCCAGCGCGCGGCCGGGTTTTCATCGTTCAGGAAGTTGTTGGCATCACCGGTCTGGCCGAGCTCGCTGATGACGGGCGCACCGGAGTACGACTGGAATACCTGCTGGCCCGTCCAAGTGGTCAGGAGACGGCTGCTCAGGGTGCTGCCATCCGGCAATGCATGCAGGTAGCTCAGCGACAGGTCCACACCGCGTTCCTCGTAGAAGGCACCGTTGTAGGAGGTCGAATTGACGGTGTTGATATTGATGATATTACCGCCGCCCTGTTGGAAAGCCGCCGCACCGGTCACCGCACCCGCGGTTCCCGGGGCCACGACCGCACCCGTGCTCGGATTGTAGTAATTGTCATTGAACACCAGCTGCGAGCAGGCGGCCGCATTGCCGTTGGCGCAGAAGATTTCGACCTGTTCCACGTTGGCCTGTTCGATGGCGTTCGTGATCTTGATGTGGAACCAGTCCGCCGAGAACGCAAAGCCCGGCACCTGCGGTGGTGTCAGCACGATACCCAGGGTGGTGGTGTCGGAGGTTTCCGGACGAAGGCTGGTATTGCCCAACAGGTTCCAGGTGCAACCACGGTCGCCCGTGCTCGGAGTGGTCGGAAGATAGCAGGAGCCGAAGCCGCCATTCGACGTGGACTCCAGCTGCTGACCGTAGTAGAGCTCGCGGAAGTTAGGTGCGCGCGAGTCGCGTGACTGGCTGCCCCGGAAGCGAATTCCCTCTAGCGGCTCGTACAGGGCCTGAAATTTCCAGGTGGTCAGATCGTGCGTGGCGGTGGTCGGTGATGTCGGATCCAGCGTCGTGTTCAGGCCGTAGTATTCCTTGTTGGAGTAGCGCGACTCGCGGCCTGCCATATCGACTTCCAGCAGGTGCGCGAAGGGCAGATCCTTGGCCAGCGGCAGGTTGAACTCCATGTACGCCTCATCCACCGTCACGATGCCGGCGAAGGGGCTGCCGTATTGGATGCTGAAATCGACGCTCCGGTCCAGGCACAGGGTATCGGTCGCCGCGCAGTAACTCTCATCGTTGTGTGCCTGTTCCTGGCGCCACTCGAAACCCGCCGCCATGGAGAATGCGCCCGCGCCGATGCCCTTGAAGAGATCGCCGGTGGCGTCAACGTCCGCCACGGTCTGGGTATAGCGCAGTCGCTCATCCAGATTGCCGAAGGAGTAGTTGTAGGCCTGCGTCGAAAGGGGTTGGGTGCCGAATTGGTTCAGTGGCACGCAGCCCGTCGCGAGCAGGCCGTTGGTGGCCAGGGTGTTGGCATTGCCGTAGCTCGCCGCTGCCACCGGGTTGAAGTAGGGACTGTTCGGGTTGTCAATGGCTTCCAGACCTGCCACGCCGCCGCCGGCGGCCGTCACGCGACACTCCGGTGTGCCGTTCACCAGCACCGAGTCGGTGGCCATTTCGTACTCAATGGTGTGGGAAATGTCCTGGACCAGCTGCTCGCGTTCGGTCAGCCCATATGAACCATAGGCCTCCCAGGTCCAGCTGGACTCACCGAATTTGCCATCGAGGCCGCCTGAGACGCGCTTGACGGTGGTGGTCTGCGTGGATTCCGGATCGGTCTGGGACGTCCAGTTCTTGTTCAGAACGTCATAGCCCTCGTTGATGGCATTGAGAATCGACGCGTTGCCGTTATTGGCAGCAAGTTGGGCATACGCGTTCGGCATGGTCGCGTATGGAATAGTCGGGCAGAATTCGGCCGCCGCACCGCAGGCGTAGTTCAGTCCCTGGGTCGTATTGCCGATCAGGTTCTGGCCGGGGTAGCCGATGGACTGGTCGAAGGCCTGGGGCAATGTGGGCAGAATGAAGGGTTGCGTAGTATAGCCGCCGGAGTAGCTGTACGACTGCACCCGGCCCCAGTTCACATCACCCTTGAAGTTGATGTTGTCCGTGACGGCGGCCGTGATCATGGCCGTGAGCACGCCGCGCTGGACGGGCGCTGAAAGATTGGTGTACTGGTTGATGGGCTGGCCGTCGCCACCGACCACGGTTGTCGAGTTTACCGTCGTCGGAAGGGCGTTGCTGCCGCCCGTGTAGGGGCTCAGTGACTGGCCGTCCGAGGAGAATTGCAAGGCACTGGGAGTGTAGTTGTACTGGGAAACGAACGCCGGCGTTGCAAAGGAGAATGGCGCCGACAGCACGCCCGCCGCGCTCAGTTCGTTGTTACGCAAATTGCTGCCGTAGGAGTACGTGGCAACGTTGGCCGCGGTGACCCCGGTCTCGTAGAGGCCGTTATCCTCGGCGCACCAGGTGCGCGCGGTCTGGCAGCCCACGGCATCCTGTTTCTCGAATTCGCCGCCCAGCACGAAGTGCACCTTGTTGTCGAACAGCCCGTGGCCGTAGGCCGCAGCGAGGTGCTTGTCGCGCCCGTCGCTGTGCGAGGTCTGGCCGAAGTCGGCATTGATCTTGCCGCCTTCGAGCTTTCTGTCGAGGATGACGTTCATGACGCCGCCGATCGCGCCCGAGCCGTAGGCCGCCGAGGCGCCGCCCGTGACGGTGTCGATGCGCTCGACGAGGATCTGGGGAATGAAGTTCAGGTCGAAGCTGTCACCCTGGTTGGTCGGCACCGCACGGTGCGTGTCGATGAGCGTCAGGGTGCGGCTGCCGAAGAACGGATTCAGGCCGCGCAGATCGGGGATGTACGCGCCCATGAAGAAGTTCGAATTACCGGTGTTGGCCGGGGAAAACTGCGAAACGTTTGCCGGCGTCATGGCCAACGCCTGACCGACATTGACCACGCCCATGTTCTCCATCTGCGTGGCGTCGATCACGGTGGTCGGAGTGGGTGTCGTGAAGTCGGTGGTGCGCTTGATGCGCGAACCGGTCACGGTGACTTCCGCCAGGGATTGGGACTCCTCACTCGTGGTGGTAGCCGGCGTCGCGTCCGGGGCCGCCTGTGCCAGCAGATGCGGCGTCCAGGAGAGGGATGTGGTCAGCAGGCACAGCATTCCTGCGGCACTGGAGCTACGGGGAGTAGCATTTCTTGAAAAACGTGAGAGGCCACGCGCCGATCGGAGTATCGCGAGGACACATCGATGGATTGAAACCACTGGGGGCTGCGCCCGACTTATTGCGTTGTCGTGGAGATTGCCGGACACAAAGCCCGGCAATGCAGCCGCGTGGTGTCGCGGCAAAACACGGCAGGAAAATGCGGGTTTCGCAGGCCGTAGCGCTGAATTTCCGCCCAAATGTTCCATAACTCCCCCTCTAAACAAACTGTTGTTATGACGCCACGCCGGAGACATGGGACCCGGCGACAAAGAGTAGGGGGTCGAAGTTCTGGGAGTTTGTCGGTGGCGTGCTCTCGCGTTCCAGTGCATGACACAATGCGACAAACTGTACGCATTGCTGCGGAACCGGCGCATTCCGTGGGGATCAATCGACCCTTGGTTTAGCCGTTGCTACTCGTAGCGCAGGGCGTCGATCGGATCCAGCAGCGAGGCACGCCGGGCGGGATAGAAACCAAAGAACACCCCGATCGAGAAGCTCACCGTGAACGCGAGCACGATCGAGCCCATGCTGACGATGGGCTTGAAGCTCGAGACCGCCGCAATCAGTCGGGTGGCGCCGATCCCCAGCAGCACGCCCACCAGGCCGCCCAGCAGACTCAAGGTGATGGCCTCGATCAGGAACTGGATGCGGATGTCGCCGGGCTGGGCACCGACGGAGATGCGGATTCCGATCTCGCGCGTGCGCTCGGTGACGCTCACCAGCATGATGTTCATGATGCCGATGCCCCCGACGATGAGCGACAGGCTCGCGATTGCGCCCAGCAGCAAGGTCAGGGTCGAGGTCACCTGGTTGACAGTGTCGGCGATCTCCTGCTGGTTGAAGATATTGAAATCATCCGACGCGCCCGGCAGCAGCCGGTGCCGTTGTCGCAGCAGGCGTGTGATCTGATCCTGGGCGATCGGTATGCGCTCGGCCTGTCCGATCTCCAGGTACACCGAACGCAGGTATTTATCCCCGGTGATGCGCTTCATGGCGGTCGTATACGGAATGACGACCCGATCGTCCTGGTTCTGACCGCCGACCCCGGCGCCCTTGCTGGCCAGCACGCCGATGACCACGAACGGCATGTTGCCGACGCGCACCGTCTGTCCGACCGGATCGAGTACCCCGAACAGTTCATGCGCGGTCTTGTCCCCCAGCACTGCGACCTTTGCGGCGCTGCGTACTTCACGGTCGGTGAACATGGAGCCGGAGGCCACGGACCAGTCACGGATGACCAGGTACTCGGGAGCCTCCCCCGCGATGGTCGTGGACCAGTTGCGGCCGTTGGCAATCGCCTGTGCGGTGGTGGTGACTTCGGGACTGGAGGCGACCACATCGGGGATTTCGCGCCGCAGGGCCGCTGCGTCCTCCAGGGTAATCGCGCTGGCGCTGCCCAGGCCGCTGTTGACCCCGCCTGAGTGGCGGCTGCCGGCGAACACCATCAGCATGTTCTGCCCCAGACCCGCCACCTGTGATTCGATACTGGAGCGGGTGCCGTTGCCCAGCGCCACCATCGCCACCACCGCGAACACGCCGATGATGATGCCGAGAGCGGTCAGGCTCGAGCGCAGTTTGTTCCGCTGCAGCGCCCGCAGCGCCGTCAACGACGTTAGCGCCGATCTCAGCAGCAGTCCGCGCAGCCATGAGGCCATCAGTGCGGCTCCTGCTTTTGGCCGATCTTCGCAGCGCCCTCTTCGCGATCAAGTTTCGCGCGCAGCTCATCGGCCCGGTTGGGTTTCGGATTCGCGCGGTCCTCGAGGACGCGGCCATCGCGCATGATCACGATGCGCTTGCAGTAGGCGGCGATGTCGAGTTCGTGGGTCACCATGACCACGGTGATGCCGGAATCATTCAGTGCCTGGAACAGACCCATGATCTCGATGCTGGTGCGGGTGTCGAGGTTCCCGGTGGGCTCATCCGCCAGCAGCAGGTCCGGGTTGTTGACCAGCGCCCGGGCGATGGCGATGCGCTGCTGCTGACCGCCGGAGAGCTGGCTCGGCCGATGCGTGAGGCGGGAGCCCAATCCCACCTTCTCCAGCGCCTCGCGGGCCCGGCGGTGCCGTTCGCGCAATCCCACCGCCGGCTCGCTGTAGTACAGCGGCAGTTCGACGTTCTCCATGGCGGTGGTGCGGGCGAGCAGGTTGAAGCTCTGGAACACGAAGCCGATCTTGCGGTTACGCAACTGGGCGAGCTGTTTGCGATTGAGCTCTGCGACGTCGACGTCATCGAGCAGGTATTGCCCGGCCGTGGGACGATCGAGGCAACCCAGGATGTTCATCATGGTGGACTTGCCCGAACCGCTCGCGCCCATGATGGTGAGAAACTCACCGCGGTCCACGGTCAGGCTCGCCCCGGCTACGGCGCGAACCTCCACCTCACCAGTGACATAGACCTTGGTGATATCGCGCAGGGCAATGACCGGCTCGCTCATGGCGCCGCCCCTTACATCTGCGGCGTCGGTCCGCCACTGGGCGCACCAAACTGGACATTTGTCGTCCCTGCGGCTGCGGTCGCCGTGACGACGCGGTCCGCGTTTGACAGGCCTTCCAGAATCTCGGTGGTCACACCATCGGTCGCGCCGGTGCGCACGATCTTCGGCGTCAGGGTTGTATTGTCGGCCTGCAGTGCGTAGGCCAGCTGCTGTGCCCGCTGCAGCTGCTTCGGGGGCGCGGTGCTGAATTTTGCAGTGTCGGGTGGTGAATAGCGCAACGCCGCGTTCGGAACCTTCAGGATTTTGGTGCGCTCCAGCACCAGGATCGACACATCGGCCGTCATGCCCGGGAACAGCTTCTGTTCCGGATTGTTGACCGCGATGATGGTCTGGTAGGTCACCACGTTCTGCGTCGTGGTCGGCGACTTGCGCACCTGTGACACCGTCCCTTGGAACACCTCGTTCGGAAACGCATCCACGCCGAACTCGACATTCTGGCCGAGCTTCACCTGGCCGATGTCGGCCTCGGAAATGTCCGCGGTGATGTTCATCTTGGTGATGTCCTGGGCGACGGTGAACAGCACCGGGGTGCTCATGGCCGCAATGACGGTCTGGCCCTCATCCACCTTGCGGGAGATCACGATGCCCTCCACGGGAGCGGTGATCTTGCAATAGCCGAGATTCGCCTGGGCGCTGTGCAGGACGGCCTCCTTGATGGTGACGGTTGCTTCGGCCTGGGCGAGTTCAGCGGTCGCCTGATCCAGATCCAGCTGGGAGGCGGCCTTCAGCGGCACCAGGATTTTCTTGCGCTGCAGGTTCTGGCCCTTGAGCGTCACGTCGGCCCTGGCACTGGCGAGGTCACCCTGGGCCTGCTGCATCTGCGCCTCGTACACCGTGGGATCGATCTCCGCCACCAGCTGGCCCTTGTGTACCGGTGAGTTGAAGTCCGCGTACAGGTGGGTGATCTTGCCGGACACCTGACTGCCGACATCCACGCTCACCAGTGCACTCAGCGAGCCGCTGGCCGCGACGTGCTCCTGGATGTCGCCGCGAGTGACGGCCGCGTACTCATATCTCGGGCCTTTGCCAGCCGGGCGGGCGCAGGCGCTTAGTAGAAGGAATGCGGCAAGACCTGCCGCGAGCAAGCGGATGTTGAGCATTTAAATATTTGTCATCGGCTGTTCTCTCACTTCCAGCCGCCTCCCAGGGCCTGGTACAGCGATACCTTGCTCGACAGCCGGTTGTACTGTGCCTGCAGCAGTCCCTGCTGGGCGCTGAACAGGTCCTGTTGGGCCGCGAGCTCGTTCAGATACGTGTCCTCGCCCTGCCGGTAGCGCAGCGTCGCCAGTTCCAACCGCCGCTGCTGGGTCTCGATCAGGGACTGCTCCAGGGTGATCTGGCGGGCGTAACTGTCAACGCCCACGAGGGCATCGGCCACTTCCCGGAACGCCGTCTGGATGGCCTTCTCATAGGCGACGACCTGCAGCTGCTCTGCGGCTTTGGCCGAATCAAGGCCGGCCACGTTCTTGCCGCCGGCAAACAGCGGCACCGAGATCTGGGGTCCGAAACTCCACTCACCGCTGCCCGCCTTGAACAGTGACGACAGCTGGGTGCTGGTCACTCCGACCGAACTGGTCAGGGAGATCGTCGGGAAGAATGCCGCCCGCGCTACGCCGATATTGGCGTTCGCCGCCTTCAGTCCATGTTCGGCCTGCAGGATGTCGGGTCGCCGCGTGATCAGATCGGAGGGCAGGCTCGCAGGCACGTCCGCTACCATGGTGTCATCAGAGAACGGCCGCGCGGCGGGCAGATCCTCGGGGATGGGCGCACCCAGCAGCAGCTGCAGGGCATTGAGTGCCTGCTGCAGCTGGCGCTGGTAGGTCTCCACGTTGATCCGCGCCGTCTCCACCTGGCCTTCGGACTGTCGCAGATCGAGCTCGTTGCTTGCGCCAGCGTCGAAAGTCGCCTTGTTCAGATCGTACGACGCCTGAACCGCCGTCAGCGTGTCCTGGGACAGCTTCAGCAGCTCCTCGGTCTCGCGCAACGTCAAATACTGTGTGGCGACTTCACCCACCAGCGACACCTGCGCTGCGCGCTGCGCCTCCTCGGTCTGGAAGTACTGCTCCAGGGCCTGGGCGTTCTGGCTGCGCACATGTCCGAAGAGGTCCAGTTCGTAGGACGTCACCCCGACGCTGGCGCTAAAACTGTTGGCGGTATAGCTGCTGCTCGATGTGGCGCCCCCAGCCCCCAGTCCTGCGAGTTCACCCGAGAGGGTACCGAAGGAACTCTCCGAGCGGGTGAACCCAGCGCTGCCCTGCACCATCGGGAACAGGGCCGAGCGGGTGATCCGGTACTGCGCCTGCGTCTGCTGCACGTTCAGGACGGCGGTGCGCAGATCGCGGTTATTGGCCAGCGCCCGATCGAGCAGACGGTTGAGGCGCTCGTCGCGGAATAGGTCATGGGCGGCAATGTCGGCGGCGGCCAACGGGGCCGCGTTGGCGGCAGCCTGCTGTTCCGGGCCATGACCCGGATACACCTGTGGCACCGGCAGCGCCGGGCGCTGGTAGGACGGAATCAGGGTACAGCCGGCAAGGAAAACCTCAAGTACGACTGGAATAGCAAAAATTCTCGCAGCCGACGCACGAAACCTAACGTCCCTCTTCATGGTCTGAGACTACCGGTACCGGGCCTCAAGTGAACGACCGGCCGGTTCCAACTTGTTACACGCTGTTACACAAGGATCTTGAGGGCTTGGCGCGCGGATGCGATAACCACCACCATGAATCGTTCACCCCAGATTTTGTTAGTCGATGACGACCCGATCATCCGGAGCGGCGTCACGCGCTTCCTGAGCGACAACGGCCTGCAGGTGACGGCGGTCACGGACGGCCCGTCGCTGCGTGAACAACTGGCCAGTGTGCAGATTGACCTCGTGTTGCTCGATCTCATGCTGGTGGGCGAAGACGGATTGTCCCTGTTGCGCTTCATACGAACTCAGGGCGACACCCCCGTCATCATTTTGACCGCCATGGCCGAGGAATCCGATCGCGTCGTAGGCCTGGAACTCGGTGCCGATGACTATGTCTGCAAGCCGTTCAGCCTTCGAGAACTGCTGGCCAGAATGCGCGTAGCGCTCAGGCGCCGGAGCAGTTCCCAATCGTCCACCGGGGGGCACCTGTTTTACTTTGATGCCTGGACCTTCGATACCCGCGCCCGCAATCTGATTTCCCCGCGCTGGGGTCACGTCGAATTGACCACCGGCGAGTTCTCCCTATTGTATGCCTTCGTCGAACACCCCAACCGGGTACTGACCCGGGACCAGTTGCTGGATCTTGCCCGCGGCCGGTCCAGTTTCCTGGTGGATCGGGCAATCGACGTGCAGGTTATGCGGCTGCGCCGCAAGATAGAACCGGATCCGAAATCCCCGCGCCTCATCAAGACCGTACGCAACGGCGGTTACCTTTTCACGCCCGTTGTCACCCGCCGTGGAGCAGGTGCGCAGCATGTTTGAGGGGAAGGGCGCGTGGCTGCTTAACGGCGGGATCAGCCGGCGCATCGCCCTGACCATGATCGCCTCGTTGCTTGCTATTCAGGCGCAGGCGTTCCTACAGCTCAAACTGTTCTCCACACCAGCCCTGCACCTGATCGGGACGCGGCAGTTTGAAAGCGCGGCTGTATACGTCTACAACGAGCTATTCGCGGCGCCGATCAGTGCGCGCGCGCAGTTGCTCAAGGCATTGGAACGCAGATTCTCCCTCAAACTGGAGTTCGACCGCGAACGCCCAAGGGAAGTCTCATTGCTCGATTCCTCGCAAGCGTCCCACCTGGCGCAGGATTTTAGGGCCCGTCTGGGCATCGCGCCGGGTGGCTTAATTGTGTCGCAGCTGGAACGGCCGGCGCCATTCCCAGTACCTAACCTGCAGGCGGAAATCTCCCCAACGCCATCCCCGGGAGAGCCCAGTGCGCCCGGCAACACCGAGCCGGATACCCTGGTATCACCCAACCTGCGCATCGCCGCACAGGGGCCTGACGGAACCTGGCTGAGCATCAGCCCCGTTGTCTTCGACGAGCGTTCGTATCTGCAAGGCCCCTACGTCCCATTGCTGGTAGGGGGTATCATCATCGCCCTATTCTCCGTTGGAACGGCACGCAGCATCGTGAAGCCGTTGGATCGACTGGTGCTTGCGGCAGCGCGCATTGGTCGCTCTAGAGAGTTCGTTCCGGTGTCCTCTGAGGGGCTGCACGAGTTTTCAGCCGTCGCGCGGGCCTTCGAGGACATGCAGGAGCGGCTGCTGCGATTTATCGATGATCGCACCCAGATGCTGGGCGCCATTTCACACGACCTGCGCTCCTGCCTGACCCGACTTCGCGTCACGGCTGAGTCGCGCGGCGACGCGACGGCACAAAAAATACTGATTCGGGAGATCGACGAAATGAGTGCGATGCTGGAGTCCACCCTGGCGTTTGCGCGTGGGGAAGCGCACCGGTCTCCCAGCCAATCGGTTGACGTGGCCGCGCTGCTGATCAGCCTCGTGGATGACGCCATTGACGCCGGAGTCGATGCCTATTACTCCGGGCCGAATCATGCGGAAATTCGGGCCGTGCCGATTTCATTGAAACGTGCGTTTCGCAACCTCATTGATAATGCGGTCAAATACGGCGGTGTGGCGCGTGTGTCACTCGACATGGACGAAGCGATGGTGCGGATTGTTATTTCAGACGACGGTCCGGGGATTGCGCCTGAGAGAATCGATGAGGCGCTGATGCCTTTCCGGCGCCTCGACAATGCTCGTAGCGGCACGATCCCAGGTGCGGGCTTGGGTCTAACTATCGCACGGGACGTCATTTTAAGTCATGGCGGCGGGGTTTCACTTCGAAATGTGTTGCCGACCGGGCTGCGCGTCGAGGTCAACTTGCCATCAATATGTGGCGATCGGCGGGAACAATACTGATGCGATTCCACGCGCATCCGTTTCGTACGCCTTCGAAGACCAGCCCGTCGCAGACCGGGATCAAAATAGCAATAGCGACGAGTGTTGCGGTGGTACGTCGGTCCCCCCTCAAGAGAAAAGGCAGAATTACCAGACCCGAAAAGATGTCGCGAATCCCCTTGATCCACATAAAGGGAAAGGCGGTCGGATCATGGATTGGAATGCCGTAGTCAGTTGAGGCTCCCACCGGGTTGAGTAAGAAGTTGATGCCGAGCCCGATGATAGCGACCGGCAGCACGAGCGTGCACCAGAACAGTGGCGAATTCTTTCGCAAGATCGAACCATTTGAGTCAGTGTTCATGTTCATTTGTGTGAGCACCTTAAGCCCCGGCCCACTGCAGAGCGGCGTCTGCCAGAATCAATACGAAAAAGAATATCGCCGGAATGACATGCGACCTGCTCTCCCGCCATTTCAGAAGCGTCACAAGCGCGGCCAGAATCACAAGTGATAATGCGACGAGCGCGATGAGACGGGTGGATGGAAGCAACAGACACGTTGCACCCACGAGTTCCAGCCCCGCCGTCAACAGGCGCCATCCTTTGGGGTAGCCCCAGCGTTGGAAATCCGCATCTGCGTTGCGGACGTTGAAGAGGTTGACGAGGCCGGCAGCGGCGAACGCCAGCGCGGTAATTCCATTCACAATGGCTGCAATGCTCATCGGGTCACTCCTTCTTCATGGCAAGCAGGTGGGCGAGATCGACGGGGTTTTGCATGACGTTTCTGCCTTACTATGAGACGATACGAAATCGTATCGCATACATAAGAATCATGAAAGACGGAATCGTATCGTATGAAAAAGGGTGAGTCGCGCAAGTGGCGAGCGGATGATCCGCGACGTGTACGCATGGTTGCGAAGCGCACGGAGATCCTGTGGGCCGCACGACCCATTCTGCTGAGGGACGGCTTGGGTGGGACGACCCTTGACCGGGTCGCCGCTGAAGGCAAAATTTCCAAAATGACCCTCTATCGGCACTTCCCCAGCAAGGAAGCACTGTTCGAGGGGCTGGTCAGCGGCATGTGTGAGTACATGCGCGAGGGCCTGGAGAACGCGCCGTTGGCCGACATTCATAAACCGGCCCCCGAGAGGCTAGCGGACGAGCTGCGAGCCTTCACGTCGGCGCTGATCGAGCCACACTGGCTCGCGCTCTATCGCTTGCTCGTGGCGGACGGCTGGCGTTTTCCTGAGCTTGCTCGCGTCTTCGATCAGTCCGGCATGCGCATCATCCGGCGGCGGATAGGCGAATTGCTCGAAACCGGCGGAGTACCTGCCCGTCACTCGAGGCAACTTGCGGGTGAAGTAGTTGCATTGGCGCTGGGTGATGCGTACCAGCGCGCCATTCTTGGCATCGTTGAAGAGGCAGACCGCGAGGCATTTGCGCACCAAATCGAAGCTGCTGTATCGCACGGGTTCAGCTAGATGGCGTGGCTATCGAACCGCCGTACTCCCGCCGATTGGTCAAGCTAGAAATCGTCGAATGAAGGAATAGCGCCGACCGGAACACTGCCGGGACGAGTTTGGCGATTCGCTGAAGCCGCCATTGTCTTAGAACATCCCATTGTCATTGGCGGATTTCTCAGGGATGTCCTGGATGACGTCCCAATGCTCGACAACCTTGCCGTTCGCGAGGCGGAAAATGTCGACGATGGCACGGCCGGGAGTGCCGTCGCCCCGGGTGGAGTGCACGTGCAAGGCAACCAGATCGCCTTCGGCGATGATCTGCCTGATGTCCCCGTGCTGAGTCGGGAATTTCGCCTTCAGGAACTCGATGAAACCTTTCAGACCCGCAGCGCCGTCACCGGCGGTGGGATTGTGCTGCGTGTACTGCGGGCCAAGGTAGGTGACTGCAAGGTCGTAGTCTTTCTTGTTGATGGCCGCGTCGTAGAATGCCACCACGAGCCGTTTATTGGCGGCGAGGGTGCCGTGTTCCGCCCCCCAGACGAAGGGGGCAACGGCGATGAAGAGGCAGGTCAGAACCGGGATCATCAAAGTCAGAAGGCGCGGGGGGCGAAGAGCGTTCATGGCAGTCCTTTTCTCGGCTTAAAAAGAATCGACCAATTGGTCTTGGATTCGGGGGGGCCATGGCTGCGACCTCGAGCCTCTACTGAACCTGGTAGAACTTGAGTCGTATCGCATTCAGCGTGCGGGGCGCAGACGCATCGCTGTGGGCGGCGGATGGTTCAAGCTCCAATGTCGCGACAAACGTGGAGTGCGTCAGCCATTCGTGCGGGCCCTTCGGTGCCTCGAATCGGGGTCTGAAGAAACTGCGCGGCGCGCCGGCGTTGCCCGGTGCGCAAGCGATGCCTTCATTCAACACATGAATGACGGTGCCATCGTCAGCCCGAATGAAGTAGTCGGCCGATAGCATGGTGCAGCCATCCGCGAGCCCCAGTTGGTAGTCCCACCCGCCCGGGATGACCTCGCCCGAGAACTTCGGCCCGGCAATCTTGCCACCGGTGATTGCAATGTATTGCCGATGTCCGAATGGTGTCTGCCCCAGGACCACGGCGGGCGCCAAGGACACTCGGAATTCAAAGGCGAACTGCAGGCGAGGGACGGCGGCCGGCGCTGGCGGTGATCCCAGTGGCGGTGCCTGCGGTCCCGATGGCTGTTGCGCGCATGCCATGAAGGGGAACACCAGCGCGAACAACCAACTGCACCAATTGCAACGCCGCATTACTATTCCATATGACACGTAAATCCCCGTTTTGTAGTTCGCGCAACCGCGGATTATCTGCCGCTGCAGTCGATGTCGAGTGCGACGCAGGTGCGCCATTATGGGCTTGCCTCGAAGCAATCTGCTCGCTATCGTGAGCCAATAGTCGGACAAATAGCGGCATGGTGCAACTCATCCGCTCCCTCTAGCGCTGCGTGGGGTGCGCATCTGCTGGTGCGCTGCAACCCGTCGCCAAGGAGCATGCAATGAAGCTATATCGCACCGGCAGCGGCAGTTTCCTGGAGCGGGGAAGCAGCCGCTATCGCGTCCCCGAACCCAGTTGGGATGCACTGATCACCCACCCCGATCTGCGCGGCTACCTTGACTCATTGATAACCGGCCCGGGTCATCGGGCTGAGCCCGGCGAGACTGCGCTGTTGGCGCCCATCGGCAGCCAGGAGGTATGGGCCGCCGGGGTCACCTATTACCGCAGCCGCGATGCCCGCATGGCCGAGTCCACGCAGGCCGGCGGCAGCGACTTTTACGACCGCGTGTATGCGGCCGAGCGGCCCGAGCTGTTTTTTAAGGCGGCCGCCGGCCGCGTTGCGGCACCCGGCGCGGCGGTGCGTATCCGCGCAGACTCGAGTTGGTCCGTGCCGGAGCCGGAGCTCACCCTGGTGGTCAATCCAAGCGGCGCTGTCATCGGTTACACCGTCGGCAACGACATGAGTGCCCGCGATATTGAAGGGGAGAATCCCCTTTATCTGCCACAGGCCAAGGTTTATGACCGCTCGTGCGCCCTCGGGCCTTGCGTCCTGATATCGCCGGATCCGCTGCCGGCTTCGACGAACATTCGCCTCGAAATCGAACGGGCGGGCAGTATCAAATTCTCCGGCGCCACGACCCTGGCGCAGTTGCACCGCAAGATCGAGGTGCTGGTGAATTATCTGTTTCGCGACAACGTATTCCCGGTGGGCGTCTATCTCATGACGGGTACCGGCATCGTGCCCCCGGATTCATTCACGCTGGCGGCCGGCGACCGGGTGCGCATCACCATTGATGCGATCGGCACACTTGAGAATACCGTCATGCAGGGCCGCCCCTAGCGAAGCAGAGCGAGGAATTCTTGGAGCCCGCACCACCGGATTTGCTGCCGCACGCCGTCCCACGGCGCCGCTGGCGCATCGCATGGCTGCTCGGCGTTGGGGTCCTGGTGAGCTATTTTGACCGCGTGAACCTCTCAGCCTCGCACGGGGCGTTGATCACGGCTTTCGGGATATCGGACATTGCATTCGGTTTTCTGTCCGCGGCCTACAATCTGACGTACTGGTTGTGTCAGCTGCCGATCGGCGTCGTTCTCGACAGATTCGGAGTACGCCGCGTGGGTCGCGCCGGCATCGTGCTGTGGAGTGTGGCGACGTTCGGGGCAGCGGCCGCGCCCTCGCTGGGCGCGCTGTTCGGGGCGCGGTTTGTACTGGGTGTCGGCGAAGCACCCACGTTTCCGGCGAGTGCCAAGGCGGTGGGGCGCTGGTTTCCGCGGCAGGAGCGCAGTCTGCCCACCGCGCTCTTCGACAGCGCCGCTAAATTCTCCTCCGTCATCGGCATTCCGCTGGTGGGTATTGTGCTGCTGCGGTTCGGATGGCGTTGGAGCTTTGTACTGACCGGCGTCATCAGCTTGCTGTACCTGGTGTATTTCTGGCGCGTTTATCGCGATCCGGAAGAAGATGTCGAGCTGAGTGAGCAGGAACGTCGCCATATTGCGGGCACCGATTCGAGTGTGAGCACGATCTCCCCGCCGGCGTCCTCGTTGTGGCGACTGGTTCGCAAGCGCCAGGTACTGGGGCTGGCGCTCGGCTTCGGGTCGTACAACTACGTCTTTTATCTGTTGCTGTCATGGCTGCCGAGCTACTTTGCCCAGGCGCTGCACATCGACCTGCTGCACTCGTTTCTCTATACAAGCGTACCCTGGCTCATCGCAACCGTGTGCGAGCTGGCCATCGGCGGCTGGCTCGTGGACTTTCTCGTGCGCCGCGGCGTCGATCCCAATCGCGTGCGGCGCACGGTCCTGATTGGCGGTGCGTGCTGCGGGCTTGGCATCCTGGGTGCGGCACAGGCAACGACCGCGGCGCAGGCGCTCACGTGGGTCAGTGTGTCGATCACCGGTCTATCGGTCCATGCGGCGGTGGGCTGGTCGCTGCCATCGCTCATCGTGGGGCGCCGCGATGTCGGAAAGGTAGGGGGGATAGTCAATTTCTCGAACCAGCTGTCGGGCATCTGCGCGCCGGTGCTCACCGGTTATCTGCTGACGGCGCTGCATTCCTACAGTTGGGTCTTCGGCGTCGCGGCGATCTATCTCACCATTGGCATCTGTGGCTACCTCTTCCTGCTGGGCCGGCTGGATCCGCCGCTTGACGGTGCCGGATAACTCGGACTACCTTTCATGGTAGCGCTATCAGAATGGTCCCCCCGCGTTCGCGGCAGGCGGACGAAGGGGGCAGACGATGAGTGGGTTTTCGATCCGGCGGCTGGCCGTGTGTATTGCGTTGCTACAGTCCGGCTTTCTCGGCGCTCAGGATGCTGGAATGCCCCTGTACAGGGATCTGGCCCACTCGCCGCAGGAGCGGGCGGCCGACCTCGTGCACCGGATGACGCTGGAAGAGAAGGCCTCCCAGCTCGTCAATCAGTCCCGGGCCATTGCCCGTCTGGGCGTGCCTGCGTATGACTGGTGGAGCGAGGCTCTGCACGGTGTCGCCGTCAATGGCACTACTGAATTTCCGGAGCCGATCGGTCTGGCCGCAACCTTCGATGGGCCGGGCATTCACGAGATGGCCACCGCCATCGGCGTTGAAGGGCGTATCAAGCATATCCTGGCGGAGCGTGAGGGGCACTCCAATATCTTCGAGGGCCTCGACTTCTGGGCGCCGAATGTCAATATTTTCCGCGATCCGCGCTGGGGGCGAGGCCAGGAGACCTACGGCGAGGATCCGTTTCTCAGCGGCCGTCTGGCGGTGGCCTTCGTGACGGGGATGCAGGGGACGGACCCCAACTACTTTCGCGTCATCGCCACACCCAAGCACTTCGCGGTGCACAGCGGGCCCGAGCCGACCCGGCACTTTGCGGACGTGGATGTGAGCCGGCACGATGAAGAGGACACGTATCTGCCGGCGTTCCGGGCCGCCATCGTGGAGGGTCATGCCGGATCGGTAATGTGTGCGTACAACGCCATCAATGGTCAGCCGGCCTGTGCCAGCGAGTTCCTGTTGGACCATACGCTGCGCGGTGCGTGGCAATTCCAGGGGTATGTGGTGTCCGACTGCGGCGCCGTACGGGATGTCGCCAGCGGACACCGATTCCGTCCGAATCAGCCGCAGGCGTCGGCGATCGCGCTGGAGCGCGGCATGGACAACGAGTGCATCGATTTCTTCGAAAAGGTGAAGGATGATCATGACTACCGGCCCTACATCGAGGCGGTCCATGCCGGTTATCTGACCGAGGGTGCCATTGACACCGCACTCATTCGCCTGTTCACCGCCCGGATCCGCCTGGGCATGTTCGATCCGCCGGAGCGGGTGCCCTATTGGAAGGTCGATATGACCGAGCTCGATGGTGTCGCACATCGCAGTCTTGCACGGCGCTTGGCCAACGAATCGATGGTCCTGCTCAAGAACGACGGAGTGCTGCCGCTCAAGTCCGCGAAAAACATTCTCGTCGTCGGCCCGCTGGCGGACCAGACGGCGGTCCTGCTGGGCAACTACAACGGCACTCCCTCGCACACCGTGACCGTTCTTGAGGGAATGAAGAGCGAATTTCCCGCTGCCCGGATCCACTACGTCCCTGGAACTCAATTTTTGTCCAACCATGGCGATCCGGTGCCGGATTCGGTGCTGACAACGCTTAAAGGCGAGCCCGGTATTGAGGTCGCATACAGTTCAGGGTTGAGTCTGGATTCAAAATCGGCGCCCTTTGCCTCGCGGATCGAGCCGCACGTCGACCTGAACGATTCCGACCTTCCGCAGGCCGCTCAGGGCAGATCGCCACTGGCGGTGCATTGGACCGGCCTGCTGCATCCGAGCGCAAGCGGAGACTATCTGCTGGGTATCCGAACCAATGGGTCTGCCAGTGTCTCGCTCGACAGCAAACAGATCGTCCAGATGTATAGTGCGGGGGCCGCGCTCGGCCGGGTTCATCTGGAGCAGGGGCAGCCGCAGCGACTCGACATCGAGTATGGACAAGGCAGCGCCGGCAATCCCCGGGCGCAGTTGATGTGGACACCGGTGAATGACCTGCCGGACCCGGCCACCGTTGCGGCTGCCCAGGACGCCGACGTGATCGTGGCCGTTGTTGGTATTACGAGCCGCCTGGAAGGGGAGGAGATGAAGGTCGACCAGCCTGGCTTTCTGGGTGGGGATCGGACCAGTCTTGACCTGCCGAAGCAGGAAGAGGACCTGGTGCAGGCGCTGTTCGCTACTCACAAGCCCCTCGTGATCGTGCTCACCAACGGCAGTGCGCTGGGCCTCAACTGGGAAAAGGCTCACACCAATGCCATTCTGGAGTCCTGGTATCCGGGCGAGGAGGGGGGCGCGGCCATTGCGGAAACTCTGAGCGGTAAGAACAATCCCGGCGGCCGGCTGCCGGTGACCTTCTACAAGGGAGTCCAGCAATTGCCTTCATTCGAAGACTATTCGATGGCGGCCCGGACTTATCGTTACTTCCAGGGCGAACCGTTGTGGCCATTCGGGTACGGCCTCAGCTATACAAAATTCCGGTATGGCCCCTTGACAGTGCCCCGGGCGCCGATTCGTGCCGGACAGGCGCTGGAGGTTGCGGCGACCGTCACCAACGTGGGGACACTGGCAGGTGATGAGGTCGTTCAGCTCTATCTCAAATTTCCTGGAATCGCCGGGGCGCCGCTGCGGGCGCTGCGCGGATTCCAACGCATCCACCTGGGGCCAGCTTCAAGCCAGACGGTGCAATTTCACCTGCAACCGCGCGATCTGAGCATGGTGACCGAAGCCGGTGACATCATCGTGGCTCAAGGCGAGTATGCCGTCTCGATCGGTGGCGGTCAGCCTGACACCGACGCCGCCACCAGTAGCGGCCGGTTTACGGTGGTCGGCCAGTTAGTGCTGCCGGAATGACCGAAGACGCCGCGTTGATCGGAATCGATTGGGGCAGCAGTCGGCTGCGGGCGTTCCGAATCAGCGTGGACGGGCAACTCCTGGAGCGGCGCGCGAATGACTGTGGGGTTAATGTCATTCGCGACGGGAATTTCGCTCAGGCCTTGGCCGCCATTGTCGATGGCTGGCCGTCCGACCTCCCGATTGTGATGTGCGGTATGGTTGGCAGCCGACATGGATGGCAGGAGACCGATTATCAGCCCTGTCCGGCCGGGGCCGGCGATCTGGCCCGTGCACTGTGTCCGATCAAGGCCGGGCGGGACGCTGTCTGGATCATCGGCGGTGTCTGCAGCCACGAGTCGGTCGGTGGAGGGTTGCGCAGCGAAATCCGGGTGCCCGACGTCATGCGAGGGGAGGAGACGCAGATGGTCGGCGTTGCCTCCGGCGGCGGTGAGTCATTGATCGTCGCGCCCGGCACCCACAGCAAATGGGCCGTCATGCGCGACGGCCGCATCGAGGGGTTTCGAACCTATATGACGGGTGAGATCTACGCGCTGCTGACGACGCATTCCACGTTGGCGCGTCTCATGGACCCCGCGCAGGTCCGTGAAATCGACGAGGCGACTTTTCTGGACGGCGTGCAACTGGGGCTGGAGGAACCGGCCTTGTTGCACACGCTGTTCAGTGTCCGCACCCACGCGCTATTTGGACGGCGGCCCGTGGCGCAGCTGTCGTCCTTTCTGTCCGGAATACTGATCGGCAGTGAGGTGGGCGCGGAAAGGCAGCGCGTTGCCATGACAGCGGCCGCAGTGACCGTCATTGCCGGCAGTCAGTTGGCCCACCTGTATTCGATAGCCTTGGCGGCGGTGGGTTGCGGCAATGTTCAGCAAATCGATTCGGACGTGGCTGTGGTCCGCGGTTTATGGCGGATCTGGGGACTTCGCGGGAGTGCCGAATGACCGCCTCAGGCACGGCACTGTGGCAGCGCGTGGTTGCCGAGCTGCCACTGATCGCCATTCTGCGCGGCATTATCCCAGCTGAAGCGGTGTGTGTGGTCGAGGGGTTGCAGTCGGCGGGCTTCCGGTGCGTCGAGATCCCGCTGAACACTCCGGGTGCGCTCGACAGCATTCGGGCTGTGCGTGATCGGTTCGATGGAGAGCTGCTGGTCGGTGCCGGCACAGTCCTGACAGAGTCCGAAGTGATCGCTGTGCATCAGGCCGGCGGGCAGATTGTGGTATCGCCGAATACGAACCCTGAGGTCATTGCCGCCACGCGGCGACTGACCCTGATCTCTCTGCCGGGGTTCGCGACGCCAACCGAGGCGTTGGTGGCCATCGCTGCCGGCGCCCATGGTCTGAAGCTGTTTCCGGCGGAATCGATCTCCCCTGCGGCCCTTCGAGCCATGAAGACGGTGTTGCCCGGCTCGTATCCGATCTTTGCCGTGGGCGGCGTTACGACCGCGACCATGCCCGAGTTCATCGCTGCTGGCGCCGCCGGGTTCGGAATCGGATCCTCGCTCTATGCAGCGGGGGCCGCCGCTGAAGAGGTGGGACGGCGCGCGGCAGCGTTTGTCCGGACCTGGACAGCGGCACGCTCGGAATCCGCCGCCAGCCTCAGATCATGAGCAGCGGCGGCAGGCAGGTCACGAATTGAGGCGCGTGCTAGAGACTTGGATACAACCGATAGAAGAGTTCACGCTCTTCACGTTCGGGATCGGCGGCCAGATGGCTTTCGTTGTTGATGAGCAGGGTTGAGCGTTCGCTCTGTGAATACGGCTTCCAATTGGGAAGGCCGACTTTGGCGGAATTCGGATCGCCAGCAGTGGCGAGCGCAATCCAGGCATCGCTGACTCTCGCTGCCAGCTTGGCCGCCTCTTGCGTGCCCCCGGTCATGCTCGCCATGACCTTCGTATTGTCGAACACGAACGGAATCTCCATGGTGTGCGGCGTGTGATATTGACCGCCTTGAACCGGGGATCGCCAGTCGAACCGATAGAGGTAGGTAGGGGCCTGATGTTGGGCGGCGCGGCGTTCCGCGATCAGGTTCTCGAAGACCATGGTGGGATAATCCGACCAAATGAGGAAATGCAGGTCCGGCACGGATATATCAGGATATTTGGCTTTATATGTCGCGATGATCCGGCCGGCGGCGGCGCCGTGGATGGCGTTAACTCGTTTGGTCATCTCCGCCTCATCGAGTGTGAATGCCGCCGGATCCGCGAACAGCGTCATTTCGGTTCGATTCCACCCGATGATGAGCGGCACGTGGGCTGCATAGGGTGCAGCCGTCGGGGCGAAGGGGTGCTGCGGCAGAACGACGGGATCAATCACCGGTGAGAAGTTGTCGATTAAGCCCGCGGTGATGCCGCCGGTTTTTGCCATAGCGGGGAAGAATGCCGAAAGCAGCTTGTCCGTCGGCATTTTCTGAATCTCGGGCAGTTGTCCTGGCGCGAGGCCGAGTTCCTTCAGATACACCTCGGAAACATGGGTCGCCTTGTCGCGGTCAAGCATCCTGATGCCGGGCCCGCTTTCGATCGCGGCACGGTGGAACAAGCCCTTGGCCAGCGGGCATCCCATCAGCATCGACACCTTCTGACCGCCGCCGGATTCACCGAAGATCATGACGCGCGATGGATCGCCGCCGAATCGATCCACATTATCGCGCACCCACTTTAGCGCCTCGACAATATCAAGCATGCCGGCATTACCGGACATTGCAAATTCGGGGCCGCCGATGTCACCGAAATGACTGAAGCCGAAGGCATTCAGGCGATGGTTCAGCGTCACCACCACGACATTACCCCGGCGGGCCAGATTTTCGCCCGCGATTATCTTGTCGGAGCCGGATCCTGATAGGAATCCGCCGCCATGCAGCCACACCATAACCGGGCGCTTACCGCCATTGTTCAGGCCGGGTGTCCATACATTGAGGAACAGGCAGTCTTCGCTCTCGGCGTGCTTTTCATCACCGCCCACGGGCGCAAACCGTTCACCACCGCCGGCCTTGGCATTCGGGTTGGTTTGGGGTGCACTATTTCCGTAGCGCAGCGCGTCACGAATACCTGACCAAGGCTCCGGCCTTCTGGGTGGCATGAACCGGTTGGCCCCGTCCGTCGGCGCTCCATACCGAACCCCCTTGAAAATATGAATGCCGTCGGAAGTTGCGCCTCTGACTTTGCCATAGGCTGTCTCGACGACCGGTGCAGTATTCGACCAGGCCCTTTGGCTGGACAGGGCGGCCATAACGACGCCTCCGGCGATTCGGCGCAAGGCCGAGCGCCGACCGAGGGAATTCGATCCGGTCCCGCCGGAATACGTTTTATCTGTCATGAAGTCTCCCGCTGGTCGCGCTAACTCTGCGACAGGTGCGTATCACAAGACATATCGGGTCGATTGAACGTCGTCGTCTGGCCATCCGTGACTTGATGCTGCTCGGGCTGGGCCGCATCTAAAATCCTTTGCTCGCGATCGTCCATCCAGGCTTTTCACAAAGCCCGCAGTGCTGGCCCTCGAACATCTTTGCCGCCGAACCGTCTTTCCGGAGTTGCCAGTCGAGCCATGTGCGAACCACCTGCGCCTCAGCGCCCCCGTTTGGTTTGAAAAAGGTGCCGCCATGCCCCACGTCATGGCTTGCCATGAACACTGGCACTTGATGAATGCGAGCGTAGTCGTCCGTCCCATTGGGATAAGCAATGTCGGACTTACCGCCTAAAATATAGATGACGGGCGTGTGGAGTTTTTCGAGCGCGGATTTATCGATCTGCATCCCTTTTATTGGGTTTCCGCCCTCTTTGAAAATACCGCTGTGGGTAATGACGACTGCCTTGATTCTCGGATCTGCGGCGATCGCCAGGGCCTGAAGGCCGCCGCAGCTATAGCCGCCGACTGCCACGCGGTCCAGGTCCAGTCGATCATGCCACTGTCCTGGCATGCCGTTGGCCGCCACAGCCTGATCGAGACCTTGATGGACCTGGTCGGTGGTCGTACGCACCGATAGTGTCCCCGGGGCTTGCGGCGCAGGGACCGGAGCAGGCGGTGCACCGGGTCCGGATTGGATCGTGCCGGGGGCCAGGACAAGGTAGCCGTACGAGGCGATCTCCTCCAGGAACAGTCGCTCGGAGGCCCCATCGTCCGTGCAGCCGCCGTTACCCCAAAGCACGATTGGAAGCTTGCGCTTGCCGAGACCGGTCAAGTCTGCCGGCCGGTAGACCACGTGTCCCGGGAATGCCGGATTGGCCTCCTTCAGCGCGGGGAAGTGCCCACTGCCGCGGGTGTCCGGCATCTTGTGATACGCAGCAAACGCCTGCTGCATTCCGGCCATTGCCGTCGATGGGGGCGGACTGGACTGGGCGACACTGGCGCCGCTCAGGAGCATCAAACCCGTCGCCACGGCGCCAGTCAGCAGTTCGTTCATGCGCAGCATCCTTCTTATCACCGTAAGCCAAAGGTCTGAGTTAATGTTTTCACGCAAGCGTTGATGTGTCAAACCACCGGCCTGGTAGGGGCGCCGCCGCGCCGCCGCCCATGTGCTGCCGAGTTCCGCCAAGCGATATGGATTCCCGGACGAGTTGTTATTGATGAGAAGCCCGACGTCCATGAACTGCATGGGCGCCTGAATGTTGTGCGCCTCCCTCAGGAACTGGAGTTTGTCTTCACGCTGTTCTGCTCCACGGCTGCAGGTCAGGCGCTTGTCACCGATGACGTCAGAGGTCGAACAGCGCCCGGTCGTCCTCTCGGGTCAATGCCGCCTTCAGCCACCCGCGGAGTTGTTCGCCATCCATCACTCCCTGGTTGATCTTGGCCAGGACGAGGGCACCGACCAGGATCTTGCGGCGTGTGTCCTCCCGCCGGGTCCGCCGAGCCTCCTGGGTCCGCTTGCGTACCTCCGTTCTCTGCCGCTGAACCTTGAGCTGTTTTAGGCGCTGCTCGAGGGCACCGATCTTTTCAGGCGTCTTGGAAGCCACCGCGTGGTCTCACGTGTCACAGGGAGGCCAGGAGCGTAGCGCCGTGCGAGGCGGCGGCGGTAGCGCTCTTTGTGGTCCAAGGGCAGAGAAAGAGCCAGCGCGCGGGACTTGCGCGAGAGTGGTCGAAGCGGCATCCTAGCCCCGAAGAGGAGCGAAGGGCGCACTTATACGTCGCTTCGCGACATGTGCGGAAAGGCGCCCTGCCGGGCGCCGGAATGAACAAGGTCAGTCGAGGACATCGGGTACTTCGAGTTCACCGTGGCGATCTACCACTTAAGCGCCAAGATCATCTCGCGTGGCACCGGTCGCAGCGTTGTAGCCGCAGCCGCCTATCGGTCCGGCGAGAGCCTGGAGGAGGAATCCACCGGCCTGACCTTCGACTACACCCGCAAGGGCGGCATCGCCTTCAGTGAGATCCGTGCCCCTGAAGGAGCACCACCCTGGGTGTTCGACCGCTCCGAGTTGTGGAATAGGGTTGAAACCTTCGAGAAGCGCAAGGACGCCCAGCTCGCCCGGGAGGTGGAAGTCGCCTTGCCGGTCGAGCTCACGGCCGATGAGCAGCGGGCGCTCCTACAGACCTACGTCCAACGCGAGTTCGTGGACCGCGGGATGGTGGCCGATTTCTCGCTGCACCGCGATGATGAGCACAACCCCCACGCCCACATCCTCCTCACCTTGCGGGGTATTGGGCCAGAGGGTTTTGGGCCGAAGGAGCGCTCCTGGAATGACCGCGCGCAGTTGATGACCTGTCGGCAGAGTTGGGAGGAGCTCAGTAACGCGCACCTGGCCCAGGCCGGGCACGCCGTGCGGATCGACCACCGCAGCCTCAAGAACCAAGGGCTGGAGCTGACGCCGGGGCGGAAGATCGGGGTAGGGCAGGAGCGCCAGCAGGGGGAGGAGCTTCCGCCCCGGATCGCGGAGCGCGTGGCTGAACAGCGCGAGATCGCGCGCGAGAACGGCGAGAAGCTTATCGCCGATCCAGGACTCGCCTTGAAGGCGCTGACGCACATGAATGCGACCTTCACCGAGCATGACCTGGCCAAGTGGCTGCACACCCGGACAGACGGGGCGGAGCAGTTCCAGGCGGCGTACCTGAAGGTGACGACCAGCCCGGATCTGGTACTGCTGGGTCGGGACGATCACCGGCAAGCTCGTTACACGAGCCGCGAAATGCTCGAAGTGGAGCGCGCAATGTTGGAGAACGGCAGGCAGCTCGCGAAGCGCGCCGGGCATGGGGTGGAGGCGGGGAGGGTGGCCGCAGCACGGTCCCAGCATCGCCTCAGCGCCGAGCAGCGCGAAGCCTTCGATGTCCTGGTGGCGCCCGGTGATCTCAAGGCGGTGGTGGGCGTGGCGGGCAGCGGCAAGAGTCGACTGCTGGCCGCCGCAAAGGAGGCCTGGGAAGCGCAGGGCTACACAGTCCGG
>Ga0302317_10000426_pt1 | contig 36797 bp, 38 predicted proteins | sample III_Palsa_N3_3_FD_200450 | JGI IMG/M metagenome (GOLD analysis project Ga0302317, IMG submission 200450) | Peat permafrost microbial communities from Stordalen Mire near Abisko, Sweden - III_Palsa_N3_3 | ecosystem: Environmental > Terrestrial > Soil > Palsa > Peat permafrost | place: Sweden...
CGGCTTCATCTTCATCGGCCCGACCGCGGAAGTGATCCGCCTGATGGGCGACAAGGTCGAGGCGATCCGCGCCATGAAGGCCGCCGGCGTGCCGTGCGTGCCCGGCTCCGGCGGTCCGCTCGGCGAGGACGTCGATACCAACATCAAGATCGCGCGCGAAATCGGCTATCCAGTGATCATCAAGGCCGCCGGCGGCGGCGGCGGTCGCGGCATGCGCGTGGTGCGCACCGAGGCACACCTGGGCAATGCCGTCACGATGACCAAGGCCGAGGCCAAGGCCTCGTTCGGCAATGAACAGGTCTACATGGAGAAATTCCTGGAGAATCCGCGCCACGTGGAGATCCAGGTGCTCGCCGACGGCCAAGGCAACGCGATCCACCTGGGCGAGCGCGACTGCTCGATGCAGCGCCGCCACCAGAAGGTGGTCGAGGAAGCACCGGCACCCGGCATCACGCCGGAACAGCGCGCCGCGATCGGCAAGGTCTGTGTCGATGCCTGCATCCGCATCAACTATCGCGGCGCCGGCACGTTCGAGTTCCTGTACGAGAACGGCCACTTCTACTTCATCGAGATGAACACCCGTATCCAGGTCGAGCATCCAGTGACCGAACTGATCACCGGCGTCGATCTGGTGCGCGAGCAGCTGCTGATCGCCGGCGGCGAGAAGCTGTCGATCCGTCAGGAAGACATCGTGATCCGCGGGCACGCTATCGAATGCCGCATCAACGCCGAAGATCCCGACACCTTCATGCCAAGTCCCGGCACGGTGAAGCGCTTCGAGGCACCGGGTGGCCCTGGCGTGCGCGTCGACACGCATCTTTACGACGGTTACAAGATCCCGCCGAATTACGATTCGATGATCGGCAAGCTGATCGTGCACGGCCCCGATCGCGAGACCGCGATCGCGCGCATGCGTCTGGCACTGGCCGAAACGGTGATCGAAGGCGTGAAGTGCAACATCCCGCTGCAGCAGCGCATCATGGCCGACGTCGGCTTCCAGCACGGCGGCCAGAACATCCACTATCTGGAAAAGCGGATGGCGGAGCAGAAGGAACACCCCGCCACCGGTCACTGACCGGCGTGCCGCGATAATCAGCCGTTGCGCGATAAACGATTCCTCGCGCAACGGCTGTTGCCTGCCGCCATTGACTACCCACGGACATTGCATGCCCTGGCTTGAACTCTCTCTTGTCGTCCGCACCGAACAGCAACCTGGCGCGGAAGAAGCGCTGGATGACCTCGGCGCCTTGTCCATCACACTGCAGGACGCCAATGCGGAGACGCCGGATGAGCAGGCGATCTTCGAGCCGGGCGTAGGCGAATTGCCGCTGTGGCCGACGATCACGCTGAACGCGTTGTTCGACGCAGGTACCGATCGTCGTGGTCTCGCCGCAGCGCTTGGCGAACTGTTGCCATGGCTGGAACCGGATCAGCTGACATTCCACGACGTCGCCGACCAGGATTGGGAACGCGCATGGATGGATCAGTTCAAGCCGATGCCGTTCGGTCACCGGCTGTGGATCTATCCCTGGAACATCGAACCACCGACCGGCGATGAGCTGGTGATAGTTCGGCTCGACCCCGGCCTCGCCTTCGGCAGCGGCACCCATCCGACCACCGCACTGTGTTTGGAATGGTTGGATGGTCTCGATCTGACCGGCAAGACGATTACCGACTACGGCTGCGGCTCCGGCATCCTCGCGATCGCCGCGCTGAAGCTGGGTGCCACCAGCGCGATCGGCGTCGACAACGACCCGCAGGCGCTCACCGCCTCCATCGACAATGCCGAACGCAACGATGTCGTGGATCGCCTCGCCGTGTTCCTGCCCGAAGACATCGATGCCGAACCCGCGGATGTGTTCATCGCAAACATCCTCGCCGGCCCGCTCGGCGCCTTGGCACCGACCTTCGCCGCTGCCGCCAAGCCCGGCGCACCGTTCGCGATTTCCGGCATCCTCGACGGTCAGCAGGAGGAGTTGCTGCAGCGTTACGCTGAATGGTTCGACGAGTTGCGCGTGGACACCCGCGAGGACTGGGTGCGTATCAGCGGACGGCGTCGCGCCTGAACGGATCGGCGCGACACGATCGGTTCGCCTGCGCATCGCCATGCTGCCCGTCGACGCGCGAACCCGCTGGGCCGCCCTGCTAAGCTTGCTCGATACTGATCAAAGCGGTCCGCATGTACACCCAATGCCCCGAATGCCTGTCCGTGTTTTCGCTGGATGTGCGCACGCTTGCGCAGGCCCACGGCCACGTGGTGTGCGGGCACTGCAAGGCAAGCTTTGACAGCATCGCCACGCTCGCCGAGCAGCTGCCACCAGAACCCTTTCACGAACTGCCGGTAAACGAGCCCGCGTTCGAGCCGCCATGCATCGATCTGGTGGTCTATCGGCCGCGGCCGGATCCACCCGCCGTGATCGAGCAAGCGGCGGTGACCGCGGAAACGCCGGCCAAGGAGGACTTCTCGCAGCTGGTGTTTGCACCGCGCTTTGCCCGCGAGTCGCACGCGCATCGACCGGCACGATCACCGCGCCGGCAGCGCCCCCGTTCATCCGGCGAGCAGCGCTGGCCGTGGATCGTCGCCGGCACCCTGCTCGCGCTGCTGCTCCTCATGCAGCTGGGCTGGGCCGAACGCGACCCGCTGATCCGCAATCCGACCGTGGGTGGGTGGCTGCGTAGCAGTTGTGCCGTACTCGGCTGCGAGCTTCCGCTGGTCGCCGCACCCCAGCAGATACAGCTGCTCGCCAGCAACGTGCAGGCACACCCGAGCGTCGCCAACGCCCTGATGATCAGCGCCAGCGTGCGCAACGATGCCGCGTTCGCGCAACCGTATCCGGTACTCACGATCACCTTGTCGAACGCTCAGGGACAGCGCATCGCGATGCGCCGGCTTCGACCGGATGAGTACCTCGATGACCCCGCGATTCTGCGCCGTGGCCTGGCACCGGGCGCCAGCGCCGTACTGTTGCTGGAGGTGGAGGATCCGGGTGACAAGGCGGTGGCGTTCGAATTCGGTTTCGAATAGTACTTAAAATTCTCCTCACGCACGGGTAGACTCAACCCCTCGCGCAGACTGCCAACCGGTGCCCAACACGCACCGCGATCTGCAGCAATAGTCATAACCATACGCAACGGCCCATGCAGCCGTCGCCTTGTACATGAGGGAAGATGCCTGTGAATGCCGTAAGACTGCCTGCTGTCGAGGCCGCAAAACAGACCTCGTCGCAGGGCGCCGATGCGCAGGGTGCCAGCTCTCAGAGTGCCGGTTCTCATAGCGCCAGCTCTCATAGTGCGTTGAGCGAATGCGTCAGTCGTACGGTACGCCGCTATCTTGCCGACATCGGTGATACCGAATGCGCCGAAGGCCTGCACGCGCTGGTACTGCGCGAAGTCGAAGTACCCTTGCTGCGCGAGGTGCTGGCGTTCCATGACGGCAACCAGAGTCGCGCCGCCTGCGCGCTCGGCATCAACCGCGCCACCCTGCGCAAGAAGCTGGCCACCCACGGCCTGCTGTAATTCCTACCAAGGCCGCCCGCCAAGGCCGCACATCAATCAGACGGCTATAATGGACGGCTTTCCCCTCCTGGAAACCCGCTCATGACCACGCCCCAGCTCGTCCCGGTCCGTCGCGCCCTGCTCAGCGTCTCCGACAAGACCGGCCTGATCGACCTGGGCCGGCGCTTGGCCGCCAAGGGCATCGAGCTGCTCTCCACAGGCGGCAGTGCCAAGGCCCTGCGCGAAGCCGGCATCGCGGTTACCGACGTCAGCGCCGTCAGCGGCTTCCCCGAAATCATGGACGGCCGCGTCAAGACGCTGCACCCCAAGGTGCACGGCGGCCTGCTCGGCCGGCGTGGCACCGACGACAAAGTCATGGCTGAACTGGGCATCGCGCCGATCGACCTGCTGGTGCTGAACCTGTATCCGTTTGAACAGACCGTGGCGAAGCGTGGCTGCACGCTGGAGGACGCGATCGAGAACATCGACATCGGCGGTCCGGCGATGCTGCGCTCGGCGGCGAAGAACTGGAACGATGTCGGCGTGCTGACGTCGCCGGATCAATACGCCGATGCGCTGGCCGAGATCGAACAGCACGGCGGCCTCGGCCGCGCCACCCGCTTCAAGCTGGCAGTGGCCGCGTTCAACAACGTTTCCAGCTACGACGGCGCGATCAGCGATTACCTGTCGGCACTGCAGCTCAACGAGACGCAGGACGCCATTGCTGGGCACGACGCGTTCCCGGGCCAGGTCAACGGCCGCTTCGTGAAGCTGATGGACCTGCGCTACGGCGAGAATCCGCACCAGCAGGCGGCGTTCTACCGCGACCTGTATCCGGCACCCGGCACCCTGGCCACCTTCCGCCAGCTGCAGGGCAAGGAGCTGTCGTTCAACAACATCGCCGACGCCGACGCGGCGTGGGAATGCGTACGCAGCTTCACCAAGCCGGCCTGTGTGATCGTCAAGCACGCCAACCCCTGCGGTGCGGCGGTGAGCGTGGAAGGCATCGGCCGCGCCTACGACCTCGCCTACCAGACCGATCCCACCTCCGCCTTCGGCGGCATCATCGCGTTCAATCGTGAGGTCGATGGTGCCACCGCGCAGGCCATCGTGGCGCGCCAGTTCGTCGAGGTGGTGCTGGCACCGGGCTATGCCGATGAAGCGCTCAAGGCGTTCGCGAAAAAGGGCAATGTGCGCGTGCTGGTGATTCCGCTGCCGACCGATAGTGACCTGCTGCACGCTCATCCTGGCAACAACTCCAAGCGCGTGGGTTCGGGCCTGCTGATCCAGACCGCCGATCTCGGCATGGTCGGCGCCGAGGATCTGAAAATCGTCACCCGCCGTGCGCCGACCGAAGCGCAGATCCACGACCTGATCTTTGCCTGGAAGGTGGCCAAGTTCGTCAAGAGCAATGCCATCGTGTATGCGCGCGACCGCCAGACCATCGGCATCGGCGCCGGCCAGATGAGCCGCGTCTACAGCGCGAAGATCGCCGGCATCAAGGCGGCCGACGAAAAGCTCGAAGTGCGCGGCTCGGTGATGGCTTCCGACGCGTTCTTCCCGTTTCGCGATGGCATCGATGCGGCAGCCTCCGCCGGCATCGCCGCGGTGATCCAGCCGGGTGGTTCGATGCGCGACGCCGAGGTGATCGCGGCCGCCGACGAGCACGACATGGCGATGGTGTTCACCGGGATGCGCCACTTCCGCCATTAAGCCGGAAGTGAAATAGATGCGCACGGCATTAATGCCGGAAGTAAATCAGGCAAAGCCGTCACTGCGGCGAAAGCGCGATGGAACTTCCCATCGCGCAATGCGCGAAGGCCCGGGCTTACGCCCGGGCCTTCGTCGTTTCAGCACTGGCGTGGCCGTGCCTCAGTCCGCCGGCGCGGTATCCGCTTCGCCGTTCGACGGCATCGACGGAGCGGCCGCCGCGTCGAGCCGCCGTGCATAGCGACGCGCCAGCACCGCACAGGTCATCAGCTGGATCTGGTGGAACAGCATGATCGGCAGCACGATCATGCCCAGCGGATGGCCGGCGAACAGCACCTTGGCCATCGGCACGCCGCTGGCCAGGCTTTTCTTGGAGCCGCAGAACACGATGGTGATCTCGTCGTCCTTGCCGAAGCCCAGCGCACGCGAACCGTAGGTGGTGGCCAGCAGCGCCAGCGTCAGCAGCACCGCATTGACGACTAGCAGGCCGCCCAGCACCGGCAGCGGGGTCTGCTTCCACAACCCCTCCAGTACCGCGGCGCTGAACGCGGTATACACCACCAGCAGGATCGAGCCCTGATCGACCACGCCGACCAGCGGCTTGTGTTTCTGCACCCAGCCGCCGATCCAGCGCTGCGCCACCTGTCCGGCCACGAACGGCACCAGCAGTTGCAGCACGATGCCGCCCACCGCATCCCACGACATGCCACCGTGCCCATGCGACTCCAGCAATGCACCCACCAGCAGCGGGGTGATGAAGATGCCGAGCAGACTGGAAGCGGACGCTGAGCACACGGCCGCGGAAACATTGCCACGAGCGATCGAGGTGAACGCGATCGACGACTGCACCGTCGACGGCAGCATGCACAGGAACAGCACGCCCACATACAGGTCCGGCGTCACCAGCGGCGACAGCACCGGCCGCAGCAAAAACCCCACCAACGGGAACAGTACGAACGTGCTGGCCAGCACCGTCAGATGCAACCGCCAGTTGGTGAGGCCGGCGACTACCGCCGTGCGCGACAGCTTGGCGCCATGCAGGAAAAACAGCAGCGCGATCGCCACGTCGGTGAGCACACCAAACACCTGCGCGGCCATGCCACGACACGGCAGCACGCTGGCCACCAGCACCGTGCACAGCAACGCACAGGTGAAACGATCAGGAAGGAAGCGGCTAAGCATCGCGATGGGCATGCCGTCCGGGCGGCAGCGGGGCAGTGAGAAGCCGCTATTGCACTGCTCCGGGATTGATAAATCAAATCGTTTTATCTTATGTACTGATACGATATCAGCATGAATGTCAGCCTGCGCCAGCTGCGTGCCTTCCTCGCTGTTGCCAGACTGCAGCATTTCCGCCGCGCCGCGGAGAGCCTGCACCTGACCCAGCCGGCGGTAAGCCGCCTCGTGGCGGACCTCGAAGCCGAACTCGACGTACGCCTGTTCGACCGCAATACGCGCGAAGTGGTGCCGACCGAGGCCGGCCGCTACCTGCAAAGTGCCATGGAGCGCGTGCTTGAGGAACTCGAGGGCGTGCTGGCCCATGTCCACTCCGAAAGCGAACGTCGCCACGGCAAGGTGCGGGTCGCGGCGGTGCCGACGCTATCCGCTGGGCTGATGCCGCAGTGCATCGCCGCCTGCGCACTCAACTATCCCGAGCTGACCGTACAGCTGCGCGACCAGGTGCAGACCCTGGTGCTGGACAGCGTGCGTGGCGGCGAAGTGGATTTCGGCTTGGCGATCGAACCGGCCGACCCCGAGGCTTTCCACAGTGAAACGATCCTGCATGACCCGTTCGTGCTGGTCTGTCGGCGCGACCATCCGTTGGCAAAGCTCACTACGGTACCGTGGAAGAAACTGCGGGGTGAACCGCTGGTGCTGCTCGACCACACCTCGGGTAGTCGCCGACTGATCGACGATCAGCTGGTGGCCCACCATGTCGAAGCAGATGTGGTGCAAGAGACCGGACATACGCATACCGCCTTCCGCATGGTCGAAGCAGGCCTGGGCATCAGCATCACGCCCAGCCTGTCGATGCCTGCCTCCGACCAGTTGGTCGTGCGGCCCCTCACACCTACCGTCAGACGCGCCATCACCCTGATACGCCGGCGCCACCGATCGCTGTCGCCGGTAGCGGAGCTGGTCTGGGCACAGATCCGCGAGACGGCGGCGCAGCTGCCGCAGGGCCGCCGCACGGCATCGAAACCGACCTGATGCGCTGACCACGCGCTTGCCGGCGAAGCTCACGCTCACGCCATCTTGAACACGGCGCGCCTACCCTCGATGGCATCCGTCGGAGATCGTCATGCGCTACCAGCTTTACTACTGGTCCGGCATCCAGGGACGCGGCGAGTTCGTGCGACTGGCGCTGGAAGACGCCGGGGCTGAATACGTGGATGTCGCCCGCGACTTGGGCGACGCCGCCATCATGCCGTTCGTTGAAGGCGAACGAGCTGGTGCGCTGCCGTTCGCGCCACCCTTTCTCAAAGCCGGACGCACGGTGATCGCGCAAACCGCTGCGATTCTGCTTTACCTGGCACCACGGCTGAAACTGGTAACGACGGGAGCTGCCGCTCGGCTTTATGCACACCAGTTGCAGCTGACCATCGCCGACATGGTCGCCGAAGTACACGATACCCATCACCCGATCGCCAGCAGTCTGTACTACAAGGATCAGCGTGCTGCCGCCAGACAGCGTGCAGAAGATTTTCGCCAGCACCGGCTGCCCAAGTACCTCGGCTACTTCGAGGAAGTACTGGTACGCAGCGATGGCCGGCATGCGTTGTCCGCACACTCCTACGTCGATCTTTCGCTGTTCCAGATCATGAGCGGGCTTGATTACGCGTTTCCGCACGCGATGCGCCCGCTGCGTCGCAAGCTGCCGCACCTGTGCAGGCTCGCCGGGCGCGTCGCCGAACGGTCGCGGATCGCCGCTTACCTGGCGTCGCCACGTCGGCTTGCCTTCAACGAGGACGGTATCTTCCGCCACTACCCCGAACTGGATGCGACGCGCTGAATGCAACATCCGCCGCTCAGAACAATGCAATCACCATCGCACCAGCCACGATCAGCCCGCCACCGAGCAGCAACGGCAGGCTCGGCTTTTCGCCGAGGAACACCAGCGCCAGCACGATCGCGATCGCCACGCTGAGCTTGTCGATCGGCGCCACCTTGCTCACCGGCCCCAGCTGCAGCGCGCGGTAGTAACACAGCCACGAGAGGCCCGTGGCGATGCCGGACAACACCAGGAACAGCCAGCTGTGCCACGGCAATCCGGTCGGCTTCGCCCATTCCTGGCGCAGGCTGAGAATGCCGGCGGTAACGATCAGGATCACGATGGTGCGGATGAAGGTGGCAAGGTTGGAGTTGATGCCAACCACGCCGAGCTTGCCAAACAACGCGGTCAGCGCCGCGAACAGCGCCGAGCCCAGCGCAAACAGCAACCAGCTTTCACGCACTTGCATCGCGCCGATCTCCGACAGGAATCACCCGATTGTGCCCTGCTACGCTGCCCACCGACGGCGACACTCAAGGATCAGTGACTGTTCTCATCCGGATTCGTCTGCGACGAATCCTCGGCGGCCGGCTTGCTCTTGCCCCACTCGAGCACCTTGTACATCGCCGGCCCCACGCGCTTCTGGCCATGCTCGTCGACCAGTCGTCCCTGCGGATCGACCATGTAGGTCTGCTGCAAACCGTTCTTGGGCGTGATCACCACCATGTAGACCTGGCCACTGTGGCTGTATTCCTGGATGGTGTTGTCGCCTTCCTGGCGCACCCTGATCTGCGGCAGCGAGGCGTCCTTGCTGCCGGTGCGCGCATCCTGCATCGCCGGCAAGGCTGGCGGCTCCCGGGTCATCGGATTTCCGTTCGGCGTCGCGGTGTTGCGAGACGAACTGGCGGCTGGCGTGGCCGCTGGCGCCACCGCCTTCACGCCTGGATCGTTCATTCCAGGTGGTGGTGGCACGCTGGCCGAGAAGGACTGCGCAGAAACGTTCGACGCAAACAGGCTCGAAGCGAGCAGGACGCTGGCGATAGCCAGCAAGGCAGCGGTTTTCATGGCGGCAACCTCGATCGGGGTGCAAAGCATAACAGTGCATCCGCAGACCTTCCGTGAAGCGGATTGACGCATGCGAGAATGCCCCATGGCCAAATTAATCCTGATCGACGGCTCCTCCTACCTGTACCGGGCGTTCCACGCGCTGCCGCCGCTGACCAATGCCCACGGCGAACCGACCGGTGCGCTGTTCGGCGTGGTCAACATGCTGCGCGCCACGCTGAAGGCAAAGCCGGACTATCTGGCGTTTGTCAGCGACGCCCCCGGCCCCACCTTCCGCGATGCGCTGTACGACCAGTACAAGGCAAACCGGCCGCCGATGCCGGACGACCTGCGCTCGCAGGTCGAGCCGATGCTGGCAATCGTCGGCGCACTGGGGTTTCCGATCCTGCGCGTGCCCAGCGTCGAGGCCGACGACGTGATCGGCACGCTGGCCGTGCAGGCCCAGGCGCTCGGCATCGAGGTGCTGATCTCCACCGGCGACAAGGACATGGCGCAGCTGGTGAACCCGCACGTCACCTTGATCAATACCATGAGCAACACGGTGATGGACAGCGCCGGGGTGATGGAGAAATTCGGCGTGCGGCCGGAGCAGATCATCGATTTCCTCGCGCTCACCGGTGACACCGTCGACAACGTCCCGGGCGTGCCCAAGTGCGGCCCGAAGACCGCCGCCAAATGGCTGGCCGAATACACCACGCTAGGCGGCGTGATCGCCAACGCCGACAAGATCGGGGGAAAGATCGGCGAGAGCCTGCGCGCCGCGCTGCCGCAACTGCCGCTTTCGCGCGAACTGGTGACGATCAAGACCGACGTGGCGCTGGAACTCGGCCCCACCGATCTGGCCCAGCGCGAGGCCGATACCGCGCAGCTGCGCGAGCTGTATGCGCGCTATGAATTCAAGGCGGCCTTGAAGGATCTCGACGCCGCAAGCGCCACTGCATCCTCACCCTTGGAAAGCAACGCGCAGAGCGAACTATCCGGGATAACGCCTGCACCGACACCTTTGCCGGACAGCAACCGCGCTGTGCCGGATGCCGCCTTGTCCGCGCCCGGCAGCTACGAACTCGTCACCACCCAGCCACAACTCGACGCATGGCTGGAAAAATTGCGCGACGCCGAGCTGATCGCGTTCGATACCGAAACCACCAGCATCGATGCGATGCGCGCGGACATCGTTGGCCTCAGTCTCTACATCGAACCTGGCCATGCTTGCTATATCCCGCTTGGCCACGACTATCCCGGCGCACCGAAGCAACTCGATCGCGATGCCGTACTGGCCGCGCTGAAACCCGTGTTCGAAGATGCAGACAAGCCGAAGCTCGGCCAGCACGCGAAATACGACATCAACATCCTGTCGCACTACGGCATCGCCGTGCAGGGGCTGAAACACGATTCGATGCTCGAGTCCTACGTGTGGAACGCCACCGCGACGCGCCACGACATGGATTCACTGGCGAAGTTGTACCTCGGCTACGAGACGATCAAGTACGAACAGGTCGCCGGCAAGGGGGCGAAGCAGATTTCATTCTCGCAAGTGGATCTGGACACCGCTTGCCGCTATGCCGCCGAAGACGCCGACGTCACCCTGCGCCTGCATCATGCGCTGTGGCCCAAGCTCGAGAGCGTGCCGTCGCTGCGCAAGGTGTACGAAGACATCGAGATTCCGCTGGTGCCGGTGCTGGCCGCGATGGAACGTCGTGGCGTGCTGATCGACGGCGACGAACTGCGCCGGCAAAGCCAGCAGTTGGGCAAACGCATGCTCGAACTGCAGCGGCAGGCGTATGCCGTGGCCGGGCGCGAGTTCAACCTCGATTCGCCGAAGCAGCTGCAGGCGGTCCTGTTCGATGAACTCGGCCTGCAGGCGAAACTGAAAACCCCCACCGGGCAGCCGTCGACTAATGAGGAAGCACTGGAAGCGATTGCCGATACGCACGAACTGCCGCGACTGATCCTCGACTACCGTGGCCTCGCCAAGCTGCGCTCCACCTATACCGACAAGTTGTCCGGCATCGTCAATCCACGCACTGGTCGCGTGCACACCAGCTATCACCAAGGTGCGGTGGCGACCGGGCGGATCTCCTCGTCCGATCCGAACCTGCAGAACATCCCGGTGCGCACCGAAGAAGGTCGGCGCATCCGTCAGGCGTTCATCGCGCCGCCGGGCTGGAAGGTGCTGGCGGCGGACTATTCGCAGATCGAGCTGCGCATCATGGCGCACCTGTCCGGCGACGAAGGCCTGCTGCGCGCGTTCCATGAAGGCGGCGATGTGCACCGCGCCACCGCGGCGGAAGTGTTCGGCGTGCCGCCGGAAGACATCACCACCAACCAGCGCCGCGCCGCCAAGGCGATCAACTTCGGCCTGATGTACGGCATGAGCGCGTTCGGGCTGGCGCGCCAGCTCGGTGTCGACCGTGGCGAGGCCGGCGATTACATGGCACGTTATTTCTCGCGCTATCCCGGCGTACGCGCATTCATGGACGCAACCCGCGAGCAGGCGCACCGCGACGGCTATGTGGAAACCATCTTCGGTCGCCGCCTGTATCTGGAAAATCTCACCTCACGCAACCAGGGCCTGCGCCAGGGCGCCGAGCGCGCCGCGGTGAACGCGCCGATGCAGGGCAGCGCCGCCGACATCATCAAGCGCGCAATGATCGCCGTGGCTGCGTGGATCGACGGGCGCGATGACGTCCATATGCTGATGCAGGTACACGATGAACTGGTGTTCGAGGTACGTGCGGATGCAGTCGATATGGTGCGCGCCGCGGTGATCGAGCGGATGTCCGGCGCGGCGGAACTGGCGGTGCCGTTGCTGGTCGATGTAGGAGTGGGTGCGAACTGGGACGAGGCGCACTGAAGCAATGCTCTCGTGTGCCGGACATGCAGACCTTCCCGTACAACAATGGCTTGCACGTTAATGTTTCATCAAATGAACCTGCGATAAATTTTTCTGCGCTACCGCTGCAACTTTCCCGGCAAACCTTGCTCTAAGTTATCGGATGCACGCAACGGCATCCACGGCTGGCTCACCTCCCTGAGCCGCCACGGTCGCGAACCTCTCCCCTGGGTCTTCGCGTCCGCCCGGCCCCGAAGGTTCCCCCTAACCTTCGGGGCCTTTTTTTGCCTGTAATAAGGCCCGTACTCTCCAATCTGTACTTTTTGTGCACACCGGTACCCGGCATACTGCAGCCACATCCATTGAGGGGAAGCATCCATGCGCGCAGGACTGATCATCGTCGGCATCATCTTGCTGGTAGCCGGCATCTGGATCGTCTCCGGCCACGCCAGTTACCAGACCACCGATACGTTGTTCCAGGTCGGCTCGGCTAAGATAACCGCCACCCATGACAAGGGGCTGCCGCAATGGATCGGCATCGCCGGCATCGTGGTCGGTGGCCTGCTGGCCGTCGGTGGCTTCATCAGCAAGCGCTGAGCGTCATCGGACGCATCCGGAAAACCGCCGCCTACGCGGCGGTTTTCATTTGTGGCCCGCTACAATGGACAGGATGGATGTCTCGTACCTGATCGACCCTCTCAACGACGCACAGCGCGAAGCAGTCTGCGCCCCGCCTGGTCATTACCTGGTGCTGGCCGGTGCCGGCTCCGGCAAGACCCGCGTGCTCACCCACCGCATCGGTTGGCTCAACCAGGTCGAACGCGTGCCGCCATGGGCGATCCTCGCCGTCACCTTCACCAACAAGGCCGCTGGCGAAATGCGTGCGCGGCTCGACGCACTGATTCCCGGTGGCACTCAGGGCCTCACCGTGGGCACCTTCCACGGCATCGCGCATCGGCTGCTGCGACGGCACTGGCGTGAAGCAGGGCTGCCGGAAACCTTCCAGATCCTCGATGCCGACGATCAGTTGCGACTGGTCAAACGCGTGGTCGCTGGACTCGGGCTGGATGATGCGAAATTCCCGCCGCGCCAGGCCAGCTGGCAGATCAACAACTGGAAGGATGAGGGCAAGCGTCCGGACGGCATCGAACATCGCGACCATCCGGTCACGCATACGTTCGTGAATATCTACAAGGCCTACGAAGACGCCTGCCGCCGCGCCGGCCTGGTCGATTTCGGCGAACTGCTGCTGCGCGCGCACGAGTTGTGGTTGAAGAACCCGGCCGTGCTGGAGCACTACCAGCAGCGCTGGCGGCATCTGCTGATCGACGAATTCCAGGACACCAATACGCTGCAGTACGCGTGGATCCGCGTGCTCGCCGGCAGCACCGGCAAGGTCTTCGCGGTCGGCGACGACGACCAGTCGATCTACGGCTGGCGCGGCGCCAAAGTCGAGAACATGGCGCAGTTCCTGCGCGATTTCCCCGGCGCCCGCACGATCAAGCTGGAACAGAACTACCGCTCCACCTCGACCATCCTCAAGGCCGCCAACAGCGTGATTGCGCGTAACGGCAGCCGTCTCGGCAAGCAGCTGTGGACCGCAGGCGAGGACGGTGAGCGCATCGCGCTGTACGCCGCCTACAACGAGCAGGACGAGGCGCGCTTCGTGATCGAGCGCATCCGCGAATACATCAACGAACATGGCAACGCGAAGGACTGCGCGATCCTGTATCGCTCGAATGCGCAATCCCGCAATTTCGAGGAGCAGCTGACCCAGCGCAGCATCAAGTATCGCGTCTATGGTGGCCAGCGCTTCTTCGAGCGTGCCGAGGTCAAGGACGCACTGGCCTATCTTCGCCTCAGCGCCAACCGTCACGACGATGCGGCGTTCGAACGCGCGGTGAACACACCACCACGCGGCATCGGTGACCGCACGCTGGACGCCCTGCGCCGCCGCGCACGCGGCGACAACACCTCGATGTGGGAAGCCGTACTTGCCGAGTTGAGCAGCGGCAGCGAACTGGCCGGCCGTGCGAAGAATGCGGTGAAGGCATTTCTTGCCTTGATCGATGAGATGGCGCAGACCTTTCTCGGTCATGGCAGCGACGAAGCGCTCACCCTCGCCGAACAGATCGACCATGCGATCACCCATACTGGCTTGCGCGACTTCTACGAGAAGGACTCGCGCGGCAATGCCGAGTCGCGCGTGGAGAACCTGGACGAACTGGTCAACGTCGCCAGCCGCTTCGAACCCACGCAGGAAGATATCGACGCGGGCTTGAGCGAGCTGTCCGCGTTCCTCTCGCACGCCACACTGGAGGCCGGCGAGAACCAGGGCGAGGCGTGGGACGACTGCGTGCAGTTGATGACACTGCATTCGGCCAAGGGACTGGAGTTTCCAGTGGTGTTCCTGGTCGGCATGGAAGAAGGCCTGTTTCCCAGCCAGCGTTCGGTCGATGACGAAGGAAGGCTGGAAGAGGAACGCCGGCTCGCCTACGTCGGCATCACCCGCGCCCGCGAAAAACTGTTCGTCACCCACGCCGAATCGCGTCGCATGCACGGTACCGAAATGCTGGCACGACCGTCGCGCTTCCTCGGTGAGATACCGGCCGAACTGATCGACGAAGTGCGCCCACGCGTGCAAGTCACCCGGCCGATGTATGCCGGTCGTCCGCGCGAAACTTCGTCATCGCTCGAGGAATCCCTGCCGGTGAAACTCGGCCAGCGCGTCAGCCACCCCAGCTTCGGCGAAGGCGTGGTACTCAGCGCCGAAGGCAACGGTGCACACACGCGGCTGCAGGTGAACTTTGAAGGTGCCGGCAGCAAGTGGCTGGTGGCCGCGTATGCGAATCTGACGCCACTGTAGAGCTGCATTCGGATCTGTTCGCCTGGGATTACCGCGACGAATCATATTGCATGGAATAGCGAGCAGTGCGGCGCGATGAGCCAGCACACTTGCTGGCTGGCCTCGAACCAAGGTACGAGATCATCACGACCAAGCCGCAAGATCATGATCTTGCGGGAGTGATATGAACGCGTGCACCCATGCAATGAAACCCTTGCACCGCTGGTGCGTTCAATCCCTAGTCACCTTTAGCCAGCGAAGAGTCATCATGGATCAACAGATCACGACGCCAGGCACACCGGAGCGCACCCGGCTCGACGAGAACATCTGCGTACACATCTTTACTGCGTCGGCTGCGATGGTGGGCGTCTGCCTGACCGTGGTCGGGATCATTCGCGTGGTGATTTCACGGCACCAATCCGATCTGTTCGCCGACGACCTGCTTGCGGTGAACGCCATGCTTTACCTGGCCTCTTCGCTGCTGTCGTACTGGGCCCTGCGCACGCGCAACGTGACCCGTAACTATCGGCTCGAACGCATCGCTGACATCATCTTCCTGGTAGCACTGACGCTGACCGCCGTCAGCGCCGCCTACATCACTTGGGCGATGTCGGTGCACTGAGGAGCCAAAGCGCATGTTGCGCATAAGTTGATGCATCGGCGATGACGTGGTGCTCAGCGCTTAAGTTCAGCTGTGCAGTGTGCGCACCTGCTCAAATGATTCGTTCGGATCATTCACGCCGCGTAAACCACTTGGAAAAATATGTAAGCACCGATCGCTGACAGAGCGAGCATCATGATTTTAAGACGCTCATGCCCAGTAAGCATGCGCCACGGCACCCAGGTTGGCAGCCATATGCCAATTGATTTCCTGCTTATGCCAAGTCGCTTGCCCGCACGAATGTGCACAACGCTGGCACCAATCAACCACAGCCCCATGCCAGCAATCAATAGAATGAGCGCCAATATTCGCATTTCTGCATCACCTTGTTATTGGCAAGCGCGCCCAAGTGTTTCAGGTCGGATGCGGACATTTTTATTATCGATGCATTACACCTCAGGCAACCACCAATCTGGTTGCACTCAACCTCGCAACCGCGGCACACCGTGCTGGTCGCGTTCCTCGATCGCGATCGGCTGGGTATCGAGGCGCACTCCGCGGCCGTCTTGCGGCAGTGCATCCACCGCATCGCCACGAATGAACGCGAGCGCGTTGCGGTAACAACGCTGGGCCTGTTCGGCATCACCCTGGCCGGCGAAAGTGTCGCCTAACGCCTCCCACGCACCCGCACTCGGTACCAGCGCCAGTGAGCGTTGAAGATACTGATGTGCCTTGCCCCACAGCTTCAGCCGCACACACATGCGGCCGAGCGTGAGCAGGAGTACGGCGTCGTTCGGATGGCCGTCGAGCCAGCTTTCGGCACGGCGCAGGCGCGCCTCGACATCTTCACCTCCGAGCGTGCCGTAGGTTTCGATCAGCAACGGCGACCATTCGCGACGCAACGCTGATTCGACTTCATCCATCGCCGGCAGAATAAGGCCGAAACCGGCCGCTCGCCGTGCATAGGCATCGATTACCGCCGGTACCCGGCGCTGCGCCTTGGGCAGTTGCGACCACAGCGTATTGATCGCGGCGCCGTCCGGCGCGGCATTGATCGTCGCGGCGAGTACTTTCGCCTCCAGCGCCGCGTAAGCGCGGGTACCCAGCGCACCGCTTTTCTGCAATGGATCGAGCGCCTCGCGTGCACGCCGGACATCGCCACTGGCCAACGCGGCCAGTGCCAGCTCGCGCCAGCCAGCGGGGGTCAGCGTGCCCTTGTCGGATTCGGGGGCCAGCAACGCCAGCGCCTCGCCCGGCTTGCCTTCGCGGCGCAGCACACGGGCGCGCAAGACACGGGCTGCCTGCGGCGCGGATTGCGAAGCCTGGCTCAACGCTTCCAGCGCGCGGCCGTGTTCGCCGCGGCGCGAGGCCGCTTCAGCCGATGCCAGCAGGGCGGGAGCACGCAGGCTGTCCAGTCGCGAGGCGCGGTTGAGGTCGCGCTCGGCATCGCCGTGACGGCCCTCGATCAAGGCGATCAAGCCATCGCCCATGCGTTGCTGGCTGAGTCGCCGATGCCGCCGCGAGAACGCGCCGAACGGCCAGCGCAGCAGACGCCACAACACGGTGAGCAAGGCCCACGCCAGCAGCAGGATGAGCACGGCGGCGACTACTGTGGTTTCCACCCGCCAACCGTGCAGGCGCAGCAGCACATAGCCAGGATCCGCGGCCACCCAGTGCCAGCCGAATGCGGCCAACGCGGCGACGATCACCAGCAGCAGGATCCAGCGCCATAACCTCATGGCTTGGCTCCACTGGCCGGCTTGGCTCCACTGGCCGGCTTGGCCGCACTGCTGGCAGCCGCCGGCAGCGTGTCCGGATTCAGCGCATGCACCGCGCGCAGATTGCGCAATTCGCTCAAGGCGGCACCCAGTTGCACCGGCGCACTCGTGGGCAACGCGGCGGCGAGTTGCTTGAGCACGACGTGTGCCTGCTGCACCGCTGGCGCGCTGCCATCGAACTGGGTCGACAAGGCGGCATCCACCCGCTGCAGCGCCGCTGCGTACGCCGTGCTGTCGTAAGCCAGCAGCGCGACCTGCGCCTGCGCCAGATCAAGTTCTGCCAGTTCGCGGGCAAAACGCGCATCGGCTACCGCCAGCGGCGCGCCATTGTCGCGCTGCACGCTGACCACACTGGCCAGCGCGTGAGTGATGCGCGACCAGGCATCCGGCGTCTGCGTGATGCTCGGGTTGTCGAGCGGTTTCAGCGGCAACGTGGCCAGTGTGCCGCGCAAGGCGGTCAGCTGCTGCAGGGCATTGGCCTGGCTCGCCGGCTGGCTCTTCGCCAGGGCGTCGCGTTCGGCGCTGATGCTCTGGCGCAGACCGCTGAACGCGGTGTCGTTGACCGCCGCCAGGGTCTGGTCGGCCAGCGCATACGCGGCTGCCGCACCCTGCGCGTCATGGAACAACGTGTAGCGTTCGCTGGCCATGCGCAACAGCGATTCGGTTTCATCCAGCAGCATCGCGTCGTGGCCGGACAGGCTCTTCTCGGCTAACTTCGCCACCGCATCCTCGAGGTTGCGCGTGCGTTCGGCCTGACCGAGCAATTCCTCGCGCAGCGAACGGTTGACCGCGTCCGCGTCGTTCAGGCGCTGATTGAGGCTGGTGCGCTCGCCGCTGACACCGGACAGCGTGGTTTCCAGACTGGCGACGCGCTGCTGCAGGCTGACCACACTCTGGCTGTCGGCGGCGTTGCTCTGCTCCTGCTGCCATTGGCGCCAGCCGACGTAGCCGGAAGCACCTAGCGCGATCAAGGCCAGCAGCACCGCCAGCGCAAGACTGCCGCCGCCACGCGGGCCGGGTTCGCGTGGTGCGGGCACCGTTCGGACCGGACGCGCCGGCATCACATCGGGACGGGCGCCCTCGGGCGCGGCGGACTCATTGGGATTGTCTACGTTGCTCATGCGCGCATGCTAGCAGCCCATACGCCCGCGTTCGTAGCAAGCCGATGTGAAGAACGGGTCAGTCCGCGCGCATCGCCGCAGCGAGCAGATCAGCGGCCAGTGCCGAGGCGGCCCGCGTGATGCGTGAGAACCCGGCGGCGCGGGCGGCGTCAGCCAGCCGTTCGCTGCTGACCACCGCCGTGGCTGCGCACAACCGCGCCCATGCCGCCCCCGGCAGCAGTTGCTGCAGGTTCTGCAATGCCTCCGCACTGGACCACAGCACCTGCGCCGAGGCCGGCAGTTGCAGCAGTGCATCGACATGCCGACGATCCAGCCGTGGCCGTGCCCGCTGATACACATGCAGCTCATGCAGCCGGGCACCGCGCGCGGCAAGTTGCTCGCGCAGCAGGCCGCGACCGCCGGAGGCGCCGATCAAGCCGACGCGGCGATCGTGCAAACGATGCAGCACCGGGTGATCCAGCAGGCCTTCGCTGTCCTGCCGCGGTGGTGTCAGCGGCGCATGGACGCCATGCCGGCGCAACGCCCGCGCCGTACCCTGGCCTACGGCCAGCACCGTAGCCGTGGTCTGCAACGATGCCAGTGCTGCGGCGAAGCGCACGGCGGCCGGGCTGGTAAAGATCAGCACATCGCTCTGCAGTGCCATCAGCAAGGCCGTGCGCGCCGTGGCTTCGTCGGCCACGCTGCGCAGGGTCAGTCCTGGCAGCAGCACAGGGACGCCGCCGAGCGTACGCACCCGCCGTGCCAGCGCAGCCGCGGTACCGGCGGGCCGCGTGATGACCACGACCCGACCACCCAGATCCGTCTTGTTCACCGGGGCTTGCCGCTGCATCCGCACACCGCATCCATCATGGCCATGGCTCCAGTGTAACGGCCGCCCTACACTGGGAGGTCTCCTTCCCCGCTTGGCCCCGATCAACGTGACCCTGACCGACGACGCAACAACCCATGCACAACAGCTGATCCAGTTTATTCGCGACGAGATTCCGCTGGCCCATACGATGGATCTGCAGCTCGGCGAGTGCAGCGACGACATGCTCAGCCTGCTGGCGCCGCTGGCACCAAACGTCAACGACAAGGGTTGCGCGTTCGGCGGCAGCCTGGTCAGCCTGATGACTCTCAGCGGCTGGGCGCTGGTAGAGCTGGCGCTGCGCCGACTGGGCCACGACTGCGATGTATTCGTGGCCGAATCCACCGTGCGCTATCTGTCGCCGCTGTGGCAGGACTTTCGCAGCGAGGCGCGGCTGAGCGCGGACGCCGACTGGGCCACGTTCTTCAGCACACTGAAGGTGCGCGGCAGGGCACGCATCGAAGTCGCCTGCGTGGTACCCGGCGAGGACGGCAAGCCGGCCGCCACGCTGAGTGCACGCTTCGTCGCCAAGCGGCGCGGCTGAACCACGACAAGCTGCGTTGAGGCAGAATGGACCGGTCTTCATCGGGAGAAACCCACATGCGCCGTATCCTGAGCTTGCTTGCCCTGCTGTCCGTACTATTGCTGGTCGGCTGCGCCACCGCCCAGAAGCGCGGCGACACGCTGACCACGACGCTCAACGCTTATGCCGGCGCGCTGCGCTGGGGCGATTTCGAGAACGCGGCGCAGTACCTCGATCCCAAGATTCGTGCCGAGCATCCGCTGAGCAAGCTGGATATCGCACGTTACAAGCAGGTGCAGGTCAGCGAGTACGACGAAGGCAGCGGCCCTACCCCAGCTGGGCTGGACGGTGTGCAGCAGACCGTGCACATCAGCCTGGTCAACATCCACACCCAGTCCGAGCGCAGCATCGTCGACCACCAGACCTGGCACTACGACGAGAAAACCAAGCACTGGTGGCTGACCAGCGGCTTGCCTGATATCACCCAGCAACCCTGACTTGGGCAGCCAGCCGCCTGCCGGGCGCGACGTACCCGTATAATCGTCGGTTTACCCGAGTCGGTGCGATCCACGCACCTGTGGACTGATGATGAACGACATCCTGCACAAGCTGCCCGAATTTATCGGCAATCATGCGGCCCTGGTGGCCCTGTTCGCGATCCTGCTGGTGGCCTTGATCGTCATGCAGATCATCGATCTTTTCAGCAAGACCAAGGAACTGACCCCTGCCGGCCTGACCCTGCTGATCAACCGCGATACACCGTTGCTGATCGACCTGTCCTCGATCGCCGATTTCGAGAAGATGCACGTGCCCGGCGCGAAGCACGTGGTGATGAGCCAGTTCGATCCGGAGAACAAGGAGCTGGCCAAAGCGAAGGAACTGCCGGTGGTGGTGATGGACAAGGATGGCCGCGGCAATTCGATCAAGGCCGCGCAGCGGCTGGTCAAGGCCGGTTTCGTAAAGGTGCATACGCTCGGTGGCGGCGTGCTGGCTTGGCATGCGGCGCAGCTCCCTGTTGCCAAAGGCAACAAGTAAGCAAGCGTTCGTGATCTTGCCGGACAGGCCTCGGCCCATCCAACTTGCAAGCAGCAGCTAAATCTCAGCCCTTCAGATCGTGGATCCCCGCGCGAGCGGCAATGATCTGCGCCAGCACGTCCGGCGCGTAGTCGAACGAGTCGTAATAAAGACGCTCTTCCGGCAAGCCGGCATCGAGAAAAAGCTGGTGGCCCGCATCAATCATCGCCGGCGGCCCGCTCATATAGAGATCATGGCCGGACAGGTCGGGCTGATCCTGCAGCACTGCCTCGTGCACCAGCGCGCAACGCAGGCCTGCGGCCTGTTCCGGATCCGACACCACGGCGTGGAACTGCAGGTTCGGCACCTCGCGCGCCCAGTGTTCGGCCAGCGGGAGCAGGTACAAGTCCGCCGCAGTGCGCGCGCCCCAGTACACCTGCATCGGCCGGCGCGTGCCCAGCGCGATGAAGTGCTCGACGATCGCCTTGACCGGCGCGAAACCGGTGCCGCCGGCCATGAACAGCATCGGCCGCTCCGAATCCTCGCGCGGCACGAAGGTGCCCAGCGGGCCCTCGATGCGCAGGTGGTCGCCCACTTTCAGCGTGTCATTGACCCATGAAGTGAAGCCGCCACCTGTCACGTGCCGCACATGCAGCTCGATCATGCCGTCCGCCTGCGGACCGTTGGCGATCGAGAACGGTCGCCGCTTGCCGTCCTCCAGCAACACATCCACATACTGGCCCGGCAGCCGGTTGAGCCGGCGCTCGCCGTGCGCCGGCAGCAGACGCAGGCCGATCACGTCCGGTGCCAGCCGCCACTTCTCGGTCACTACCATGCCGAGTTGACGCCGCGCGATGTCCTCCACCGAGGTCACTTCGCGCGCTTCCAGCAACAGGTCACTGGTCGGCACCGCCTGGCACAACAGCACCGCATGATGTGCCAGTGCGCTGGCACTCAGCGCCAGCGGAGGATTGCGCGGGTACTCGCAATGCCCTTGCAGCAAGGTCGCCTTGCAGCTGCCGCAGACGCCGGCCCGACAGGAATACGGCAACGCCACGCCCGCCCGTTGCGCCGCTTCTAGCACGGTTTCACCGGCGGCGACCGAAAACTGGCGGTCCGAAGATTTGAGAGTGACGTTGAACACCAGATCCATTGTCGTTGCGATCGCAGCGGACAACAATGCGGGCTCGACACACAGGAATCAACGATGAGCCTCTGGAAACAGCCCACCGACCTGGCGCGGATCAACGCCTGGAGCGCGAATACGATGATGGAGACGCTGGGCATCCGCATCAGCGCGATCGGCGACGACTGGCTGCAGGGCACCATGCCGGTCGACCATCGCACCCACCAGCCTTACGGCCTGTTGCACGGCGGCGCCTCGGTGGTGCTGGCCGAGACGCTGGGCAGCAGCGCGGCGATGCTCACGCTCGACCCGGAGAAGGAACTCGCGGTCGGCCTCGACATCAACGCCAACCACATCCGCGGCGTGCGCAACGGCACCGTCACCGGCACTGCGAAGAATCTGCATCTGGGCCGCAGCACGCAGGTATGGGAAATCCGCATCGAGAGCGAGGAAGGCGCGCTGGTATGCATCTCGCGCATCACCATGGCGGTGGTGCCAGCACGCGTCGTGGGCCCGCGTTGAACGACGCGCCATACGCCAGCCTCAGCCCCGACCTGGTGCTCGATGCGGTCAACGCCTGCGGCCTGTGGCCGGATGGTCGGCTGCTCGCGCTCAACAGTTACGAGAACCGGGTGTGGCAGGTCGGGCTGGAACAAGTTGGAGTAGAGCCGGAATCACCAGTCATCGCGAAGTTCTATCGACCCGGCCGCTGGAGCGATGCGGCGATCGTCGAGGAGCACACGTTTGCACTGGAACTGGCGGCGGCCGAGTTGCCGGTGGTCGCGCCGCTCGTGTTCGGTGGCCACACCCTGCTGCGGCACGACGGCTTCCGCTATGCGCTGACCCCGCGCCGTGGCGGCCGTGCGCCGGAGCTGGAGGCGCTCGATCAACTGCAATGGCTGGGCCGGCTGATCGCGCGCATCCACGTCGTCGGTGCGCGCCAGCCGTTCGCCCATCGTGGCCGCCTCGATCGCGGCACGATGGTGCAGCAGCCGATGCAGGCCGTGCTTGAGTCGTCCTTGCTGCCGGCATCGCTGCAGACGAATTACCGCGCGGCAGCGATGCGCCTCGATGCCGCGATTGCCTCACGTCTCGACGCGGTCGGCCCGGTGCGGCAACTGCGCCTGCATGGCGACTGCCATCCCGGCAACGTGCTGTGGACCGATGAAGGTCCGCACTTCGTCGACCTCGACGACGCGCGTACCGGCCCGGCGGTACAGGACCTGTGGATGCTCGCCAGCGACGAACGCGCGATGAATGCGGTGCTCGAGGGTTATCGACAGTTCCGCGATTTCGACGACAGCGAGTTGATGCTGGTCCCGGCGCTGCGCGCCATGCGCCAGCTGCACTACGCGGGCTGGATTGCCGCGCGCTGGCATGACCCGGCGTTCCCCGCCGCGTTCCCGTTCGCCGCTGAATCGCGCTGGTGGGAGCAGCACATCGGCGACCTGCATGAGCTGGCTGACGAGCTCGAATAATTTCCCATCACCTGTAGGAGCGGCGTCAGCCGCGATGCTCCTGCCTGCGTAATATAAGGGCATCGCGGCTGACGCCGCTCCTACAATACCTTCATTTTTTCCGGAGTTCTGCATGCGCACCATCCTGTTCCGCCTGATCGGCATCCTTGAAATTGCCGGTGGCCTGTATGGCGTGGCGGCGGCGCTGCATCGACTGCTGCCATTCGGCTCGGCCCACGAAAGCGTGATCACGCTGATCAGCTTGGCGCTGTACGGGTTTGTGCTGGCCGCCGGCGTGCAGCTGCTCGACGGTGGCGATCGTGGCGTACGCACGTCCAGCTGGGCGCAGCTGCTGCAGCTGCCGCTGATCGCGTTGCCGATCTTCAGTTATGCGCTGCACTGTGGCGCCTTCGTGAATGTGTTTGCCACGCTGCAGGCCACACCGCGGCTCGGCATCGACTGGCATTTCGGCAGCCAGGGCTTTGTGCTGGCCTTGGGCGGCCCAGGTGTCTCGCGACTGGGCATCAACCTGCTGGCGCTGCTGTCGTGGCTGGTACTGCGCCTGCGCTGAGTGCAGCGCTCTGCTGCCGCCCCGCATAGCAGCTGACGCCGCGCCTTGCTCCCTCCCCTGCAAAGCAGGGGAGGGTTGGGTAGGGGTTCGCTCTTGATCTTTGTCTGGCCAGCCCGAGCAACCCCCTCCCGACCTCCCCCTGCCAGCAGGGGGAGGAGTCGCAGCCACCAGCTATCATGGGCGGATGAACTCTCCTGACCAGCTGCCGCCGGCACCGACCCTGCCCGTCATTCGCCTGAAATCCGATCGCAACCCCGGCCATCCATGGGTGTGGTCGGCGCAAATCTACAAGCCGGAATCGAAGTTGCCGCCGGGCAGCGTGGTCGAGGTGCAGGACGCGAAAGGCCGTTTCGTCGGCCGTGCGTTCTGGAACGGCCATGCGCGGATTGCTCTGCGGCTGCTCGACAGTCATCCGGATCAGGCGATCGACGCGGACTGGATCGCCTCACGCATCGCCCGTGCGGTGCAGCTACGTCGCGAGTGGCTGCAACTCGACAACGTCAGCGATGCGTGGCGCGTGGTGCATAGCGAAGGTGATGGCCTGTCCGGGCTAATCGTCGATCGCTACGCCGACATTCTCGTGATCGAATATTTCGCTGCCGGCATGTGGCGTTTCCGTGAGGCAATCCACGCCGCGCTGCTCACCCACTTCCCTGGCGCGCGCCTTTACTGGTTCGCCGAATCGCACGTGCAGAAACAGGAATCGTTCGACGTTCGCAGCCCGGATGCGCCCGATGCTGTCGAAGTGCGTGAACACGGCCTGCGCTTCCAGGCCGCTCCCGGCTCGGGCCACAAGACCGGCTTCTTTGCCGACCAGCGCGACAACCGCAAGCGCTTCGCCGAACTGGCCAAGGGTCGCCGCGTACTCGATCTGTGCTGCAACGCCGGCGGTTTCGCCGTACACGCGATGGCGGCCGGTGCGCGCGAAGCGGTCGGCGTCGATCTGGATGCAGGCATCCTCGAAATCGCTCGCGCGAACGCTACAGCCAACAACGTCGCGGTGAGCTTCGAACAGTCGGACATCTTCGACTGGGTGCGCGCCGCCGTGGCGCGTGGCGAGCAGTACGACGCGGTGATCCTCGATCCGGCCAAGCTCACCCGCGACCGCAGCAAGGTGATGGACGCGCTGAAGAAATACTTCGCGATGAACCGCATGGCACTCGACATCATCCCGCCCGGCGGCCTGCTATTGACTTGCTCGTGCACCGGCCTGGTCGGCGAAAGCGAGTTTCTGGAAATGCTGCGCCGCGTGGCGCTGAATGCCGGCCGCGAGATCCAGATCCTGGAAGTGCGCGGTGCCGGTACTGACCATCCGTTCCGCACTGATGTGCCGGAAGGGCGCTATCTGAAAGCGGTGTTCTGCCGCATCGACTGATCTGCACGCGGATTTGACCCGCGCTGCGCACACTCTGCGCATGGCCATCACTTCCAGCAATCCCGATCCCGATCCCGATCTGCGCGGCGAGGTGCGCGCGGTCGGGCTGACCTATGTCAACGATGCACAGCCCGGCATCCGGCGCCTGCGTCATGGCAAGGGCTTCGGCTATCGCGACGCCGATGGGCGGGGCATCCATGATCGCGAGGAATTGCAGCGTATCCGTGCACTGGCGATCCCGCCGGCGTATGTCGACGTGTGGATCTGCCCCAATCCACGCGGGCATTTGCAAGCCACGGGTCGGGATGCACGACAGCGCAAGCAATACCGATATCACCCACGTTGGCGCGAATTGCGCGATCACGGCAAGTTCGATCGCGTACTGGCCTTCGGAGAAGCACTGCCGATCCTGCGCCGCCATGTGCGTCGCGACCTTGCCCTTCCCGGTCTTCCACGCGAGAAGGTGCTGGCGCTGCTGGTGCGCCTGCTCGACGAGACACTCATCCGCATCGGCAACGAGAGCTATGCGCGCGACAACAAGAGTTACGGCCTCACCACGCTGCGATCGCGCCACGTACGCGCCGAGCGCGGCAGATTGCGCTTTGCATTCCGTGGCAAGAGCGGCCAGGAACGCGAGGTGGAACTGGACGATCGGCGCCTCACGCGCATCGTGCATCGGATGCAGCAACTGCCGGGCCAGCACCTGTTCCAGTATGTGGACGAAGATGGCCAACGTCAGCCCATCGATTCCGGCGCGGTCAACGATTACCTGCGCGAAGCCTGCGGCAAAGACACTGGCACATTCAGCGCCAAGGATTTTCGCACCTGGGGCGGCACCGTTCAGGCCGCCGGCGTGCTCGCCCGAACCCCGTTGCCTGAGAAAGGTGGCGAACGCGCACAGCGCAGCGTCCTCGCCTCTGCCGTGAAGGAAGTCGCAGCGATTCTCGGTAACACGCCGGCCGTGTGCCGCGCCTCCTATATCCACCCGATGATCCTGGCCGGCTGGCAGGATGGCAGCCTGGAGCGCGCGATTCCGGCCAGCGCCGCCAGTCATCCGCGTCAGCTCGAGCAGCTCACCTTGCGCTACCTGCGCCGGCGCCTGCATACGGCAGCCCGTCGCAGCGATTGATACGCCAGCGCGTAAACTGGCGACCAGTCTCCTGTGGAACGTCCCATGCCTGTTACCGAAATGCTGCTGATTGTTCTTGTCGTCGCCGTACTGCTGGTCATCGTGCTGCAGGTGATGGCGCTGCTGCGCGGGCGCGGTGATGCCGGACTGGCCCCGCGGCTGGATGCACTGAAGGACGACGGTGAACGGCTGCAGCGCGCGTTGCGCGACGAACAGCGCAGCGGCCGCGAAGAGCTGCAGCAGGGCTTCGACCGCTTCCGTGGTCACGTCGTTGAACAGCTTGGCAGCATGTCGCAGCAGCAGATCGAACGCATCGATGGTTTCGGCCAGCGCCTGAACCTGCTCACCGAGCGCACCGACAATGGCCTGCAATCGCTGGCGCAACGTCTCGCTGAAGATGCACGCAAGAGTCGCGAGGAAGTCACGCTTTCGCTCAATCGCTTCGGCGAACAGCAGCAGCAGCGCCTCGCTGCGCTCACCGCCGACAACGAGAAGCGCATGGGCGAAGTGCGCGCCACGCTGGAAGCCAAGCTCGGTGCGATCCAGCAGGACAACGCAGCCAAACTCGAACAGATGCGCGCCACTGTCGACGAGAAACTGCAGAGCACGCTGGAGACGCGGCTGGGTCAATCGTTCCAGCTGGTCTCCGAGCGACTGGAGGCAGTCCAGCGCGGCCTCGGCGAAATGCAGAACCTCGCCATCGGCGTGGGCGACCTGAAGCGCGTGCTGACCAATGTGAAACGTCGCGGCATCCTCGGCGAAGTGCAGCTCGGCGGATTACTGGAAGACCTGCTGACCAACGAGCAGTACGCCTCCAACGTCATCACCGTGCCCGGCAGCAACGAACGGGTCGAATTCGCGATACGCATGCCGGGCCAGAGTGATGGCGAGAACGTCTATCTGCCGATCGACTCGAAGTTTCCGGTGGAGGACTACCAGCGCCTGCTCGAAGCCCAGGACGCGGCGGATGCCGACGCGGCAGCGGCTGCAGGTCGCGCGCTGGAAGTCCGCGTGCGCGAAGAAGCCAAGCGCATCCGGTCCAAATATGTGGCGCCACCGCACACCACGGATTTCGCCGTGCTTTTCCTGCCTACCGAAGGGCTGTATGCCGAGGTATTGCGCCGACCCGGCCTGTTCGAAAGCCTGCAGCGCGACCATCGCGTCATGGTGGCCGGGCCAACCACCCTGAGCGCCCTGCTCAACAGCCTGCAGATGGGCTTCCGCACCCTGGCGATTGCCAAACGCAGCAGCGAAGTATGGAAATTGCTCGGCGCAGTGAAGAACGAATTCGGCAAGTTCGGACTGGTGCTGGAAAAGGCCGAGCGCCAGCTCAATACCGTGAGCAAGAGCATCAGCGATGCCGGCAAGAAGACCCGCACGATCGAGAAGAAGCTTCGTGGCGTGGAGTCCCTGTCCAGCGAAGACAGCACCCAGCTGCTTGGCAGTGAATTGATCGATGGCGACAGCAGCGACACCGATAACGAAGCCGACGAGGAAGCATGAGCGAGCCACGCCGCCCGCTGGCCGAACACAGTCGCCGGCTCAATCTGCTGACGGATGAACTTGCGCGGCTGCGCCGGGCGTTGCCGCCGCGCGATCGGTTGATCGTCGGTCTGGTCCATGCACTGCGCGCCGTGCTGGCCGCGAGCCTGGGTTACTTCATCGCCCTTGAACTGGGTCTCGGGCAAGGTTTCTGGGCCGCGATCACCGCGATCTCGGTAAGCCAGAGCAGTTATGCGGAGGTGCGCAGTTCCTCGCGCGATCAGTTCGTCGGCGCGATGATCGGCGGCCTGATCGGACTGGGCGCCGCGATGCTCGGGCACGATCACTACCTGGCCTATGTGCTGGCGGTGATCGTCGGCATGCTGTTGTGCTCGGTGTTCGACCTGGGCGCGGCCGGTCGCATCAGCGGCATCACCACCACGATCATCATGCTGGTACCGCACAGCGGCGCGTTCTGGCAGTTCGCCCTGTTCCGGCTCGGTGAAGTCACCCTGGGTGCAGCCGCTGCCCTGCTGGTGACCCTCGCGTTCGGCGTGCTGGAGCGTCGCCTGTTCGCCGGACGCCCGTCATCGTAGACGGCAACATTACCTCGACAGGCGCCGCCGAAATCTGATCATGGGTTAACCCCATCGGCAGCGGCGCAGCGTTACATCCCATGCATCGATCCGCGATGCATGCCGGAGTCGCCCCATGAAAACCCTGTTGCTAGCGCTCGCCTTCGCGGCGGGACTGGCCCATGCCGCGTCCGCCGCTGCGGTGGGTCGGCTGGTCGATCTGAGTGTGTATGACCGCGACAGCCAGCGCACGCTACCGGTCTACCGGCACGATGGCCGCTACTACATCGCCGGTGAGCCTGGTCATCGCTACCAGATCAGCCTGCGCAACCGTTCCGGCAACGATGTGATGGCCGTCCTTTCGGTCGACGCGGTGAATGCTATCTCCGGCGACAGCGCCGACTGGTCGCAGACCGGCTACGTGCTGGATCCGTACGCCAATACCGATGTGCTCGGCTGGCGCAAGAGCATGGCGCAGGTCGCCGACTTCGTGTTCGCGGATTTCGCGCAGAGTTACGCGGTGCGCACCGGGCGTCCCGACAATGTCGGCGTGATCGGTGTGGCAGTGTTCCGTCGTCAGCGCGTCTACCCTCAGCAGGTGATGCCGGCACCCGTGGCCGACGTGGTTTCGCGGGAAACCTACGCGCCCATGCCCGCACCGGCGCCACCCGCTCCAGCACCGATCATGGAATCGACGTCCCGTTCTGCCGTGAATCCCGCTCCGGCCATGGCTGCGCCGCCAGCCCAGGCTTCCATGAACCCGGCATCGATGGCCAAGGCCCAGAGTGACGGCCCGCTCGGCACCGGCCACGGCCAGCGCGAGGACTCCTCGATCCACTATGTCGATTTCGAGCGCGCGTCGAGTACCCCGGACGAAGTGATCACGCTGTACTACGACACCTGGGACCACCTGCTCGCCAGTGGCGTGGTACCGGCACCGCGCCCGGGCATGCCGGAGCCGTTCCCTGGCCATTTCGTGCCTGATCCCTGAGTGGCACCATCCGATCTAGGATGCCCTCATCCACACGAATCGGGGCATCCCTTGACGCATTCGCTAAACTGGAGGGAATCCGCAGAACCGAAGGAATCTCCATGAGCGACCAGCACGACGTCACCCGCGAACAGGCCGAAGAGGCGGTGCGCATCCTGCTGCGCTGGGCTGGCGAGGACCCGGCCCGCGAAGGCCTGCTCGACACGCCCAAGCGGGTGGTCAAGGCATACCGCGACTGGTTCAGCGGTTACGAAAGCGACCCAGGCGACTACCTGCGCCGCACCTTCAAGGAGGTGAACGGCTACGACGAGATGGTGGTGCTGCGTGACATCGAGTTCGAGAGCCATTGCGAGCATCACATGGCACCAATCATCGGCCGCGCCCATGTGGGCTATCTGCCGACCAACCGCGTCGTCGGCATCAGCAAGCTGGCCCGCGTGGTCGAGGGTTTCGCACGCCGCTTCCAGGTGCAGGAGAAGCTCACCGCGCAAATCGCCCAGTGCATCCAGGAAACCCTGCAGCCCGCTGGCGTGGCCGTGGTGATCGATGCCAGCCACGAATGCATGACCACTCGCGGCGTGCACAAGCGCGGCGTGTCGATGGTGACCAGCCAGATGCTCGGCACCTTCCGCGACGACGCACGCACCCGCGCAGAGTTCCTGCAGTTCATTGGCATCCACGGCGGCAGCCGCTGATGATCCGCCTGGTCATCGCCATGGCACTCTTCATGCCACTGGCCGCGCACGCGCAGGATTCACGCGCGGACTACCTCAAGCAGTTCGACACCAATGGCGATGGCAAGGTGAGCGAAGCCGAATACGTGGCATACATGAGCCAGGGTTTCTACCGTATGGACACCAACCACGACGGCATCCTGGAGACTAGCGAACTACCCGACGGCCGCGGCAAGCCGATCACGCTGAAGGAATACCAGGACAACCTGCGCCGCCAGTTCCACAAGCTTGACCGCCACCACCACGGCTACCTCAACGCGCAGGAGCTGACCGCGCCGCCGCAGGGCTGAGGCTCCTGATGTGCTCCCTCCCCTGCTTGTCCCGAAAAGGAACTCCCTTTGGTCGTAGGGGGAGGGTTGTGTCCGAAGGGAATCCCCTCTTGGGAGGGTGGGGTCGCTCTCTGTCCGAAAGTCAAAAGCTTCACCCCCTCCCAACCTCCCCCTGCAAGCAGAGGGAGGAGCAAAGCGCATAGCCTCACTCTGCTCCAGATGTACTCCCTCCCCTGCTCGCAGGGGAGGGTCGGGGAGGGGTTGCTCTTGCTTCAAGGCTCGCGCCCTGACTGCAACACCCGAAAAATCTCGGCAACCACATCGCTGGTGCGCAGCAGAACATCATCGTTCCAGAAGCGCTGCACGCGGTAACCCCGTTGCTCCAGCACCTTGCTGCGGGCCTTGTCGTACGCCAGCGCATCGAGATGTTGTCCACCATCCAGTTCGACTACCAGACGCGCCGGCAAGCAAACAAAATCCACGATGTAACCGGCCAATGGATATTGCCGCCGAAACTTGCAGCCGGCCAATTGTTGCCGACGCAGGAAGTACCACAGGCGGCGTTCCGCATCGGTGCTTTCGTTACGCAGTCGTCGGGCGCGCGTCCATATGCGCTGCATGGCGAATCCCTCGCGAGGCTTGCATGGCCGAGGCAAGATTTACCCCCTCCCAGCCTCCCCCTGCAAGCAGGGGGAGGAGCAAAGAGATGCGAGCCCCTTAAGGCAAGGAGAGGAGCAGAGCTTCAGGCTGAAATCGCCAACCGCTCCGAGCGGTACAGCTGAACGGTGGCCAGCAACGCGAGCAGCGCCGCCGCCAGGCTGCCAGCCAGGCACAGGCCGAGCTGTTCCGCGCTGACGCCATCGCCGCGCAGTAGCTGCATGATGCCGAGGTTCTGGCCCAGCAGCGGCACCGCGTACATCCATGCCTGCGCCTTGATCGGCATGAATGACAGCAGCGCGCTGGGGATCAGCGGCACCAGCATCAGCAGTGAGATGTAGGTCTGCGCCTCGCGGTAACTCTTGGCGAACGCGGCCACCATTGACTGCAGCGCGGCCAGCAGCAGCACCAGCGGCAGCATCAGCAGCAGCACGTAGGCCGCGAAATGCACGCCAAGATCCAGCTCCATGCCGATCTTCTCGGCGGGGATGAATTGCCCCACCACCGCGAACGCAAGCAGGGTCATCAGCAGGCTGGCGGTGGAGAATGCGCAGATCGCTGCCAGCTTGCCGCACAGGATCTTCCAGCGTGCCACCGGATTGGCAAACAGCGGTTCCAACGACTGCCGCTCGCGCTCGCCAGCGGTGAGGTCGATCGCCAGGTACATGCCACCCATGAAGACGGTGATCACGAAGAAGTACGGCAGCATCGCGAACATCAGCACCGCACGTGACTGCGGCGTGGCTTGGTCGCGCCGGGCGACCTGCAGCGGCCATGCGGTGCTCGGTGACATCCCGCGCGCGACCAGCCGCATCGCACCCTGCTGCCGCGCGTAGTTCTCGACCAGCGTACTCACCCGCTCCACCGAGGTGTTGGCATCGCGCTGCGAGGAGTCGTAGAACAACTCCACCTGCACCGGCTCGCCCTTGCGCCAGGCTTTGCCGTAATCAGATGCAATGCGCAGCACCACGTCGGCATCCTGCTTGCGCACGGCCTGCTCCGGATCAGCCACCGCCGCACCCGGCACCACGCCACCGGCTTTCAGTGCGTCGAGCAGGTTCGGCGCGTACTCGGCGCCGATCACCGGTACTGGCAGCGGCTTCTCGGCCTTGTCCAGTTCACGATTGAGGGTGAAGTTGATCAGCATCACGAACAGCAGCGGCCCCAGCAGCGGGCCGGTGAGGAAAGCACTGATCAGGGTGCGGCGGTCACGCAGGTTTTCCTTCACCTCCTTCAGGAACACGGTGAGGAAAGCGCGGCTGCGCTGGGTTTTTCCCTTGACGTTATTCATGCGGCCAGGCCCTCGTCGGTGCCGATGATCTTCACGAACGCATCCTCAAGATTGTTCTCGCCGGTCTGCGCGCGCAGCGCATCGGGCGATTCGTCGGCCACCACGCGACCATGCGCGATCACCACGATGCGGTCACACAACGCAGCGACCTCCTGCATGATGTGGCTGGAAAACAGCACGCAACGACCTTCGGCTTTCAACCGGGCCATGAACTGGCGCAATGCGCGCGTGGCCATCACGTCGAGGCCGTTGGTCGGCTCGTCGAGGATCACGTTGCGCGGGTCATGCACCAGGGCGCGCGCGATCGCGGTCTTCACCCGCTGGCCCTGCGAGAAGCCCTCGGTGCGACGGTCGGCGATGTCGCCCATCTCCAGCGCCTTGATCAACGCATCGCGGCGACTGGCCAGCAGATCCTCCGGCAAGCCGTGCAGGCGACCGAAGTAGTCGATGTTCTCGCGCGCGGTAAGCCGCTTGTACAGACCGCGTGCATCCGGCAGCACGCCGAGCTCGCGGCGCACGCCGAGCGGATCGACCGCCGCGTCGATGCCATCCACCAGCACCTGGCCACGATCCGGCGTCATCAGTGTGTACAGCATGCGCAGCGTGGTGGTCTTGCCGGCGCCGTTGGGGCCGAGCAGGCCGGTGATCTCGCCATCGCGCGCGGTAAAGCTGACGCCGTCGACGGCCTTCACCGTACCGAAGGCCTTGTGCAGATCCCTGATCTCGATCACGAGATGTCACTCCGGTTGCGGCATGCGTCCGGGCCGGCCGTGAGCAGCGACAACGTGGCCAGCATCGGAAGCAGGATGAGGGAAAGGAACACGGGCGCCTTGAGCACGGCCGCGGCGAGAATGGCCGCAGCCCACAGCACGGCGTTCGCTAGCACGTAGTGTTTTCTCATGGCGTGGCTCCGTTGAAATCGATGAAGATCGGCGTGGGCTGCAGCCGATCCAGGCAACTGGCATCCAGCGTCTTCGGGTCGAGTTTCTCGACAAAATGCTTGACCAGGTCCGGCGTGCAGCCGGCCGACATCACGCTATGACCCTGCCCCTTGAGCACCAGCACGCGGGCGTTCGGCAGCCCTTTCGCCACCTCGTCGGCATAACGCGGCGGCGTCACCGGGTCGTACTGGCCGGCCAGCAGCAGCATCGGCTTGTCGGTCTTCAGCGGCTGATGGAAATCCGCCGGGCGGGTGCCCTTTGGCCACACCGAGCAAACTGCCTTCAGCGCATCGATCATGTGCGTGCCAAGGATGGTGTTGGCATCCTGCGGACGCGGCGTGAGCAGGTCGGCGTCCTCGCTGCAGATCACCGAGTATTGCATGCCGCTGCCCATCAGCTCCGCCAGGTCGCCGGACAGGATCTTTGCCTGACCCAGCAGCGGGCCGACATCGCCATGCGCGGCCGCGTCGATCGACAGCGGCAACAGTGCCGCCGTGGCCGGCGTATAGGCAAACATCCGTACCACGCTGGCCAGCGAGTTCTCGTCCAGCACCCGCTTGACCGTCTGATAGCTCTGCGGATCACGGAAGCTGACCTGATGCGGGTTCGCACGCAGCGCATCGCGCAACTGATACAGCGTCTGGTCCGGATCGCCGAACTGCTTCCTGCAGGCCGGCTTGGCGGTACAGCGGGCGAACTGTGCCTTCAACGCATCGTCCAGGTTGCGTGCAAAGTCCTCGCCCAATGCCAGCGAATTCGGCACCACGCTGTCCAGTATCACGCTGCGCACCGCCTCCGGATAACGCCTCAGGTATTGCTGCGCCATCCGCGTGCCATACGACACGCCGATCAGGTCGAACTGCGGCGAACCGAGCGCCTTGCGCACGTCCTCCAGATCCTGTGCCGCGATCGTGGTGGTGTAGAAGCGCGAATCGGCACGGCTGGCCAGCTGCTTCAGGCAGTCGGCGGCCGCTGCGCGCATCTTGTCGGCATCGAAACTGTTGTCGTCATCCGGTGTAGTCGCGTCATCGGAATCTTTGCAGGTAAGCGCGTTGGAACCTCCGGTGCCACGCTGGTCGAGCAGCAGCACATCGCGATGCGCGCGCAAGGGCTCCAGCGTCGAAGCGATTGCACCGGCCGAATCGGTGGCTGCCTGGCCCGGGCCACCGGCGAGAAACACCAACATGTCTTTGCTCGCCACCTGCGCACTGGAACGCAACAGCGCCAGCTTCAACTCGATCGTGCGACTGTGTGGATCATCGCGGTTCTCCGGCACGGGGAAGTCGGCGCACCATGCCGCCGTGCTGAGCCCGCTGTTCGGCTGGCCCAGCTGACATGCGGTCAACGTCACCGTGCCGAGCGTCCACGTCTGCGGTTTCGCCGGCAATACCGTGCCGACCACAGCAGGTTTCGCCATATCTGACACAGCCGGTGTTGCGACCTGCCGTGAGTGATGGAACTGGTGCCACGCCAGTGCGCCCAGCCCCACCACCACCGCACCGATGCGCATTGCAGTACGTCCATTCAATGCCATGCCTCTCACTCCTCACCCGGTACAAAAATTGATTCGATCGGACGGCCAAACAACTGTGCGATCTTGAACGCCAGCGGCAGGCTAGGGTCGTACTTTCCCGTCTCGATCGCGTTGACGGTCTGCCGCGACACTTCCAGCCGCTCGGCCAGATCGGCCTGCGACCAGCCTTGTTCGCCGCGCAGTTCGCGTACGTGGTTATTCATGGGTGTCTGCCGATATCCGGCACCGACGCGATATCACGATGCCTCGCGATCACCACGCTGCCGCTTGCGCCAATGCAGAATCGCCAGCACCAGCCCCCACGCCGCCAGCGCCGAGCTCATGCCGCACAGCATGCCCAGCTGGTCATCACTCATCTGATCACGCCCCAGCCCGGCGATCGCCGCCAACACCAACGCAACCAGCAGCACGCGCCTATACAAGGCCACCCCGTTATTACACAGCACATCGGAACTGCCGCCGTAGCGACGACTGGCCCAGCCACGCCCGACGGCATACACCACCACCAGGGTCGGCCACACCAAGATCAGGATCGCGCCATCCAGCTTGACCACACCGGCCGCGGCGAGAAAACCGCCGGCCAGAGTGAGCGTACTCACCACCGTAGCCGACACAGCCAGGCCGATCAGATGGATGCGTTGCTCCAGTTCGTCGCTGCCCAGCACCAGCCGCACCATCGAACGCACCACGAACAGCACCGGCAGCACCGGCAACAACGCCAGCGCAATCTTCAACAGCTCGTTGTGCACCCGCGGCAGCAACGGCCATAGCAAGAACATGATCGCGACATAGGCCGCCATCGCGGGCCAGAACTCGCGCTGATAGCGCTGGTGGATGGGACGAGGTTTGGGCATGGGCTGCTCCGCTTGGCGATATGTCAAGCAAACTTGACATACGCAGACTAGGGAGCATGGCCACCCATGTCAAGCAAGCTTTACATTTCTTCCGTTCCTGCTTGGCGTAGTTGCGAGCCTTGCGTGGAAATCACGTGAATAGTTCGTTAATAAGTGACGTGGTTCGCACTTATCAATGCCATAATTTGTCAGGGAAGGACCACAGGGGATGTGACTGTATAGCCTGCAAACGGGCAAAACCCTCCCCGAGGGCGGTCAAGCGACTTGGAAACCGTTTTCAAACAAGACTTGGCACGCAGCTTGCTGATGGTTGGGCAGACCCAGCCGCGCGCAAGGCTGCAGTCGGGGTAATGCAGTAGTGCAATCCAGAAGCGCGTCGAACCACTTAGCTAAACCAACATCCTGAAAGGAAATACGCATGAACAAGACTCTTCTCTCCGCTGCGTTGATCGCCGGTTTCGGCATCGCAGCACTCGCCCCGCAGACCGCTCGCGCGGTCGACGGCACCGTCACTATCAACGGCAAAATCGAAGCAAACACCTGCGCCATCAACACCCCAGGTGTCGGCTCGAGCTTCACCGTCACTTTGCCGACTGTCCAGAATACCGCACTGGCCTCCAGCGGCCAGGTCGCCGGTACCACGCCGTTCTCCTTTGTGCTGACCGGCTGCACTGGTATCACCGCTGGCAACATCAGCACGGACTTCCAGTCACCGGCAGCGAATGTTCTGCCCGACGGCAACCTGAAGAACACCGGCACCGCCACCCTGGTCGAAGTACAGGTACTGAATAACACCGGCGCGGCTGTCCTCCTGAACGCAGCTCCCGGCGCGCAGAACGCCACCTCAGTTGCCGTCACCGCTGGCGCCACCGGCGCCACGCTGCCCTACTACGCCCAGTACTACGCTACCGGTGCGTCCACGGCCGGCACTGTCGCCACCACGGTGCAGTACTCGATCACGTATCCGTAAGCACTTGGCATTACCGC
>Ga0302317_10000427_pt1 | contig 36757 bp, 32 predicted proteins | sample III_Palsa_N3_3_FD_200450 | JGI IMG/M metagenome (GOLD analysis project Ga0302317, IMG submission 200450) | Peat permafrost microbial communities from Stordalen Mire near Abisko, Sweden - III_Palsa_N3_3 | ecosystem: Environmental > Terrestrial > Soil > Palsa > Peat permafrost | place: Sweden...
AGGCTTTCTTTTGAAGGTCACGCCCTGGCGCAGATAGAAGCGCCACACCGCATCGTAGCTGACCACAACACAGCGATCGGCCAGCTCGGCCTGGATCGCCCGCAGCGTCAGGTCCGGCTGCTCGGCGATCCGCGCCAGCAACCAGTCCCGCTCCCCCGCCAGCACCATCGGCCGGTGTCCACCCATGCGACGCGCCGCCGGACTGCCTTCGCTCCGCGGCCGATGCGACCAGCGCACCGCCGTGGCCACGCCGACCCCGAACCGCTCCGCGGCCTCCCGGCAGGTCCCGCCGGACACCACGAACCGCGCCACTCGCTCTCGAAGATCCAACGAATACGGTCGACCCATGCGAGCTGGCCTCCCGTCCAGCCCGCATCTTGAATCATGATCCGCTCACTCGCGGAATCCAGATTCAGCTAAGCGCGGTCACGCTCTAGCCGGGCAACGGAATGAACTCGTCGTGGTCGAGGTCGGGCAGCTTCATCCGCCCGGCGCGCCAGTCGGCCTTGGCCTCCTCGATGCGCTCTTTGCGCGAGGAGACGAAGTTCCATTCGATGAACCTTGGGCCCAGGCTCTCGCCGCCCAGCAGCATGATCTGGGCGTCGGCGAGGCCGGTGAAGACGACGGTCTCGCCAGGCTGGAAGATGATCATCTCGCCGGCCTGGAAAGGCCGTCCGTCGATCTCCACCGCCCCCTCGACCACATAGGCGGCTCGCTCGGGATATTCGGCCGGCAGGCCGGCCTTGGCCCCGGCCTTCAGCTTCCAGTGGACATAGAACATCGGCGAATGGGTCTTCACCTTGGCCTCGACGCCGAAGGCCTTGCCGACGACCAGCCGCGCCCAGAGACCATCCGGCGACTCGTAGGTGGGAAGATCTTCCGGGCCGTGATGGGCGAAGGCCGGATCGGTCTCCTCGAACGCCTCGGGCAGGGCGATCCAGGTCTGGATGCCGTGGATCGGACCGCCGGTCTTGCGCAGCGCATCGAACCGCTCGGAATGGGTGATGCCGCGGCCGGCGGTCATCCAGTTCACTTCGCCGGGGTGAATCTCGATCTCGGAGCCGACGCTGTCGCGATGGGTGATCGCGCCTTCGAAGAGATAGGTGACGGTGGAAAGGCCGATGTGCGGATGGGGCCGGACGTCGGCGCTCCGGTCCAGGCCGGCCTGAAAAGTCGCCGGACCCATGTGATCGAAGAACACGAACGGCCCCACCGCCCGCCGCGCCGCCCGCGGCAGCAGGCGCCCGACCTCGAATCCGCCCAGATCCTTGCGCTGTTGCTCGATGACGAGGTCGATCATCGCCATGTTCCCCGGTGTGTCAGACCCTCGTGGCAGCATAGGGCCGCACTAGCCCGAGCGGAACCGCCGTCGAGTTCTTCACCGAGCGGATGACGATGCGGCTCTCGATGTTGGAGACGAGCCCCAGCGACAGGATCTTGTCGCGCAGGAACGTGTCGAAGCTGTTCATGTCCTTGGTGACGATGCGCAGTTCATAGTCCGAAGCGCCGGTGACCGTGGCGCATTGCGCCACCTCCGGCCAACGCTTCACTGACTGTTCGAAGACCTCTAGATTTTCGCGCGTAGGCAGCGAGAGCTTGACCGTGCAATAGACCTCGAAATCGAGGCCAAGTTTTTCGCGGTCGAGCACCGTAACGCGGCGCTGGATGATACCCTCTTCCTCCAGGCGTTTGATACGCCGCCAGCAGGGGCTGGAAGAAAGGCCGACGCGCTCGGCGATTTCGGCGACCGAGAGGGAGGCGTCATGTTGGATCAGATCGAGGATGCGGGCATCCACGGCGTCGAGCCGGTCGGACAAGATTATTTCCCCATGCCTATTGTTTGGGTGCCGATCTTGCCGAACAGGTCAGCAAACGCGGAACGCCTTGGGCAAGCTTTGTCCGCGGACCCATATATCATTGCAACTTCAACGGCCAGCCGGAGGGGGAACGTTCTTGCCATGCGCCGCCTGAAAGACGCCTCGAACGAAATATCTGTTCCCCCGACGGGGCGTGTGGGGTCATGAGCGAACCCCTGCGCTTCCATGTTCCGGAGCCGTTGAGCCGGCCGGGCGGCAAGCCGGATTTCTCGGGCGTCGTGATCCCCGAGGCGGGGTCGGTGGACCGCCCGCCGGTCGAGGTCGACTCCACGGAGATCCGCGACCTCGCCTTCTCGATCATCCGGGTGCTGGATCGCGACGGTCAGGCGGTCGGGCCTTGGGCGCCGGATTTGTCGAACGAAGACCTCGTCCGCGGCCTGCGCCACATGATGACCCTGCGCGCCTTCGACGCCCGCATGATGATGGCCCAACGCCAGGGCAAGACCAGCTTCTACATGCAGCACACCGGCGAGGAGGCGGTGGCCTGCGCCTTCCGCGTGGCGCTCTCGCCGGGTGACATGAACTTCCCGACCTATCGCCAGGCCGGACTGCTGATCGCCGATGGCTACCCGCTCGTCGACATGATGTGCCAGATTTTCTCCAACGAGCGCGACCCGCTGAAAGGTCGACAGCTCCCGATCATGTATTCATCCAAAGCCCACGGCTTCTTCTCGATCTCGGGCAATCTCACCACCCAGTTCGTCCAGGCGGTGGGCTGGGCCATGGGCTCGGCGATCAAGGGCGACGACAAGATCGCCGTCGGCTGGGTGGGCGACGGGGCCACGGCCGAGTCGGACTTCCACGCCGCCCTGGTCTTCGCTTCGACCTACAAGGCGCCGGTGGTGCTCAACGTGGTCAACAACCAGTGGGCGATCTCGACTTTTCAGGGCATCGCCGCCGGCGGCTCGGGCACCTTCGCGGCGCGGGGCCTCGGCTTCGGGATTCCGGCCCTTCGGGTCGACGGCAACGACTATCTGGCCGTCTATTCGGTGGCCAAATGGGCGATCGAGCGGGCCCGGCGCAATCTCGGGCCGACCCTGGTCGAGTACGTCACCTACCGTGCAGGGGCCCATTCCACCTCGGACGATCCTTCCGCCTACCGACCCAAGGCCGAGTCTGAGGGCTGGCCGCTGGGCGACCCGGTGGCGCGGCTGAAGGACCACCTGATCGCTATCGGCGCCTGGTCGGCGGAGCGCCACGCCCAGGCCGAGACCGAGATCATGGCCGAGGTCGTCGCCGCCCAGAAGGAGGCCGAGCAGCACGGCACGCTCCATGCCGGCGGCAGGCCCTCGGTGCGGGACATCTTCGAGGACGTCTACGCCGAGCCGCCGCCGCACCTGCGCCGCCAGCGCCAGCAGATCGGAATCTGACGCCATGGCTCGCATGACCATGATCGAGGCGATCCGCAGCGCTATGGACGTCTCGATGGAGCGCGACCCAAACGTGGTGGTGTTCGGCGAGGACGTCGGCTTTTTCGGCGGCGTCTTCCGCTGCACCGCGGGCTTGCAGAAGAAATACGGCGCCAGCCGCTGTTTCGACGCGCCGATCAGCGAGTGCGGCATCGTCGGCGCGGCCATCGGCATGGCCGCCTACGGCCTTCGGCCCTGCATCGAAATCCAGTTCGCCGACTACATGTACCCCGCCTATGACCAGATCGTTTCTGAGGCGGCCCGCCTGCGTCACCGCTCAGCCGGCGACTTCACCTGCCCGATGGTCATCCGCATGCCTACCGGCGGCGGCATCTTCGGCGGCGAGACCCACAGCCAGAGTCCCGAGGCTCTGTTCACCCATGTGGCGGGCCTGATGACCGTGGTGCCGTCCAACCCCTACGACGCCAAGGGCCTGCTGATCTCGGCTATCGAGAGCCCGGACCCGATCATCTTCCTCGAGCCCAAGCGGCTCTACAATGGCCCGTTCGACGGCCACCACGACCGGCCAGTCACCGCCTGGTCGAAGCATGAACTCGGCGAGACGCCGGAGGGCCACTACACGATCCCGCTCGGCAAGGCGGCCATCCGGCGCGAAGGCCAGGCGGTCACGGTGATCACTTACGGCTCCATGGTCTACGCGGCCCTGGCCGCCGCCGAGGAGACCGGCGTCGACGCCGAGGTGATCGATCTGCGCACCCTGGTGCCGCTCGATCTGGAGGCCATCGTCGCCTCCGTCAGCAAGACCGGCCGCTGCCTGGTGCTGCACGAGGCGACCCTGACCTCCGGTTTCGGCGCCGAGTTGGCTGCGGTCGTCCAGGAACACTGCTTTTACCACCTCGAGGCGCCGATCCTGCGCGTGGCCGGCTGGGACACGCCCTATCCGCACGCGCAGGAGTGGGCCTACTACCCGGGCCCAGCGCGCGTCGGCGCCGCCCTTCGCGAGCTCACGGAGGTCGCCTGATGGGCGAACACGTCGTCAAGTTACCGGATGTAGGCGAGGGCGTGGCCGAGGCCGAGCTCGTCGAATGGCACGTCAAGATCGGCGACCTTATCCGCGAGGACGACCTGCTCGCTTCGGTGATGACCGACAAGGCGACCGTGGAGATCCCTTCGCCGGTCGAGGGCGAGGTGATCTGGCGGGGCGGCGAGATCGGCGACGTCGTGCCGATCGGCTCGGCCCTGGTGCGGCTCAAGACCGCCGGCGGCGCGACGGCCCCCGAAACGAAGCCAGAGGCCGAGACGAAACCAGAGCCCGCAAAGTCGGCGCCTGCGCCGGCAGAAGCGCCACAGCCTGTAGCCCGCGCACCCATGCTCGAGGCTCCGCCGCCGCCGCCCCGTCGCGAGCCGCCAGTCCAGCGCCGCGCCCCGGGCGAAAGGCCCATCGCTTCTCCGGCCGTGCGCCTGGCCGCACGCGAGCGCGGCGTGGATCTGCGCCAGGTGGCCGGAACCGGTCCTGCCGGCCGCGTCACCCACGATGATCTCGCCGGCTTCATGGCGCGCGGCCCAGCGCTGGCGCGTGGCGGGCCGGTCCAGCGGACGGAGGTCACCGAGGTCAAGATCGTCGGCCTGCGCCGGCGCATCGCCGAGAAAATGGCGCTCGCCAAACAGCGCATCCCGCACATCACCATTGTCGAGGAGACCGACGTCACCGCCCTTGAGGAGCTGCGGGCGGCTCTCAACAAACGGCATGCGGCCGAACGCCCGCGGCTGACCCTGCTGCCGTTCCTCATGCGCGCCATCGCGCGGGCGGTGGCCGAGCAGCCGGCGCTCAACGCCCTGTTCGACGACGACGCCGGCATCGTGCGCCAGCACGCCGGGGTTCACATCGGCGTCGCCACCCAGACGCCGGCCGGCCTGATCGTCCCGGTGGTCAAGCACGCCGAGGCGCGCGATATCTGGGACTGCGCCGCCGAGGTGGCCAGGCTGGCCGAGCGGGCCCGGGACGGAACCGCGACCCGCGACGAGCTCTCCGGCTCGACCATCACCATTACTTCGCTAGGACCGCTCGGGGCCATCGCCACCACGCCGGTGATCAACTATCCGGAGGTGGCCATTGTCGGCGTCAACCGGATGGCCGTGCGGCCGATGTGGGACGGGACGGGCTTTGTCCCGCGCAAGATGATGAACCTCTCCTCCAGTTTCGATCACCGGGTCATCGACGGCTGGGACGCCGCGGTCTTTGTCCAGCGGCTCAAGGAGCTGCTGGAGACGCCGGCCCTCCTGTTCGTGGACGCCTGAGATGGACGAGATCGTTTGCCGCCTGCTGGTGATCGGCGCGGGCCCCGGCGGCTACGTCTGCGCCATCCGCGCCGGCCAGCTCGGCGTCGACACCGTGATCGTCGAGCAGGGGCGGCTCGGCGGTACGTGCCTGAACGTCGGCTGCATCCCCTCCAAGGCGATGATCCATGTGGCCGAGGAGTTCGAGGTGTTGAAGACGGCCGCGGCCGGCAAGTCGGTTTTCGGGATGTCGGCGACCAAGCCGACGCTCGATCTGGGCAAGGCCGTGGCCTGGAAGGACGAGATCGTCCACCGGCTCAACACCGGCGTGGCGGGCCTCCTGCGCCGGGCGCGGGTCAAGATCGTCCACGGTCAGGCGCAGTTCAGGGACGGCAAGACCGTGGAGGTGGAGACAGAGACCGGGCCTGTGCGCATTCGCGCCGAGTCGGTCGTCATCGCCTCGGGGTCGGTTCCGGTTGAGCTGCCCTTCTTGCCCTTCGGCGGCGACGTGATCTCGTCCACCGAGGCGCTCTCGCTCAGCGAAGTTCCCAAGCGGCTGGCGGTGGTGGGCGGCGGTTATATCGGCCTGGAGCTCGGCGCGGCCTACGCCAAGCTGGGTTCGAAGGTGACCGTCGTCGAGGCCCGGCCGCGCATCCTGCCGCTCTATGACGAGGAATTGACGGGGCCGGTGGCCAAGCGGCTTGCCGAGCTCGGCGTCGAGGTGCTGACCGGCGCCAGGGCCAAGGGCGCGGCAGTTGGGGCGCTGCAGATCGAGACGGCCGAGGGTGAGGCGCGCGCCATCGGTGCCGACAAGATCCTGGTCACCGTCGGCCGCGCGCCGGCGACCACCGGCCTCGGGCTGGAGGAGCTCGTCCTGGACATGGATGGCCGGTTCATCCGCATCGACGACAAGTGCCAGACCTCGATGCGCGGGATTTCTGCGATCGGCGATGTCACCGGCGAGCCGATGCTGGCCCATCGCGCCATGGCTCAGGGCGAGATGGTGGCCGAGATCGCCGCCGGTCTGCCCCGCGCTTGGGACAAGCGCTGCATCCCGGCCATCGTCTTCACCGACCCGGAAATCGTCTCGGCCGGCCTGTCGCCGGCGGAGGCGCGGGCCGGCGGCCGCGAGGTCAAGGTCGGCCTGTTCCCGTTCCAGGCCAGCGGCCGGGCGATGAGCAAGCATGCCGAGCGGGGTTTCGTGCGCGTCGTGGCCAGCGCCGACCGCCATCTGGTGCTGGGCGTCCAGGCCGTGGGGCAGGGGGTGTCGGAGCTCTCCACCGCCTTTGGCCTCGCCATCGAGATGGGCGCGACCCTGGAGGACATCGCAGGGACGATCCATGCTCATCCGACGCTCGGCGAGGCTTTCCAAGAGGCGTCGCTCAAGGCCCTCGGACACGCCCTTCACATCTGAGAAAGCGAGCCCTATAAGCCTCCGCCTCCCGATGATGCCTTGGGGCTGGGTAGCTCAGTTGGTTAGAGCGGTGGATTCATAACCCACAGGTCGGCGGTTCGAGCCCGCCCCCAGCTACCAAAATCGCCAAAAGTAGTTATTTTTCAATAATTTACCGCGATTTATTAACACCAATATGGCTCCATAGTAGTATAATGTCCCCAAATTTGTCCCCAAATGTCCCCAAATGTCCCCAAATGTCCCCAAATGCGACCCCATTGTTGGGGTCGGTTGAGGGGCTTTCCTCGCGACCTAGCGATGTAAAATGCCGCTATGAAAGACCCGCCAGTCGCCGTTTACGCGGGTCGCCGCTGGGTACCTGACGATTGAGATAAGCGCGGGCTTAACAAGAAGCGGGGACCAGTGTGACAAAGGACTGGCGTTTGGAACGCTTAGAAGACGAAGACGCGCTTCGCGGCGTGAGCTTCGTCCGAAAGGTCTACCGAGCCTATCGTCCGGGGTGGGAGCACGACCATTGTATAGCTTGCTGGCAGACCTTAGCCGAGCCGAGTCTAGGGGTCGAAGATGCAATCCATGAGGGCTACGCCACCACCGACGAGTATTTCCGTGGTGCCGACTACGAGTGGGTGTGCCCAGACCGTTTTCGGGCGTTTGCAGGCGAAATGGGATGGCGCGACCTGACGACGCAAAGGAGCATGTGAGGAGCCACGCGTGGTCTATTCGGCAGTCGATCCGACGATCAAAGCTTGGGCCGAGCTCCACGGGCTTACGATCTGCACCAAGTTCGCCGGCCAGGACCGTCGGTTCTGTTACCTGACCGGCGGCGCTCAAGAATGCTTTCAGGTTTCGATTGAACCGCCGGACGAGGGCGAGATTCTCGTCAATGCATGGTCGATTGAAACCATCGACGACGAGGAGTTGCACGAGTCCTGGCGCGTCCGCGTTGAAGAGTTGGATTCCGCACTGAACCTTGCGTTTGAAGAGGTCATGGCATGGAGAGACCGACCAAAAGGGCCCCGCACCTGGTGAAGCTCGGGTCGGAGAGTCCGCTAAACGCGGCCCTGTCCCAAATTCGTCCCCAAATGTCCTCAAATCGATTCCGAAAAAGCCAATAAAAACAACTACTTGTAGCTGGGTGTAGGGTGCCCGCCCCCAGCTACCACTCCAGTTTCACCGTAGACTCCACCGCAAGTCACCGTAGCTGCGGTGGCCTCCTTGCGTCGCCCCGGGCGCCTCGGCGCGCACCGTAAATCGCCGCCCTGGTGGTGTTTTCACCGTTGTTTGCGGTGAGCACCCATTCGTCGTTCACTCACGATGTCAAAGAGCGAGCGGCAAGGACGCCGGCAGAGAGATTGCATTATGCAATTTCTCTGCCGGCAATTCAAGAAATGCTCGGCACGGCTCCGCGCCCTTCATTCGCTCCGTTGTCGCCCCCATATGCTGCAAAGCCTTCCGTCCACCCAACCCAAGACCTAGCGGGGCGATGCATGGAATTTCGACGTCTGGGCGCATCGGGGTTCACGGTGCCAGCCTTGAGTTTCGGGGCCGGCACGTTCGGCGGCGAGGGCGAGTTCTTCAAGGCCTGGGGCGGCTCCAGTCCCGAGGAGGCCAGCCGCCTGGTCGCGATCTGCGTCGAGGCCGGCGTCACCATGTTCGACACCGCCGACATCTATTCGGGCGGGGCCTCGGAAACCGTCCTCGGCCAGGCGCTCAAACCGCATGCGCGCGACGGGATCATCATCTCCACCAAGGCGACGTTCCGCGCCGGGGCCGAGCCCAACAACGTCGGCTCTTCGCGCCAGCATCTGATCGAGGCGGTGGAGAAGTCGCTCAAGCGGCTGCAGACCGACTACATCGATCTCTTTCAGCTGCACGGATTCGACGCCAAGACCCCGCCCGAGGAGGTGCTCTCGACCCTCGACACGCTCGTGCGGGCGGGCAAGATCCGCTACATCGGCGTCTCCAATTTCTCCGGCTGGCACCTGATGAAGTCCCTGGCCGTGGCGGAGAAGCATGGCTACCCGCGCTATGTCGCCAATCAGACTTACTATTCCCTGGTCGGCCGCGACTACGAGTGGGAGCTGATGCCGCTCGGCCTCGACCAGGGCGTTGGCGCCGTCGTCTGGAGCCCGCTGGGCTGGGGCCGCCTGACCGGCAAGCTGCGCCGCGGCCAACCTCTGCCGGAGGTCAGCCGCCTGCCGGTCACCGCCGCTTTCGGTCCGCCAGTGGATGACGAACACCTGTTCAAGGTCGTCGACGCGCTGGACGAGGTCGCCAAGGAGACCGGCAAGAGCGTTCCCCAGATCGCCCTCAACTGGCTGCTCCAGCGGCCGACCGTATCCACGGTCATTGTCGGGGCGCGCAATGAGGAGCAGCTCCGCGCCAATCTCGGCGCCGTTGGCTGGAACCTGACGGCCGAACAGGTCGCAACGCTTGACGCCGCCAGCGCGATCACGCCCGCCTATCCCTACTGGCACCAGCGCCAGTTCAAGGAGCGCAATCCGTCTCCGGTGTGAGTCCCAAGCCTAGGGCGGCCGTGATCGCCGCGACGAATTTCTGGACCGCCAAACGAAGCGGGACGGGTCCCTACCTTCCCGACGGAATGTCCTTGAACGCCACGTCCTTGTCGAGGCGGATGTCCGGCGGCAGGCCCAGCACCCGTTCGGCGATGATGTTGCGCAGAATCTCGTCGGTGCCGCCGGCGATCCTGAGGCCCGGCGCGGCCATCAGCGTGGTCTGGAAGGCGGCGGCGAGCGGCGCGTAGGCCGGGTCCGTGATGATCCCATACTCGTCCTCGAGCTCGAGGGCGGCGTGGGCCATGTCCTGCATGACGGTGGCGCTGACGATCTTGGCGATGGAGTTTTCCGGCCCAGGCGTCTGGCCGCGCGAGAGGGCGGTCATGGTGCGGTAGGTGGTGTACTTCAGTCCTTCGGCCTGGACGAACCAGTCGGCGATCTTCTCGCGCAGGCCGGCGTCCTTGATCGCCGGGCCGGCCAAGGTGGCGATGTCCGACGCCAGCTTGAGCACACGGCCGTGGCCCGAACCGCCGCCGCCGCCGCCGACGGAAAGCCGCTCGTTCATCAGCGTCACCATGGCGACTTTCCAGCCGTCGCCGACCTCGCCGACGCGTTGGGAGTCGTTGATCTTCAGATCGGTGAAATAGACCTCGTTGAAGTTCGAGGCCCCGGACATCTGGTGGATTGGCCGCACCTCGACGCCGGGCGCGCGCATGTCGATCCAGAACATCGTCATGCCCTTGTGCTTGGGCACATCCGGATCGGTGCGGGTGAGCAGCAGGCCGAAGTCGGAGAAGTGCGCGCCGCTGGTCCACACCTTCTGGCCGTTGATCGTCCATTCGTCGCCGTTGCGGATGGCGCGGGTGCGGGCCGCCGCGGCGTCCGAGCCTCCCGACGGCTCGCTGAACAGCTGGCACCAGATTTCCTCGCCGAGCACGGCCGGGCGGGCGAAGCGTTCCTTGTCGGCCTCGTTGCCGACCGTGAGGATGGTCGGCACGCACATGCCAAGGCCGATGGCGAAGGGGTTGCCGGGCGTGGCGAACTTCGATTCTTCCTGGCCGAAGATCACCGACTGCCAGGCCTTGCCGCCGGCCCCGCCCCAGGCCTTGGGCCAGGTGATGCACGCGTAGCCGGCCTCGGCCTTGCGGCGTTGCCAGGCGCGGGCCGCGTCCATGTTCACCGCGTCGTCGTGGCTGATCTCCGCCGCACCGGACTTGCTCGGCGCATTGGCCTCCAGCCAGGTGCGGACCTCGGCGCGATAGCCGGCTTCCTCGGGCGTGTCGTTGAAGTCCATGATGTTCTCCCTCAGGCCGCCACGTTGCGCCGTTCGAGCTGAGCGACGAGGCGCTCCTTCCAGGCCTTGGCGCCGCCGGCCACCAGACCCAGCTGCTGGGCGCGGCGGTAAAAGAGGTGGCAGTCCACCTCCCAGGTATAGCCCATGCCGCCGTGGGTCTGGACGTTCTCCTTGGCCGCGAACCAGGAGGCCTCGCAGGCCGCCACGCGCGCCGCCGCCGCGGCGATCGGCAGCTCGGCCGCGCCGCTCTCCAGGGCCCAGGCCCCGTAATAGGCGTTGGACCGCGCCAACTCGTTCTTGATGTAGATGTCGGCCAGCTTGTGCTTGATCGCCTGGTAGCTGCCGATCGGTCGGCCGAAGGCGTAGCGCTCCAGGGCGTAACTCTTGGCCATTTCCAGCGCCCGGTCGGCGCCGCCGACCTGTTCGAAGGCCAGCAGCACGGCGGCGCGGTTCAGCACCTGCTCGGCCAGGGCCAGCCCTTCGCCGGCCTCGCCGAGACGCTCGGCCGGCGCGCCATTGAAGGTGAGCTTGGCGACGCCGCGGGTGGGATCGAGGGTCTGCAGGGTCTCGCGCGCCACGGCGGCGTCGTGGAGATCGACCAGAAACAGGCTGGAGCGCGCGCCGTCCTTGGCCAGCACCACCGCCAGGTCGGCGGCGTCGCCGTCGGTGACCGGGATCTTGACGCCGCTGAGCTTGCCGCCCTCGACGCGTGTCTGAACCTGACCTTCGGTGAGCGCGCCCGGGCGCTCGTTGGTGGCGAAACAGCCGATGACCTCGCCGGCGGCGATCCTCGGCAGCCACGCCGCCTTCTGCGCATCCGAGCCGGCCAGCAGAATCGCCTCGGCGACGAAATAGACGCTCGAGGCGAAGGGGATCGGGGCGAGCGCCCGGCCGAGTTCTTCGGCGATGGCGGCGAGCTCGATGTGGCCGAGGCCGAGGCCGCCGTGCGCCTCGGGGATCGCCGCTCCCAACCAGCCCTGGGCGGCCACGGCTTTCCACAGAGCCTCGTCGTAGGACTTGGCGGGATCGTCCAGCACGCCGCGCACAACGGCGATGCCGCAATGGCCCTCGAGGAACCGGCGCGCTTCGCTTTTGAGGAATTTCTGGTCGTCGGTGTAGTCGAAATCCATGACGTCTCGTCCCGAGTTTTAGAGCGCGTTCCGAAAACGTGAGAACCGATTTTTCGACCAGAACGCGCTCAACTTTGTCGGCACGATAGCCGCCTTTCCGCGAACGGAAAGCGTGACCTCGCGTCAGGGCGGACAAATCCTTGCGACCGCGATGGCGGCCCGCGCGCGGCGGCGCTAAACACTCGCGCCATGCGCACAGACACGCCCCAGCCTATCCGGCTCGCGGACTACACGCCCCCCGACTATCTCATCGCCGAGGTGGCGCTTGACTTCAGCCTGGAGCCGGCCGCCACGCGGGTTAAGGCCAAGCTCGCCGTTCGCCGCAATGGCGAGCACGACCGGCCCCTGCGCCTCAATGGCGAGCGGCTGAAACCGATCTCAGTCGCCGTCGACGGCCGCGGGCTCGGCGCGGACGAGCACGCCATCGACGAGGAGTGGCTGACCGTCCACGCTCCGCCGGCTGAGTTCACTCTGGAAACAGAGGTGGAGATCGACCCGGCCGGAAACACCGCGCTCGAGGGCCTCTATGTCTCGGCCGGACGCTTCTGCACCCAATGCGAAGCCGAAGGCTTCCACAAGATCACCTGGTTCGCCGACCGGCCCGACGTGCTGGCGCGCTATACGGTCCGGGTCGAGGCCGACCGGGCCTATCGCCACCTGCTCTCCAACGGCAACCTGATCGAGGCCGGCGAGCTCGCTGGCGGGCGTCATTTCGCGGTCTGGGAGGATCCGTTCCCCAAGCCCTGCTACCTGTTCGCGCTGGTGGCCGGCGAACTCGACGTGCTGGAGGATTCCTTCACCACGATGAGCGGGCGCGAGGTGGCTTTGCGCATCTACGTCGACCCGGGTCTCGCCCCCCGGGCGGCCTACGCCATGGACAGCCTGAAGCGCGCCATGCGCTGGGACGAGACGGCCTTCGGCCGCGAATACGACCTCGACCTGTTCATGATCGTGGCGGTGCGCGACTTCAACTACGGAGCCATGGAGAACAAGGGCCTCAATATCTTCAACTCGGCCCTGCTGCTGGCCGACCCGGCCACGGCCACCGACCTCGACTACGAGCGCATCGAGAGCGTCGTCGCCCACGAGTACTTCCACAACTGGACCGGCGACCGCATCACCTGCCGCGACTGGTTCCAGCTCTGTCTCAAGGAGGGCCTGACGGTCTTCCGCGACCAGTCGTTCTCCGCCGACCAGCGCGGCCACGCCGTGGCCCGCATCAAGCAGGTGCGCGACCTGCGCGCCCGCCAGTTCAGCGAGGACGCCGGACCGCTCGCCCACCCGGTCCGGCCAGGAAGCTTCGTCAAGATCGACAACTTCTACACCGCGACTATCTACGAGAAAGGCGCCGAGGTCATCCGTATGCTGAGCATTCTGCTCGGCGAGAAGGATTTCCGGGCCGGCATGGACCTCTATTTCGAACGCTGGGATGGCCACGCCACGACTGTGGAGGCCTTCATCGCCTGCTTCGCCGACGCTTCGGGGCGCGACCTCACCGATTTCTTCGGCTGGTACGAACAGGCGGGCACCCCGGCGTTGGACATCAAGGCGTCCTATGACGCCGTCCGGCGGGCGCTGGATCTGGTCGTCACCCAGACCACGGCCCCCACGCCCGGCCAGCCAGACAAGCGCGCCCTGCCGATCCCGCTGGTCTTCGGCCTCCTCGACGAGGACGGCCGGGCCCTCAAGGCGACCGAGGTGGCGGTTCTCAGCGGCGCCGAGACGCGTCTGCGCATCGAGGGGGTCGAGCGCACGCCGGTTCTCTCGGCCCTGCGCGGGTTTTCCGCGCCGGTGAAGCTGACCACCGACGCACCGGCCAAGGACGCCTACATCCTGCTGGCCGCCGATCCGGACCTGTTCAATCGCTGGGAGGCTGGTCAGAACCTGGCGCGCGACCTGATCCTGGGCCGGGCGGCGGGGTCCGCCGACGAGGTCGGCGAGGAACGCTACGCCGAGGCCGTGGGCCGGGCGCTCGCCGACCAGTCGGCCGATCCGGCGTTCAAGGCGCTGCTGCTGGCCCTGCCGTCGGAAAACGACCTCTCCCAGGCCGTGGCGCAGGCCGATCCGGCGGCGATCCACGACGCGCGCGAAGCCCTGCGTCGGCGCATGGCCGCGCACCTCGCCGAACCCCTGCGACGCCTGCACGACGGTCTGAAGGACGGCCACGCCTTCTCGCCCGACGCCGCGGCCGCCGGCCGGCGGGCGTTGCGCAACGCCGCTCTCGACCTGCTTGCCGCTGACGCCGGCGGCCGCAACCGCGACCTGGCGCGTGAGCACTTCCGCACCGCCGCCAACATGACCGACGCCATGGGCGGCCTTAACGCTCTGATGCTGATGGGCGGACCGGACTTCGAGGTCGCGCTCAAGGATTTCTATGACAGCTGGAAGGCCGAGCCTCTGGTCATCGACAAGTGGTTCGCCATCCAGGCGCGCGATCCGGACGAAGGCGCGCTCGGCCGGGTGCTGGGACTCACCGCTCATCCGGCCTTCGACGCCAAGACGCCGACCCGGCTGCGGGCCCTGATCCAGAGCTTCGCCTCGGCCAATCCGGCCAGGTTCCACGACCCGTCGGGCGACGCCTACCGCTTCCTCGCCGACCAGATCATCGCCACCGACGCCATCAACCCGATGACGGCGGCGCGCCTCGTCGAGCCGCTGTGCGTCTGGCCGCGGTACAGGGCCGAGCTTGGGGCCTTGATGCGGGCCGAGCTCACGCGCATTGCCGACAGCCCGAACATCTCCAAGAACCTCGCCGAGCTGGTCGGCAAGGCGCTGGGGATGTCTTGACCGCCACCGGCCGAATCACCATACTTAGCTAATTAAGTTAGCTAACCGAAAGCCGCCCGATGCAAGTCACCATTCACGAGGCGAAGACCCATCTTTCTCGCCTCATCGAGGCTGCCCTGGCGGGAGAAGAGGTTGTCATCGCCAAGGGGCGTCATCCGGTCGCGCGACTGGTTCCGATGCCTCGGTGTGGTTTTCGCCTAGGCTTGCTCGCGGGGCGGCTCGGTGCGCCGCCCGACTTCCTCGCGCCGATGGACGAGGCCGATCTTGACCTCTGGGAAGGCCGGGGTTGAACGACGTCCTGCTCGACACCCACGCATGGGCCTGGAGTCTGGCGGGTGAGGAGCGACTTTCGAAGGCCGCAGGCGCGGCCATCGACGCGGCCGAATTGGTTTTCGTCAGCCCGATTAGCTTCTTCGAGATCGCGCAGAAGGTCCGGCTCGGCAAATGGCCGCAGATGGAGCCTTTCGTTCGCGAGCTGCCTTCGCTCCTGAGCCGTCAGGGCGGATCATCGGCGCCCTTCGACCCGGCGACGGCTGTTGCGGCCGGACTGCTGGACTGGGCGCATCGCGATCCGTTCGACCGACTGATGGCGGCTACCGCCATCCGCCAGGGATTGCCCTTGGTGTCCGCCGACTCCGCCTTCGACGGGATCGTAGAACGCATTTGGTGATCTGCCTGCCGCGAGTGTGCAAGGCCCGAGGCTCACCCGCGGCGGCCCTCTTCGAGGAGGTCCCGAATGGAGACGCTGTCCAGGCGATAGCCGCGGCTTTCGGTGATGATTTCGTCCTTTGCCGCCTCCGCGTCCTTGCGGGCCTTGGCGTGGGCCGCGCGTCGCCGGACGACCAGATCGTCGTCCAGCAATTCAACCTCCACGGTCTCGCCGTCGGCCAAGCCGGCCGCGCGCGCGACGTCCATGGGCACCCTCACCGGGAGGTTCTTGCCCCACCGGCCGATCACGCTGTTCGGCATGTCCAGTCTCCTGGGGATAGTCCGGCATATCCCCAGGGCGTTGGCAACGAAACCGGCTGCCCTCGCTGTTTGCCCTCACGCGACGCGGCCAGGGCGGCGCAAACTCAGGATTTGAGATCGAGCTTGACCGGCTTGCCGGCGCCTCTTGCTGGACGAGACGCGGTGGTGCGCGACCCGGTGCTTGCGACCAGATCGAAATCGGAGTCGGGTGGCGCCTTCGCAATGCCGCGCGGATGGAGGGGCATGGAGCCCAGAGAGTGGGGCCCGCAGGTCGGCATCTGGCAGTTCCAGGCAAGGCCCGGTCCGCTCTCGATGTCGATCGACACCATGCCAGGCACGTAGTTCGCGGCTAAGCGATATGTCGTCTCGCCGATCTGGTTCGTAGTTCTTCGGGCGTGGCCATTGCCGCTGAGGGCCAAGACCAGGGCCCCCCTGTGCTCGGTCGCGGCCCGCTCGACAGCTTCACCCATGCTCTGCTCATAGGGCCCTGGCGCATGCGATGGCCGAGCATCGATCGAAAACCGGATCGCCTCGATGCGGCCCGCCTGGGACAGCCGGCGAAGGCGTTCGGCGAGCATCAGCATGGCTTGGCTGCTGCGGCCGTCCTGCAGTCGATCCGTCCACAAGCCACCGGCTGTCAACTGGAGGCGGTCTTTGCGCGTTCCAGGCGACATCATGTATCGGCTCCACGCCGGTAGTTCGCTCGCGCCGCGCTCGAGCACCACGACGATCGGACCTCGCCGCGCGCTCAGCGCGCAGACGATATCACCGAACATTTTGGGCTGTTCGTTCGTGCCATGAATTTCACCGAACCACAGGACCCGGACCCTCTCCGGTCTGAGCAGGTCCAGCCCAGGAACCGGGGCGCAGGCCAGGGCCGCTGCGATCAGAGCTCCAGGCAAGGGCGGGTCCCTTCGACAACAGAAAGGTCAGGCTATTGGCTCAAGAGCAGCAGCCTAGGCGCGTCGGGCGCCCACGCCTAGCACCTCAGCCGACGCCGCCAGGGCCGCGCGTCGAGCTGCGGCGAGCTTGGTCTTGAGGGCGCGAAAGTCGCGGGCGTCGCCGGCTTTGGCGAGGAGGGCGCGCAGGGCCTTGGGCTCAGTCTCCGGGTCGCCGTCGTCGTCTAGGGCGATCTTCAGCAGCTGCGCCAGCGCCTGTTGCAGCCGCCAGGCGTCGGTCAGGGCGGCAAGAGCCTGGGCGGAGGCGCGGCCGACAAGACCTTCGAGCGCCTCCCCGGTGTTGGGGCGCAGAGGGCCGCCGTCCGCCGCGTGGACGATCTGCAGGAACTGGGCCGCAAACTCGATGTCAACCAGGCCGCCGTCGCTGAGCTTCATGTCCCAGGCTGAGGACGGCGGGCGTTCGGCGGCCATCAGCGCCCGCATCTCGCGCACGTCGCGCACGGCGTCGGCGACGTCGCGCGGCCGCCGAAGGGCAGTCTCGATCGCGCCGCGGGCGGCGTCGGCGAAGGCCTCCGACGTGGCCCAGACGACCCGGGACCGCGTCAAGGCCAGCAGCTCCCAGGTCTCGGCCTCGCCGGCGTAGTAGCCGTCGAACGCTCGGAGGCTCACGGCCACAGGCCCCTTGGTCCCCGATGGCCGGAGCTGCAAGTCCACCTCGTAGAGGCCCCCCTCGGCGGTGTGGACGGAGAGCGCGGCGGTCAGACGCTGAGTGAACCGGGCGTAGAAGACGTCGGCGGTCAGACCCGCGCCCGCCGAGACGGCGTCCGGCGCCGCCGGCCGGTACAGGGTCATGAGATCGAGGTCCGACTGGGCGCTCATCTCGCGCGCGCCGCACTTGCCGAGCGCGATGACCGCGACCTGGCCTGGAAAAGCCCCGAACGCCCGCTCGGTCTCGGCCAGCGCCGCTGTCGCCAGGCCGCGGATAACCGCCTCGGCGAGATCGGCGAAGGCGCCGCCGGCCGCGTCCGGGTCGGCCTGGCGCTCCAGGATCTGCACGGCGATGCGGAAGGCGTGCTCGTGGCGCGCCCGGCGCGCAAGGTTCATGGCCGCCTCGAAGTCGGCGCCCCCCGCGATGCGCTCGGCCAGGCCCTCGGGGGCTGCGATCGGACCGAAGAAGCCCGGATCGAGCAGGGCGTCCAGGGCCGCGGGGCTGCGGGCCAGGGTAGTGGCGAAGCGCGGCGCGAAGGCCATGATCCGCACCACCAGGGCGAGAAGGGCCGGCTGGGCCAGGAACAGCGACTGAGCCTGCACGCCCGAGCTCAGGCGGGAGAAGAAATCAGAGAACCGCAGGAAGGCGGCGTCCGGCGCGCCGGTGGCCGCCGCCGCCTCCAGCAGGTGAGGGGCCAGGCGGGTGAGCAGTTCGCGGCCGCGTTCGGTGCGGGTGGGCCCGATGCGGCCATGGTGCCAGCTGCGAACGACGCCGGAGACCTGGGCCGGGTTGGAGAAGCCCATCCGCGCCAGTGTGGCCAGGGTCTCCGGATCGTCGTCGACGCCGGTGAACACGAGGCTGCCGTGGCGGGAGGAGAGCGGCTCCTCGCCGGCGAAGAGTTCGCCGTAGCGGCGGTTGACCGACCGCAGGGCCCGGCCGACGGCGGCGTCGAAATCGCGCAGCTTGTCGAAGCCGGCCAGGGCGGCGATGGCGCGACGGTCGGCGGCGGCCTTTGGCAGACGGTGGGTCTGCTCGTCGGCGATCATCTGCACGCGGTGCTCCCAGCCGCGCAGGGAGTCGTAGGCGGCGGCGAGCTCGGCGGCGGCGCCGTGGCTCACCTGGCCGGCCTCCGCCAGCGCCCCCAGGGCGCCGAGCGTGGTCGGCGAGCGCAGATCCGGGTGGCGACCGCCGAGGATCAGTTGCTGGGTCTGGACGTAGAATTCGATCTCGCGGATGCCGCCGCGGCCGAGCTTGAGATCGGCGCCGGCAGGCGTCAGGCCCTCGTGGGCGTCGCTGGCGTGGATCTGGCGCTTGATCGAGTGGATGTCGGCGATCGCCGCGAAGTCGAGGTTCCGCCGCCAGATGAAAGGCTTGAGGTCGGCCAGGAAAGCCTCGCCGCGGATGATGTCACCGGCGACGGCTCGCGCCTTGATGAAGGCCGCGCGCTCCCAGTTCTGGCCGACGCTCTCGTAGTAGCCAAAAGCAAAGGGCGTCGGGACGGCCACCGGCGTCGACGACGGATCCGGACGCAACCGCAGATCGACGCGGAAGACATAACCCTCCGGCGTGCGCGCCTGCAGCAGCTGAGCGAGGCGCTCGGTGAGGCGGATGGCGACGGCCGTGGATTCCTGGCCAGGCCCGAGCGGCAGAATGTCCGGATCGTAGAAGACCGTGATGTCGATGTCGCTGGAGTAGTTGAGCTCGAAGGCTCCGTGCTTGCCCATGGCGATCACGAAGAGGCCGGGGACCGGGCCTTCGGACCCTTTGCCAACGCCGGTCAACCAGCCGCGTGCGGCGGCTTCGCGGGCAGCCAGAGTCAGGGCCGTCCGGACCGCCGCGTCGGCGAAGCGGCTCAGGGCGTCGGTGACGTCGGCCAGGCGCCACACCCCGCCGAGGTCGGCCAGGGCGGTCAGCAGGTGCAAATCCGCCTTCAGCTGGCGCAGCCGCGCCGCCGACGCCTCGAGGTCGCTCGACTTGGCCGCCGCGTCGGTCTGGGCCAGGATCGCCGCCAGCGCGGCATCGGGCGCCTGGGCTAGGAGTCGGCCCAGCCGCTCCGGATCGCGGATCGCCAGACTGGCGAGGTAAGGCGCGGCGGCGAATACCGGGGCCAGGGCCGGCCAGGCCGCGAACTCGCCGACCCGCTCGTGCGCCCGCTCCGCCGCCGCGGCGTCGATCACCGGCCCGCAGGGACGGATCAGTTCGCCGAGCGGCCTCATCCCACCTTCGGCAGCACGAGGGCGACGCGCAGGCCAGGCCCGGACGCGCCACCCGGTCCTTCGTCGAGCTCCAAATGCCCGCGGTGCGCCCGAGCCACGGCCGACACGAGCGAGAGGCCGAGGCCCGCGCCTGGCAGGCTGCGGCTCTGCTCAAGGCGCACGAAGCGCTGGGTGACCCGGTCGCGGTCGTCGGCCGGAATGCCGGGGCCGGTGTCGGTGACCGAGAACTCGATGTCGCCCGAGGCCCGGCGGCGCACGCGCAGCATCACCGCGCCGCCCGCCGGCGTGTATTTCAGGGCGTTGTCGAGGATGTTTGAGAGGGCCTGGGCGACGAACTCGCGGTTGGCCTTCAGGGTCAGGCCCGGCGTGAGTTCGGCCTTGAACTCCTGGTCCTTCTCCTCGGCCAGCGGTTCGTAGAGCTCGCTGACGTCCGCCGCCAGAACCCCGGGATCGAACAACGTCTGGTCAGGCGCGTCGCCCGCCGCTTCGAGTCGGGCGATGGCCAGGACCGCACTGAACGTGCGCAGCACCCCGTCGGCGTCTTCCAACGCCTGGTGGAGGGCGGCCTTGGGATCGGTGCGGCCAGCGTCCGCCTCGATCATCGCCACCTCCAGGCGAGCCCGCAGGCGGGTGAGCGGCGATCGCAGGTCGTGGGCGATGGCGTCGCCCGCGTGGCGCAGCCCGCCCACCGAACGCTCCAGCCGCTCGAGCATGTCGTTGAGGCCGCTGGCCAGCTCGTCGTACTCGTCGCCGGCCCCACGCACCTTGGCGCGGGCGGCGAGGTCGCCGCCACGCGCGGCGGCGATCACGTCGATGAGGCTGGCCATGGTGCGATTGACGTCCCGACTGACCAGCACGCCGCCAGCGAGACCCAGGACGATCACCAGCGCGCCCGCGCCCCACAGGGCGCGCAGGATGCGGACCACGAAACCCTCGGCTTCGCCCACGTCGGCGCCGACGAACACGAACTCGCCCCCAGGCATCTTCTCCAGCAGCCCGCGGGCCGGCAGGCGGACCATGGCGCCGTCGGGATTGGTCTCGGTGAGGGTGAAGCTGGTCCAGGCCTCGTCGCGATCGCGGCGCTTCACCGGCGAGACAGCAATCGAGCCGGAGACGGACCGCCCGCCCGGGTCCATCAACAGATAGACGAGGGCGTGGTCGCCGCTGGAGCGCTCGATCACCGCCTCATTGAGGGCGGAAAATCCGCCACGCGCATAGACCGCCTGCAGCGAGCGCATCTCGGCCCTGACGTGGGCGTCGGCGCGGCGGGTCACCTCGCCGGCGGTGGCAAGGTAGATGTAGGCGAGGAAAGCGCAGGCGGCGGCGGCGAACAGCGCCAGGAACAGCAGGGTCAGTCGGAACGGCGTCGTGCGCAGAACGCGGGGCAGTCGCATCTGGCGTCTAGGCGCCGGTCGGCGAACAGGTGATTGGAGCGAGAGATTTTCCTCCTTCCCCTTGATGGGGAAGGTGGCGCGAAGCGCCGGAGGGGGTGGAGCGGTGTCTCCACCCCATCCGTCCCGCGCTGGCGCGCGGTCCACCCTCCCCATCAAGGGGAGGGAGGATTTTATTAGAGCCATTCAGCATCATCAGTGGATAGATCCGCTGGGAGCCAAACACGGTCACGCTTCGAGGCGGTATCCCGCGCCCCGCACGGTCTGCAGCATCGGCCGCTCGAACCCCTTGTCGATCTTGGCCCTCAGCCTCGAAATGTGAACGTCGATGACGTTGGTCTGAGGATCGAAGTGGTATTCCCACACCTTCTCCAGCAGCATGGTGCGCGTCACCGACTGGCCGGCGTTGCGCATCAGGAACTCGAGGAGCTGGAACTCGCGCGGCTGCAGGTCGATCTCCTGGCCGGCGCGGCGCACCTCGCGGCCGAGGAGGTCCATCTCAAGGTCGCCGACCTTGAGCACGGTCTGGACCGAGCCGGTCTCCCGACGCCGCGCCAGGGCCTCGACCCGGGCGATCAGCTCGGCGAAGGCGTAGGGCTTGACGAGGTAGTCGTCGCCGCCGGCCTTGAGCCCGGTCACCCGGTCCGTGATCTCGCCCAGTGCGGAGAGGAACAGGACCGGCGTCTGGTCGCCGCCGGCGCGCAGTTTCTCGACCATGGTGACGCCGTCCATGCGGGGCATCATCCGGTCGACGATCAGCACGTCGAACCGCTCGCTCGCCGCGGCGGCGAGACCCAGCTCGCCATCGGCGGCGACGCGGCAGTCGCAGTCCGCTTCGCCGAGGCCGCGCGCCATCGCCGCCGCGGCCTCAAGGTCGTCCTCAACGATCAGAACCCGCATTCCACCCCCGTCCCTGGCTGTCGATTCAGCCTTCGATTTTGAGCGGCAGGAAGACGATCCTGCCGCCGCGGTTGACCGCCAGCGGGATCTCCTTGCGGCCGGCCTTGCGCCAGGTGTCCACCGCCGCGGCCACATCGCCGGTCGAGGCCACGTCGCGGTCGCCGGCTCGCACGATCACGTCGCCGCGCTGCACGCCCTTGTCGCTGGCGTCCGAGGTGCTCTTCACGCCCTGCACGACTACGCCGTGGGCGTTCTGAGCCAGATTGAACTCCTGGCGCTGGGTCGGGCCGAGCGGGGCGAGCTCCATCCCGAGGATCGCCGCGCCGGGCGCCGGCTTTGCCGCGCCGCCCTGGCCGCCGTCCTCGTCATCGCCCGGCAAGCCGCCGTTCTGGGCCAGCTGATCTTCGGAGGGCCGCAGGGCCGTGCGCACGTCGATGAACCGCTCCTTGCCATCGCGGATCACGTCCAGCCTGGCGACGTCCCCAGCCGGCACCTTGGCGACCTCGCGGGTCATCTCGGTGTAGCTGGCGATGGGGTGGCCGTTGACGCCCACCACCACGTCGCCGGACACCACACCCGCCTTTTGGGCCGGGCCGCCCGGCACTACGTCGGCCACCACCGCGCCGGTGCGCCCGGCCAGGCCGAACGACTCGGCCATCTCGGTGCTGAGCGGTTGGATGGTCGCGCCGATGTAGCCGCGCTGGATCTTGCCGCTGGAGATCAGCTGCTTGGTCACTTGCGAGGCGACGTCGGCGGGAATGTCGAAGCCGATGCCGACCGAGCCGCCCGACGGCGAGAAGATCGCCGTATTGACCCCAATCACCCGGCCGAAAGTATCGAACGTCGGGCCGCCGGAATTGCCGCGGTTGATGGGCGCATCGATCTGGATGTAGTCGACAAAGTTCTCGCCGATGTCGCGGTTGTAGGCCGAGACGATGCCGGCGGTGGCGGTGTTGCCGAGGCTGAAGGGGTTGCCCACGGCCATCACCCAGTCGCCGACGCGCGGCTTGGCCGAGTTTTCGAAGTCGACGTAGGTATAGTTTTGGCCATCGACCTTGACCACGGCCAGATCGGTCGCTTCATCGCGGCCGACCACGGTGCCCTTCAGCTCCTTGCCGTCCTTGAGCACGACCTTGATCTCGTCGGCGTGGTCGACGACGTGGTTATTGGTGACGATGTAGCCGTCCTGCGAAATGAAGAAGCCGGAGCCGGCCGACATCTGTTTGGGTCCTTGGGACGGGCCGCCCTCTCCGTTCCCGCCGTTCTGGTTCGGCGGCTGGATTTCGAACGGCAGGCCCGGGATGCGAACGGCCCCGACCGGGGCGTGCGAAACCACGTCGATCGAGACGACGGCGGGCGAGACCTTCTCGAAGATGTCGGCGAACGACATCGGCGCTCCGGGCGACTGGGGCAGTTCGGGCAGCGCGGCCTTGATGAGCTGGCCCCCGACGGGGGTGAAGGCGGGGCGCATGCCCACCCCGGCCATGGCGGCGGCGGCGATGCCGGCCCCGGCGATGGCGCCGACGACGACGTGAGTTCTGGTGACGGCCATTTCGAATCCTCAGGGTCCGAAACCGGACCGCGGTTAATCTAATACCGCATGCCAAGCGGCGCGAGGGCTCTCAAGTTACCTTTCCGTTAGTCCGAAGGCGGTCGTGAAGCCTGATTGCGGCGGCTAAGTGTCATCGCCCACCGCGAGCCGTTCGAGTTTCGCCTCGTCGTCGGCCGAAAGCTCCGGCGTCGGCGCAGCCGGCGCGCCCTCGCGGGCGATGAGAAGCGCGAGACCGCCAATCGCCACGAGAAACGGCCCGGCCCACAGGGCGAGGTTGGTCCAGCTCATCGGCGGCCGGTAGAGGACGAAGTCGCCGTAGCGAGCGACGAGGAAGGCGCGGATCTGGCCGTCGGTGCGGCCAGCGGCGACCTGCCCGCGGACCACGCGGCGAAGGTCGGCGGCCAGCGGCGCATCGGAGTCGTCGATCGACTCCCCCTGGCAGACGACACAGCGGGTCTCGCGGAAAATGGAACGGGCGTGGGCCTCCTGGGCGGCGTTCGGCAGGCGGTCGGCCGGATCGCCCACGGCCGCCAGGGTGAGGGCGGCGGCCAGCACGATCGCCGCGCGCCTCATTCGGCCGGGGCCAGCGACGGCCGGGCAGCGGTCCGCCGGGCCCCGACGGCCAGGCGCATCCGCCGGTCGGACAGCGAGATCGCCCCGCCCAAGGCCATCAGCAGGGGGCCGCAGAAGACCAGCCGGATCCACGGATTGACCCAGGCGCGCACAAGCCACGCCGACCCGGTTCCGACCGCGCGCCGTTCGCCAAGGACGACGTAGATGTCGTCGAGCCCATGCAGGCACAGGGCCACCTTGGAGACGGTCTGGCCGTCCACGTCGTAGGTCCGTCGCGACGGCCGCCCCACGCACGCGAGGCGCCCGGCGGGGTCGGTGACGGTGATCATCGCCTGCTCGGCGTCGTAGTTGGGGCCAGGGACCACGGCCACCGAGCCGAGGCTCACGTGATAGGCGCCGAGGTTCATTGCCCCACCTTCGCCGAGCACCTGCGCCGCCTCCAGCCGCCAGCCGGTCTCGTAGGCCGCGCCCATGGCGAAGAGGCCAAGGCCGGCGTGGGCCAGAGTCATGCCCCAGGCTCCGCGGGGCAGGGACGCGAAGCGCCGCGCGCTTTCGGCCAGCGGCGCGCGGCCGAGGCGGATGCGCGCCGCCGCCTCGACGAGCGCGCCGGCCACGAGCCACGCGCCGAAGGCGACCCCGAGGCTCGCTAGCGCCAGCCGGGGCTGAGCCAAGGCGTAGACGAGGACGCCGGCCGCCATGGCCGCGACGGCGGCGGGCAGCAGGCGCTGGGCCACGCCCAGGGCGTCGCCGCGCTTCCAGGCCAGCAGCGTGCCGGCCGGAATGACCAGGAAGGCGATCGCCATCAACGGCCCGACAACCATGTTGTAGTACGGCCCGCCGACGCCGCCTTGCTTGCCGAACGGCTCCAGGACCAGCGGCCAGAGGGTGCCGACCAGCACCGTGCAGGTGACCGCAGCCAGGATGATGTTGTTGACCACCAGGGCGCTCTCACGGCTGATCGGCGCGAAGACCTGGCTGTCCCTGAGGCGCGGCGCGCGCCAGGCGAAGAGCGCGAAGCCCGAGCCGGCGGCGACGCCCAGGATGCCGAGCAGCAGCAGCCCTCGCCGGGGATCGACGGCGAAGGCATGGACGCTGGTGAGCACCCCCGAGCGGACCAGGAAGGCGCCCAGCATGGAGAGCGTGAAGGCGCCGATGGCGAGAAAACAGGTCCAGGCGGCGAGCGCCCCGCGCTTTTCGGTGACGATGGCCGAGTGCAGGAGGGCCGTGGCCATCAGCCAGGGCATCAGGCTGGCGTTCTCCACCGGGTCCCAGAACCACCAGCCGCCCCAGCCGAGTTCGTAGTAGGCCCAGAACGACCCCAGGGTGATGCCGACCGTCAGGAAACTCCAGGCGGCCAGCGCCCAGGGCCGCACCCAGCGCGCCCAGGCCGCATCCACCCGGCCTTCGATGAGGGCGGCCAGCGCCAGGGAGAAGACCACGCTCATCCCGACGTAGCCGGCGTAGAGGAACGGCGGGTGGGCGGCGAGGGCCGGGTCCTGCAGCAGGGGGTTGAGCGAGTGGCCCTCCACCGGCGGGTCGGAGAAGCGCAGCAGCGGATTGGACGCGAAAACCATATAGCCGATGAACAGCGCGCCCAGGCTTCCCTGCACGCCGACGGCGAGCGACTTCAGGCCCCACGGCAAACCGCGCGAAAGGGCCATCGCCGAGCCGTAAGCGGTGAGCATGAAGCACCAGAGAAGGATCGAGCCCTCGTGGCTGCCCCAGGCGCCGGCGATCTTGTAGATCAGCGGCTTTTCGCTGTGGGAGTTCTGGGCGACGTTGGCCACCGAGAAGTCGGAGGTCGCGAAGGCCCAGATCAGGGCGCCGAAGCCAACGGCGACGGCGGCAAAGGCCGCCAGCGCCGCGCCTTCGCCGGCCCCGGTCAGGGTGGCGTCGCGCCGAGCCCGGCCGGCGAACGAAAGTCCGATCTGGGCCAGGGAGGCGCAAAAGGCCAGGATCAGGGCGAAGGCGCCGAGCTCAGCGGTCATGTCGGGCCGCCGGCGCCGTAAGACGGTGCGGCGCCGTTTCCATGCCACTCGCCTTGCGCCTTGAGCGCCCGGGTCAACTCGCGGGGCGTGTAGCGCTCGTCGTGCTTGGCGAGGATGGTCGTGGCGATAAACACACCGTTGCCGTCGAAGGCGCCGGTGGCGACCACCCCCTGGCCCTCGCGGAACAGGTCCGGCAGGTCGCCGCGGTAGACCACCGGCGCGGCGGCGGTGCGGTCGGCGACCACGAAACGGATCGCCCCGTCGCTCGCCTTGACCACCGAACCCTTGGCGACCAACCCGCCCAGCTGGATCGATTGGCCGGCCGCGACCCCGGCGGCGCGGGCCTGGGCGGGGGTGTAGAAGTAGGAGATCGAACTTCGCAATCCAAAGAGGGCCAGGCCGACGGCAAGCACGAGCACGGGCGCGACGGCGGCGACCACCGTCAGGCGACGACGCGCGGTGCGCGACTTCGGCAGCCAGGCCATCAGCGCCCGCCCATGGGCGGGGTCGCCGCGGCGGCGGTCAGGGCCGCGATCTCGTCCGGCTGATTGGCATAGCGTGCGCGAGCGTCGGCCAGAGTCTGCTCGCGGGCGTTGATGTCGCCGAGCACGGCGTAGGCGCGGACCAGCCGCACCCAGCCCTCGGGATCGTCCGGCTGGGTCTTGAGGCGCGCGGCGAGGCCGTCGACCATGCCGCGGATCGCGCCGGTCATCTCCGATGGCGGCGCGGCGGCCTGCTGCGGGGTCGGCAGGTGGCCGGTCTGCTCCACGGCGGCGATCTCGGCCGCGAGGCCGGCGCGGCGCGGATCGTTTGGCGCGAGGCCAGCCAGCAGGGCGCGCCAGTCGGCGAGACCGCCGGCGGTGTCGCCGTCGCCGATCCTGGCCTTGGCGAGGTAATAGCGCGCGGCTTGTTGCTGCGGGTCGAGGGCGATGGCGCGGGCGAACTGGGCGCGCGCCTCGGGCGTGATCGTCCCATTGTTTCCCAGCACCTCGACCTCACCCAACATGGCCGGCAGGGTCGCGTCGCGGGGCGCAAGGGCCATGGCCCGGCGCAGGGCGTGGACGGCGCCGAATCCATCTCCCATGCCGAGGTCGAGGGCGGCGAGTTTGCGCAGCGGCGTGGGGTCGTCCGGATGGAGGGCGGCCATGGCGTTGAGGGTCGCGGCCAGGGCCTGGGGCGGCGCTTCTTCCGGTCGGGCCCGCCAGGCGGCGAGGCGGCCGGCGAAGGGTTGGTCCTTCATGCTGGGCGCGCCGATGTCGAGGTAGATGGCCAGGGCCGCCAGCGCCGCGACGCCGGCGGCGGCGACCGGAATGAAGGGTTTGCCGCTGGCGCCCAAAGGCTCGCCTGGCCGGTCGGCCGAAGCGATCAGACGCCGACCCGCCTCGGCGCGCACGCTGAGGCGCTCGCTCTCGAGCAGCAGGCCGCGGTCGGCGAGCTCGTCGATCTCGGCCAGGGCGCGGCGATAGGCCGCCACCTGGGGGTCGGGACCGGCGACGACACGCCCGGCCAGCGACGCGCGCCAAAGCACGAGCGCGCCTGCGCCCGCCGCCAGCACCGCAGCTGAGGTCCAGAACAAGATCATGGGGCCCTGTTACAGAATTCCCTGTTGCGCCGCGAGGGTCGCTTCAAGTCTCCGCCTTTGGCAGAGTGATGGCCACGGCAAGACCGCCCAGCCTGGACTCGCCCAGTGTCACCGCGCCGCCGTAGGCCCGGGCCAGTTCGTCGGCGATGGAAAGGCCGAGCCCCGATCCCGGCGCGCTCTCGTCCAGCCGCTCACCGCGCCGCAGCACCGTCTCGCGCTGGTCGGCGGCGAGCCCCGGTCCGTCGTCCTCGACAGTCAGGGTGAAGGTCCTCGGGCCCGGCGCGCAGGTCGCGCCCACCCGGCGGCGGCCGTACTTGCAGGCGTTCTCCATGACGTTGCCGGCGATTTCGAGCAGGTCCTGGCGCTCGCCGACGAACATCAGCCCCTCCGGGCAGTCGAAGTCGATATCCTCGATCTTGTCCTGGAAGATGCGCTCCAGCGTCCGCACCAGCTCCTCGAGGACCGGCGCAACCTCGGTGCGCTCGCCCATGCCCTCGGTGCGGGCGGCGGCGCGGGCGCGGCGCAGGTGATGGTCTACCTGCTGGCTCATGAAGCCGGCCTGGCGGCGGACGAGGGCGGGCAGCTCGCCGCTCTGGGACCCCGCCTCGGCGAGGAGCACCGACAGAGGTGTCTTCAGGGCATGGGCGAGATTGCCGACGTGGGTCCGCTGGCGCTCCACCACCTCCTGGTTGTGGGCCACCAGAGCGTTGAGCTCGCTGGCCAATGGCGCCAGCTCGACAGGATAGGCTCCGTCAACCCGTTCACGCTTGCCGGTGCGCACCTCGGCCACCTCGCGACGCAAGGCGAAGAGGGGCTGCAGGCCCACGCGCACCTGGACGATCACCGCCGCCACCAGGCCGACCCCCAGGATGCCCAAGGCCACGGCGATGGTGGTGACGAAGGTGCGCACGTCGCGGTCGACGGGCGTGCGGTCCTCGGCGGCCATGAACACCACAGGGGTCGGATAGCCCTCCAGCCGGGCTTGGGTCGCGCCGACGCGCAGCGACTGATCGAGGGGCCCCGCCTCATCGTAGAACAAGGTCTTGCCCTCGGAAGCGGCAAGGCTGCGCACGATGTCGGCCGGCGGTGTGAGCGCTCGACCAAAGAATGAGCGGGAGGTGGCCAGGGCTTTCAGTCCACCGGCCCCGTCCGGCGTGGCGATCTCCCAGTATTCGCCGGAATAGGCGAGCTGCTCCTTGGGCGCATGGACAACGGAGTCGGGTGGGGCGACCACGCCGCCCTCGACCGAGGTGCCCGCCAACAGGCCAGTGACCGTGTCGCTCAGCGCGTCGTCGAGGCGGACCGTGGCGGTGTGGGCGAAGAACAGCGACAGCGAAACCCCGGCCACCACCAGGACCGTCAGGCTCCAGGCCGCGGCCAGCAGCACCAGCCGCCGGACGAGCGAGGGGCCCCGCTCGCGCGCCGGCCTGGGTGTGCTCACGCCCACAGCACGATAGGTTCGGGCGGAATCCCCCGAACCGTCCAATCGTGCTGTAGATTCAAGAGTCTGAGCGCGCTCTGATCGCAAAACCGGTATCCACTTTTGCGGAGCGTGCTCAGAGGGCCTCGCCCTCGAGCGCCACCAGGCGATAGCCCAGGCCGCGGACGGTCTCGACGCGATCAGGGCCGATCTTCTTGCGCAGGCGGCCGACGAACACTTCGATGGTGTTGGAGTCGCGGTCGAAGTCCTGGTCGTAAAGGTGCTCGACCAACTCCGTGCGGCTGATCACCCGACCCTGATGCATCATCAGATAGTGCAGCATGCGGTATTCGAGCGAGGTAAGGCGCACCGGCTCGCCGCCCACCGACGCCCGGGCGGCGCGGGGATCAAGGCGCAGAGCCCCGCAGGAAAGATTGGGCGCGGCGTGCCCGGCCGAGCGGCGCAGCAGGGCCCGCAGGCGCGCCAGCAGCTCTTCGGTGTGAAACGGCTTGGTCAGGTAGTCGTCGGCCCCGGCGTCGAAGCCCGCCACCTTTTCGCTCCACGAGCCGCGGGCGGTGAGGATCAGCACCGGCGTCGCCACCTTGGCGCGGCGCCAGCCTTCCAGCACCGAGGCCCCATCGATCTTGGGCAGGCCGAGGTCGAGCACGACGGCGTCATAGGGCTCAGTCTCGCCGAGGAAGGCGGCCTCCTCGCCATCGGCGGCGTGGTCCACGGCGTAGCCGGCGTCCGCCAGCGCCAGCTTCAGCTGCCGTGACAAATCCGGATCATCCTCGACGAGCAGTATGCGCAACCCCAAGCTCCCTCAGCGTCCAGACAGGATAGCGCCCGTGGACGCGTCGACGAAATAGTCCACACGGCGGCCGTTCGCCGTCATCCAGCGCACGCGATAGACGGGCCTGGCGCCCATGTATTCGAGGTTCGCGTCGAGCTGACGGCCGGGGGTGATGCGGCGCAGGTTCTGAATCACCGAGCCCAGCGGCGCCAGCTGACCCTGCCGCACGCCCTGGCGCAGGAACTCCTCCTGCTGGCGCCAGGCGCCGCGCACCGGCGCTCCGTAGCCGCCCGGGGCATAGGCCGGACCCGGTGGGTATCTCGCCGGCGGATAGCCACCGTAACCGCGGCCAGGGTAGGCCGGCGGCGCGGCCTGATAACCGCGGGCGTAACCCAGAGGCGCGTCGCGTTGGCCGCCGCCCCAGGCGCGGGCTGGCGGCCCGCCACCCCAGGCGCGCGCCGGCGGTCCGCCCCCGGCATGCCAGGGTCGAGACTGGACTTGGCCAGCAAGGGCCGCGGCCGCGAGGACCGATCCCATGATGACGCGCAGAGTCTTCACCGCGCGGGTTCCTAAAGGGGGACGTCTGAACACAGACTGAACATCGCTCACCTCGACCGCAAGCGTCGAGATGGTCGAACTCGTCGCCGCTTCGGGCTAGACTGCGAGGCCATGAAGACCATCGAAATTCCGCCGGGCGCGGCGGCGGACTGGACCATTCCGCAGGGCTGGGACCGCTACACCGCCGCCGAGCACGCGATGTGGGACAAGCTTTTCGCCCGGCAGTCGCAGATGCTCCGCGGCCGGGTCACGCCGGCGTTCCTCAACGGCCTGGACGTGCTGCGCCTTTCGAAGCCGGGGATTCCCGACTTCGACGAGCTCAGCGAGCGGCTGGGGCGGCTCACCGGCTGGCGCGTCGCCGCCGTGCCTGGACTGGTGCCGGACGAGGTGTTCTTCCGCCACCTGGCCAACCGCACCTTCGTCGCCGGCCGGTTCATCCGCCGCCCAGAGCAGACTGACTATCTCGAAGAGCCGGACGTGTTCCACGACGTGTTCGGCCACGTGCCGCTGCTCTCCGACCCGGTGTTCGCCGACTACATGCAGGCCTACGGCGAGGGCGGGCTGCGCTCAGTGGGCTTCGGGGCCTTGGACCACCTGGCCAGGCTCTATTGGTACACGGTGGAGTTCGGGCTGATCCGCGGCCGCGCCGGCCTCGAGCTCTATGGCGCTGGCATCGTCTCGAGCTACGGGGAGTCGATCTTCGCGCTGGACGATCCTTCACCCAACCGCATCGGCTTCGACCTCGAGCGGGTGATGCGCACGCGCTATCGCATCGACGATTACCAGCAGAGTTACTTCGTCATCGACAGCTTCGAGGATCTGCTGCGCCAGACGCTGGAGACCGACTTCGCGCCGCTCTATCGGCGGTTGGAGGGCCTCAGCGATCTCGGGCCAGAGGCGGCGGCCGAGACGGATCAGATATTGACCCTAGGCACGCAAGACTACGCCCGGGAGCGTCACCCAGTCTGATCAGTTAGGGGGAGGAGTCGCGCCCTTGGCGGCCTGGTGAGCGGCCATCGCCCGCATCACCGCCGCTTTGCAGCCATCGGAGACTTGGTCCTTGTGCTGGCGCAGGCAGTCGCGGGGTTTTTCGCCCGGTTGAAGATTGGGGCAGAGCCTCACGACGTCCGCCTTGCAGGCTTCGCGCGGCGACGGCCCCTGCTGCTGGGCGAAGGCGGCCCCAGCCGCGACGGCGGCGGCGAGAAACGGCAAAGCAAACTTCAGCATCTCGTGACCCTTCATATGGCGAGCGTTCGCACTCTGGCGGGCGAAGGTTTCAGAAATGCGGCGCCTGGGTTTCGCGCCGGCAACCCGGTGCGCCTATTTCGCCTTGGGGGCGTAGGGCCGTTCGGTTCGCCATTCCTCGGCGAACGTCTCCAATGCCGGATCGCCCGCCTCCGGCAGGGTGACGACCAGCCGGGCCATCAGGTCGCCGCGGCGCCCCTGGCCGTCGGCGAGGCCGCGGCCACGCAGGCGCAGCACCGTACCGGAATTGGAGCCCTTGGGGACGTTCAAGGTCACCGGACCGTCGGGTGTCGGGGCCTGGACCTTGCCGCCCAACACGGCGTCGGGGACCGAGACGGGCACGTCCATGACCAGGGACTCACCCTCGCGCCGGAAGCGGGGATGCGGGCGCACGGCGATTTCGACCAGGGCGTCGCCGGCCCCCGCCCGCCCCGGGGCGCCCTGGCCCTTGAGCCGCAAGGTCTGGCCGTCGGCCGCGCCGGCCGGAATGGTGATATCCAGCGTGCGCCCGTCGCTGAATGCGATGCGTTTCTTGGTTCCCTTGATCGCCTCTTCGAGGTCGATCTCCATCGGCACCCGCACGTCCTGGCCGCGGGAAGCGAAGGGGCTGCCGCCGCGTCGCGGGCCACCGCCGCCGCCGAACATCTCACCCAGGATATCGCCGAGGTCGACGTTCTCGAACTCGCCGCCGCGGGCCCCGAAGGGGGAGCCCTGGCCGCCGCCGAACGGGCCGCCAGCCCGCATGGTCTCACGGCCATCGGCGTCGATCTCGCCGGCGTCGAACTTCTTGCGCTTGTCCGGATCACCCAGGAGGTCGAAGGCGGCGCTCAGCCGCTTGAACCTTTCCTCGGACTCCTTGTTGCCAGGATTGGCGTCCGGGTGATGCTGCTTGGCGAGCTTGCGGAAGGCTTTGCGGATCTCCTCATGGCTGGCGCTACGCGCCACGCCGAGCTCCTTGTAGGGGTCCTGCGCCAAGCCTCTCTAGTCCTCGTGGTGAATGCGACGGCCTGAGGTAGCCCCTCTTCGCCGCCGCGCAAGGCCCCGCTCGGCCAGGAGGTCCGGGGCCATGAAGTTGAGAGCCTCGTCGGGATCGGCGAGATCGGCTTCGCTGATCGTCTCGCCGCGGATGGAGACGCCAGCGCGGTGCACGCTTTCCGGGTCGCCGCTGACCAGCGGGTGCCAGGCGGCGAGACCACGGCCTTCGGCAAGACGACGGTAGGCGCAGCTCAGTGGCATCCACGCCAGCTTGCTGACGTTATCGGTGGTGAGCTTGATGCAGTCGGGCACGAATTCCCGCCGATTCTCGTAGTCCGAACAGCGGCAGGCCTCGGTGTCGAGCAGCTTGCAGGCCACCCGCGTCGGCGTGACCAAACCGCTCGCCTCGTCCTCGAAGCGCACCAGACAGCAGAGCCCGCAGCCGTCGCACAGGCTCTCCCATTCGGCCGGCGACATCTCGGCCAGGGTCTTCGCTTCCCAGAAGGGTCTCGCCGTCATGACCGGCCTGTCCTAAACCCTCCAGCGACGCGCGCCACCACTTTGCGTCATCCCGGACGTCGAGCCTCGCGAGGCGAGCCGGGACCCAGGGGCCGCAAGCGCTGGCGCAAGCCGCACGTGGGTCCCGGGTCTCGGCCGGCCTTCGCCGGCTTTCGCCCGGGATGACGCAAGTTAGCGGTGGCGCACCCGCTAGAGGAACCTCCGACAACCCATGGCGCCCCCCGTTCTCGCTCTGCGCGACGTGCGCCTCGCCGATGGGCCGAGGATGATGTTCGACGGCGCCGACCTGGGGCTCGAGCGGCGCGCTCGGGCGTGCCTGGTGGGCCGCAATGGAGCCGGCAAGTCGACGCTGCTCCGCATCCTCGCCGGAACCCTGGCCCCCGACGACGGCGAGCGAACCCTCACTCCGGGCCTCAGCATCGCTTATGTCGCCCAGGAACCGACTATCTCCGGCGCCTCTCTGGAGGCCTGGGCGACCGCCGGGGGCGCGCCGCCTCACCTGGCGCGCGCCGAGCTGGAAGCCTTCGATCTCGATCCGGCGCGCGGCGCGGAAGGCCTTTCCGGCGGCGAGGCGCGGCGGGCCGCCCTGGCGCGGGCCTTCGCTGAGACGCCCGACGTTCTGCTGCTCGACGAGCCCACCAACCACCTCGACATCCTGGCCATCGAAGCTCTGGAGGCGCGGCTGGCGCGCGTCGCCGCCGCCGTGCTCGTGGTCAGCCACGACCGCGCTTTCCTGGAGCGGGTGAGCAGCGCCTGCTTCTGGCTGGAGAACGCCCGCGTGCGCCGCCTCGACGCCTCTTTCGCCAGGTTCGAGGCCTGGGCCGAGGCGATCACGGACGCCGCGGCCGAGGCCGATCGGCGCCTGGCCAAAGCTATCGAGCGCGACGAGCGCTGGCTCGCCTTCGGGGTGACCGCCCGGCGGGCGCGCAACGAGGGCCGCCTGCGGCGGCTGCAGGCCCTGCGCGCCGAGAAGGCCCGGCGGATGGGCGAGGCGCGCGGCGATCTGAAGCTCTCCGGCGAAGCGGCCCCCAGGTCGGGCGCCCTGGTCATCGAGGCCAAGGGGATTTCCAAGGCCTATGGCGGCCGCGAGCTGCTGCGCGGCTTTTCCACCCGCATCCTGCGCGGTGACCGTGTCGCTGTCGTCGGGCCCAACGGCGCCGGCAAGACCACCCTGGTCAATATGCTGCTGGGCCGCCTCGAGGCGGACGCCGGCTCGGTGCGGCTGGGCGCCGGCGTCGAGCTGGCCTTCGCCAGCCAGGACCGCGCCGAGCTGGAGCCGGACAAGACCCTGATCGAGACCCTGACACCGGCCGGCGGCGACCAGATCATGGTCGGCGGTCGGCCACGGCATGTGGCCGGCTACGCCGCCGACTTCCTGTTTCGCTCCGACCAGCTGCGCCAACCCGTGCGCAGCCTCTCTGGCGGCGAACGCAACCGCCTGCTGCTGGCCAGGACCCTGGCGCGGCCGTCCAACCTGCTGGTCCTCGACGAGCCGACCAACGACCTCGACATCGAGACTCTGACCCTGCTCGAAGACACGCTGGCCGACTACGAGGGCGCGTTGATCCTGGTCAGCCACGACCGCGACTTCGTCGAGCGCCTGGCTACCTCGACCATCGCCCTGGACGGCCGTGGTCGGGTCGTCGAGACGCCGGGCGGCTGGAGCGACTTCGTCTCGCAGAACCCCGGCTTCTTCGCCGAACCGGAAGCTGCGCCCGCGGCGAGCAAGGCGGCGCCGGCCCCGCGCGCCCGGCCGCCAGCGGCCAAGCTCACCTACAAGGACCAGCGACGCCTGAGCGAGCTGGAAGCTGAGATGCCGCGCCTCGCCGCGCGGATCGGGACGCTGGAGGCGAAGCTCTCCGATCCGAACCTTTACGCCCGCGATCCAGCCGCGTTCGACGCGACAAGCCGCGATCTCGACGCCGCGCGGCGAGCGCTGGCAGACGCCGAAGATGCGTGGCTGGAACTCGAGGCGATGCGCGAGGCGCTAACGTCGGGATAGCCGGGGTTTGTACGGGATCGCGTGAGGCAATCACTGGGACGACCAAGGTCTCACCCTTGGCGAGGCGTGCGCCGCATCCTAACCTTCCGGCGATGAAGCTTCGCCTGATCCTCGCCCTGACGCTGCTGGCCGCGGCCTGCTCGCGTCCGCCCGCCGCCGCGCCGGGACGAACGACCATCCGCTTCGCCACCGATTGGCGAGCCGAGGCGGAGCAGGGCGGCTTCTACGAGGCGATGGCCAACGGCGAATACGCCAAGCGGGGCCTCGACGTGACCATCGTCCCCGGCGGGCCGGGGGTGAACGTGCCCCAGCTGGTCGCCACGAACGCGGTCGAGATGGGGATTGGCTCCAACGGATTCATCGTCCTCAACCTCGCCGCCCAGGGCGCACCGGTTAGGGCGGTGGCCGCCTTCATGCAGAAGGACCCGCAGGTGCTGATCGCCCACCCGGACGCCGGGGTGAATTCGCTCGCCGACATGAAGGGCCGACCTATCCTGCTGGGCGACGCCTCGGTGGGCGCGTTCTGGCCGTGGCTGAAAGCCAAGTACGGCTTCACCGACGACCAGGTGCGGAAATACACCTTCAACAATGCCCCGTTCCTGGCCGACAAACGCCTGATCCAGCAGGGCTATCTGACCAGCGAGCCCTATACGATCGAGAAGGAGGGCCACCTTAAGCCGGCCGTCTTCCTGCTCGCCGACAACGGCTACCCCGGTTACGCCGGAATGGTTTTGGCCTCCGACAAGCTGATCGCGGGCAACCCCGCGGCCGTGCGGGCCTTCGTCGAGGCCAGCGCCGCCGGCTGGCGCGCCTACCTGCATGGCGACCCGGCCCCCGGCGACAAGCTGATCCTCAAGGACAACCCTGAGATGACCGAGGATGTCCTCGCCCAGGCGCGCGATAAGATGCGCTATTACGGCATCGTGGACGCGGGCGCCGCAGCGCCAGGCGCGATGACCAACCAGCGCTGGGCTGACTTCTTCCACGTGGCCAACGCCGGCGGCGTCTATCCCAAGTCGCTCGACTACAAGATCGCCTACACCCTGGCGTTCCTGCCCAAGACGCCGTGAGCGTCGCTGCGCTCTCCGCCGTCGAGGTGGCCTATCTCGGCCGTGGCGCGGCGCTGGGGCCCTTCGACCTCACCGTTGGCGAGGGTGAGATCGTGGCGCTGGTCGGTCCCTCCGGCTGCGGCAAGTCCACCGCCCTGCGGCTGCTGGCAGGGCTGGAGGCGCCGACCCGCGGCGAGGTCAGGCGCGCGGCGGGTCGCGGCGAGACGGCGGTGGTTTTCCAGGCCCCGACGCTGGCCCCGTGGCTCACGGCCGAGGCCAACGTCGCGTTGCCGCTGGAGCTGGCAGGCGAGGTGCGTCGCGAGGCTCGATCGCGGGCGCGCGCGGCCCTGGCGCGCGTCGGACTTGCCGAGGCGGCGGCCGCCCGTCCGGCTCAGCTGTCCGGCGGCATGGCTATGCGCGCCTCTCTGGCCCGGGCGCTGGTCACCAACCCAAAGCTGCTTCTGCTCGACGAGCCGTTCGCGGCCCTGGACGAGATCACCCGCCGGCGCCTGGCCGACGACCTGCTGGCCATCTGGGCCGAGCGGCGTCCGGCGATCGTCTTCGTCACCCACAACGTCGAGGAGGCGGTCTATGTCGCCGGCCGGGTGGTGGTGATGAGCGCCGGCCCTGGGCGCCTGGCCGGCGAGACTAAAGTTGACGCGTCTGCGCCGCGAACGGCCGGATTCCGCGCCACGCCGGTCTTCCGCGCCACGGCCGAAGCGGTCTCCGAGCAGCTGGCCAGCGCCATGGGG
>Ga0302317_10000446_pt1 | contig 35895 bp, 28 predicted proteins | sample III_Palsa_N3_3_FD_200450 | JGI IMG/M metagenome (GOLD analysis project Ga0302317, IMG submission 200450) | Peat permafrost microbial communities from Stordalen Mire near Abisko, Sweden - III_Palsa_N3_3 | ecosystem: Environmental > Terrestrial > Soil > Palsa > Peat permafrost | place: Sweden...
CGCACGCCACTTCCGTAATCTGGTTGCGCGTGGCCATGCTCTTTAGATCAGCCAGCGAGAACGATCCCGGATGCGCCACCATTCCATCTACCGCCAGCCGCCAGTCGGCAAATCCGTTGGCTTGCGAACGCTTGAATGCGTCAGTAGGAGGGGCGACTGGGTTCAGGAACGGCGACGCTGAAATCATGCTGCGCGGAAATTCGCGCGCCAGCGAGTGCCGGCCAAGGATGCGCTGCGCTGCATAGGTCAGCGTCTCACCCGGTCCATAGATGCCGCCATCATCCGGCGGCAGCAGACCATACCGTCGCGCCAGCCGGTCCGCTATGGCAACACCCGCTACCCCAGCCGTAGCGGCAATACCCGCGGTCATAAACTTTCGGCGCGTGAGCGGCTTCATGCGTCCTCCCTGGCTGCTGCGCGCCCCGTCACCATGGCACGCATGCGGCTGCGAAAGCCCGCCATCGAGATCATTGTCACATGTACCACCACGAACAGTACAAGCGCCCACGACACAAAGAAATGCAGGGTCCGCGCTGTCTGTCGGCCACCCAACGCCTCCACGGTCCACGGCATCGCCGCGGTGAAGGCTGGAGACATCGCCAACCCGGTCCAAATGACGAACGGAATCAATCCGAAGATCACCACCAGGTACGTCGCGCGCTGCACCGGGTTATAGGAGTGCCACTCTGCAGCATCGGTCTTTTCTCGCCGCAGCGTCATCCGCAGCACGTCGCGATAATCCCGCCATGAGCGTTCGCCGCGTGCCGGTGCAAGGTCTCTGCGAAAGTGTCCAGACCAGAGGCTGTAGAGCGCGTAGACCAAGCCGGTTAGAACCAGCAACCACGCCGCCTCAAAATGCAGGTAGCGGCTCCATCCATTCTCGTCGGGCATCACGAACTTGTAAGCCGTGGGCACCGATCCGCGAGACGACGGAATCGGAATCGTGAACGCCGGCTGCGTCATCACGTTGCCCACTTCACCCCAGTAAAATCTCGGGTGCGAGATCACAATCTCCATGCCCGTAATCAGCAGCGCGAAAAACGCAATCACCGTGAGCCAATGCGTCACGCGCACTACCGCGGCGTGGCGAGGAGGCGCCGAATTCGCGAGAGGAGCTGTCGTGGACACACGCGCAGCATAGCACGCGCGCGACCGCGTTGGCGCATGATCCGGCCCCACCGAAAGCTCCTGCGTCCCCGTCTGCGATATCCTCGGCATCAACGGAGCCTCCATGCGCCTGATCGCCGTCACCCTTCTCTGCGCCCTCGCGACAGTCTCGCCAGCGCAATCTTCTTCCCCCACCGCGCAAAGCCTCCCGCCGTCCACGCAGGACATCAACAGCATTCCTGCGTTCGACAACCACGCGCACCCCATGCTCTCTCCGCCGGATGACGCCACCGATCGTAACTTCGATGCGCTCCCTGTCGACAGCATGGCCCCGCAATCCGATCCGGCAGCCTACCGGCCCGATAACCCACAGCTCGCCGACGCCTGGCGCGCGCTCTTCCACGTTGATTTATCCACGCCACTCGACGCCGCCGGCGCCACCAAACTTGCCGCAGCGCGCGCCGCAGTGAAAGCTCGCGAGGGTACTCACTACTCCGCGTGGGTTCTCGACCAGGCCAACATCGCAACGATGGTAGCCAACCGCGTGGCCATGGGCAACGGCGTCCAGCGACCGCGCTTCCTCTGGGTGCCGTATGACGACGCGCTCCTCTTCCCGCTCGACAACACCGCAGCCGCTGACACTCCCGATCGCGTGCAATTCTTTCCGCTTGAAGACAAACTCCGTGCTCGCTATCTCGCCGACGCGCACCTCACCGCGCTTCCGCCAACGCTTGACGACTACCTCCATCGTCTCGTCTATCCCACCCTCCGCAGCCAGCACGACAACGGGCCATCGCCATCAAGTTCGAGCTCGCCTACCTGCGCTCTCTCGACATCAGCGATCCTTCACCCGCAGACACTCCTGCCGACGCCGCCCGCGCCACGGAGATCTACGCCCGCTACGTTCATGGCGGAGCGCCGACTCCCGCCGACTACAAACTCCTGCAGGACTTTCTCTTCCGCGCCATCGCCCTTGAAGCCGGACGCCTCGGCATGGCCGTCCATCTCCACGATCTCGCCGGCGCCGGCCGCTACTTCTCCATCGCGGGCGTCAATCCGCTCAACCTCGAGCCACTGTTCAACGACTCGCGCTTCGCCCACACCAACTTCGTCCTGCTTCACGGCGGCTGGCCGTTCGTGCACGAGGCAGGCGCGTTGCTGCAGAAGCCGAACGTCTATCTCGATATTTCGCAACAGGCCATCATGATTCCTGCGCGTACGCTCTCCACGTGGCTCCGCGAGTGGCTCGAGCTCTACCCTGACAAGATCCTCTTCGGGACGGATGGCTACCCCTACAGCGAAAACTTCGGTTGGGAAGAGGCCACTTGGCTGGGCGCGCGCAACGCACGCAAGGCTCTCGCTATCGCACTCTCCGGAATGCAGCAGGACGGCGAAATCTCCCCCGCGCGTGCCACCGAGCTCGCGCACATGGTCCTGCACCGCAATGCCGAGACCCTCTACAAGCTCCCAACCCACTAGCGAATCGGCTTCGGACTCACTCCGGCAGCGCATTGGCTTGTTGAATGTAAACCCCCGACTTAAACTTCCTTCCCGTACTCGCGCCAGACATGTACCGTCGCTTCCCGAAGATCGGCCGATCGAACCAGGCGCGATCAAACTTACCCAGCATCGACCACGCAATGCCGGCATAGCCCCCCGGATCGCGCCCGTCCAGTTCATATTTATCGTTCAGATAAATCGCCACCTTCATCGCGATGCGCACATTCGGCGTCCACTCCAAAATCTTCTTCGCCCAGTACATGCGCAGGTAGTTGTGCATCCACCCATAGCGCACCATCTGGAGCTGCGCGGCGTTCCAAAGTTCGTCGTACGTCTGCGCGTTCTCCAACTGCGGCAGCTTATAGAGCACCTCGCGCTGGTCGCGATCATGCTCATCAATCGTCTGCTTTGCCCAGTTATCCGCGCAGCCAGGCGAGTCATACTCCGCCTGATAACGCACGAAGTTCACACTCAACTCGCGCCACACAATCAGTTCGTTGAAGTAGCTCTCGCGCTCCGCCTTCAGGTGCGGATGCTGCTTCGCGGCCGCATCCACTGCCAGCGCAATCGTCTGCGGCCCGATATGCCCAAAGTGCAGATAGGGACTCATCTTGCTCGTCCCATCCGTCTGCGGCTGATTGCGATCGCGGTCGTAGTTCGCCAGCATCGCCGCGCAGAACAGGTGCAGCCGTTTCACCGCCGCATGATGTCCGCCGGTCCACGCATCCACCGGCTTCACGCTGCGATCAAAATCCCTCCAGCCTCTAGTAATGTCCTCGCGCACATCGTCGGCTTGCAGACCACGCGGCCGCTTCCACTTCACCTCGGCGTGCGCGTTGGTATACGGCACAAGAAACTCCGGCAGCGCGCGATACAGTCGAGGCCGCGCCACCGCCGCACTGAACTGCGCCTTCTCCAACAGTTTCGACGGAACAATCACATCCGCATCGACAGTCCAGAAGGGAATCGCCAGCTCCTGGGCAATGTGCACGCGCCATTTCTCCGGCTCGCGCATCGGGTTCTCGTCGCCAATCACCATCGCTGCGTCGACATCCGCAAAGAACTTCAGGTGATCTTCGTGCGGCGCTCTCCGCATCACGAAGCCCACGCCACGCTCCGCGCAATCGTCCTCCACATCAGGCAAGCCCTGGTTGAGGAACGCGTAGTGCCGCAGGTTCGCGTGCGGAAAGTTGCTGATCGCCGCAAAGTACGCGACCACCGGCAAGTCGAGCGCATTGCCGACCGCAACTGCTAAATTCAGCGCATGGTTATCCAGACCACGCTGTGCCCGCTGCATCCAGTACACAACGCACGCGCCCTGACCCGGCGCGCCGCCACGCCGCACCGTCACGCGAGGATCCTGCGCCAGCTCCCGCAGCGCCCTCGGCACGCGCTCGTCGTCCACCAGCTGCTCAGCCAACCGAGCGTACGCTGCGTCCTTCTCTAACGCTGTCATCGACCCCGAAATCTTCTCCATCGCACCTTCACGCTACCTGAAGTCCGGCCATCAGCTACCATCGTCCTTGCGAGAAATTCCATGTCCATCGACACCATCAAATCCTGCGCCCCAAACCCTGCACCAGACATCATCGAGACCGTCACCCTCCGCCGCGCGACACCCGCCGACGCACCCGCGCTCGCCCTCACCGGCGCCGCTACGTTCCTCGAAGCCTTCACCTGGATGCTGCCCGGGGCCGACATCAACGCCCACGCGCTCAAGAACCACACCGCCGACGCCTATACCCACTACCTCGCCGATCCCAACACCCGCATCACCGTCGCCGTCACGGGTCCTGCTGTTGGTTTTCCTAACGAGCCTGGATCCATCGTCGGTTACGTGCTGCTCTGCACCCCGGAGCTCCCCACCATCGACGTCCTGCCCACCGACATCGAGCTCAAGCGCATCTACCTGTTTTCACGCTTCCGCTCGTCTCCGGTCCTCGACGCGGCAGGCGCGCCCATCCCTAACCTCCGGCCAGCCCAGGCCCTGATGGACGCTGCGGTTGCTGACGCACGCGCGCTTGGCGCCGCACGACTCCTGCTCGGCACCCACGCGACAAACCTCCGCGCCATCGCCTTCTACCACCGCAACGGCTTCACCCAGGTCGGCACCCGAGTCTTCCAGGTTGGTAGCCAGCAGTGCTGCGACCTGATCTTTGCCAAACCCCTGTAAGCCCGCAAGGCGTCTGCAACCCGCAGCTAAGAACGTCCGATAACGCAACACAGCTCCTGGCTGAAGGCCGCACGTGGACGATAAGTCGCTTCGTTTGTTGCATATCGAAGCTTTTCCCAGCATGACTCATGCTTTCTGAAACCCCGCCGATATAGAGATCATCTCGCGGCAGGTTTGCCGGACGCGAGGCCATTGGCCTCCTCCCCGTTTCCCTCGGAACCCCGCACAATGTGCTCTTTTGAAAGGGATTCCCATGGCAAATTTTCGTAACTTCGTCAGCACCTATAGCCCCATGTTTGCAGTCTCCGCGGCCATTCTCGCCCTCTACGCAATGGCAATCTGCATCGGTTGCGGCCTAAGCCTACCCATCTAGAAACTCAACGTCTCAAACCGAGCCGGACATCGCCCCCGAACCACGTTTTTCGCAGATTCCACAGCCTGCACAAACCAGTGCGGGCTGTGGTGCGTTTGGAATCTTTTCGCCCCCAGTTACGTCTAATTCAGTGGTAGACTAAGATTCGCTGGAGACGTGCGCCTCCGAGTTGCCGAAGCACTTTCGCAAGTGTCTTCCGCCCGCGCCCGCGGCCTTGACCGCACCCCCCGTCCCAACGACCCCGTCACAACCCAGGGAGTTCTCCGCGCAAGTTGTTTGATCTTTCTCCGCGGAAAATGATTCCCGCAAAATCTTTTACGAGACTCCGCCCGGCGTGAGTCTCCCTTAGGAGCGCCCACGTGGCTGAAGAACTCGATAAGTACGAAGAAGACGTAGACCATATCATCGACACCGGCAAGGAGAAGGGCTACCTCACCTTCGGTGAAGTCAACGACCTGTTGCCCGGCGACATTACCTCGCCCGACGAGCTCGATGACCTGATGACCACCATCAATACCCAGGGCATCGATGTCCTCTCGGAAGGCCGCCGCGGATCCAAGCTTGATCCCGACGATCGCGACTCCGATAACGAGTCCGGCGAAGATTCCGACGACGTCGAGCTCGACCTCTCGCCCGGCACCCTCGAGAAGACCAACGACCCCGTCCGCATGTACCTCCGCGAGATGGGTACCGTGCCCCTGCTCACACGCGAGGGCGAAGTCGAAATCGCGAAGCGCATCGAACGCGGCCAGCTCCGCGTCATGAAGGCCATCTCGCGTTCGAGCATCGTTATCCGCGAGATCGTCGGCCTCGGCGAAGACCTCAAGCGCGGCGTTCGCAACATTAAAGAAGTCGTTACCTTCGACGAAGAAGAGCTCACCGAAGAGATCCTCGCTGCCCGCGTCAAAGCGACCGTCGCGCGCACCGACGAGCTCGTCAAGCACCAGAAGAAGGCTGCCGACTACCTCGCCAAGTCCCTCGACCCGCAGGGCAAGGACGCCAAGGCGAAGGCCAAGTACGCGCGCAAGAATCTCTGGCTCATGGGCCGCGAGAACGTCTTTGTCTCGCGCATCGTTCGCGAGTTCAAGTACACCAACAACGAGAAGAAGCGCCTGCTCGACAAGGTCAATAAGACAGTCGACTCCATGCGCACCCTCGAGCGCCAGATTCGCTCGCTCGAGACCAAGTTCGAGGCGTCGCGCTCTGAAGAGCTGAAGAAGGAATATCGCCGCCAGCAGAAAAATTGCAAGATCGATCTCGAGCGCGTCGAAGCTGACGCCGGTATCTCGCACGATGCTCTCAAGCGTACGCAGCGCGAGATCATCCAGGGCGACATGGACGCCGAGAAGGCCAAGCGTGAGCTCATCGAAGCCAACCTTCGCCTCGTCGTTTCAATCGCCAAGAAGTACACCAACCGTGGCCTGCAGTTCCTCGACCTCATTCAGGAGGGCAACATCGGCCTCATGAAGGCCGTCGATAAATTCGAGTACCGCCGCGGCTATAAGTTCTCGACTTACGCCACCTGGTGGATCCGTCAGGCCATCACGCGCGCGATCGCGGATCAGGCTCGCACGATTCGTATCCCGGTGCACATGATCGAGACCATCAACAAGCTCATCCGCACCAGCCGTCAGCTAGTGCAGGAGCTCGGTCGCGAAGCCTCCTCGGAAGAGATCGCCAAGCGCATGGACATCCCCGTCGCGAAGGTCCGCAAGGTCCTCAAGATCGCGCAGGAACCCATCTCGCTTGAAACTCCGATCGGCGAAGAGGAAGATTCGCATCTTGGCGACTTCATCGAAGACCGCATGGCCGTCAGCCCGTCCGACGCCGTGATCTCGGTCAACCTGAAGGAGTACACCTCGCAAGTTCTGCGCACGCTGACCCCGCGCGAAGAGCGCGTGATCAAGATGCGCTTCGGCCTCGAAGACGGCTCCGAGCACACGCTTGAAGAGGTTGGCCAGAGCTTCCAGGTCACCCGCGAGCGCATCCGCCAGATCGAAGCGAAGGCACTCCGCAAGCTGCGTCACCCCAGCCGCTCGCGCAAGCTCAAAGCCTTCGTCGACGGTGTCAAAGAGATGTAACGCATCAAAAAACAATCAAAAGGGGCCTCGAATCATTCGAGGCCCCCTTTTGATTTTCAGCTCCCCAGCGTAACGGCTACCTCATACAGACCCGGATGCGCTTCTCCGAACTGCGCATTGCGATCCAGAAATCCCGCTTTCCGCAACGCGTCGATGATCCGCTGCGCGCTCTCGATATCCTTCGATTGCGCATAGTTCACGACCCGCGTTCCATCCAGGCTGCGATGGATGCTGGCAGACACCCATCCCGGTATTCGACTTGCGAACTCCGCAGCCTCCTGCAGACGATCGATCAACGATTGCTGATTCGCAGGTTCGACGGTGAACACATTGATCTGCGTTATAAACTTCTGCTCCACTTGAATAACAGCCATATCCTCTCCTTCACAGGGTAGGAGGCTTGCGCAAGCCAGACACTCGCCATCAAACGCGAAAAGACCCGCACAAGCCAACGTGCACCAAGGCACACTGCTTGTCGCGGGTCCTCGCAATTTCTGCGGAGGTACAGAGCTCTTTCACTTGCGAAAGAGGAAGCGGGCTTACCGTTTGCCGCTTCAGGTCTTTCTCGACCACTTGAGGATATACCAACTGCAGTCTGCGTTCTACTTGCCCAAATGCGTATCAAAGAACTTCGCCATCAACGCATCCGCCTCTTTCGACTCCGGCAGCTTTGGATTATTCCAGAACGCATGTGGCAGCGCCTCAAACACCACCAGTTGCGCATCCACGCCCGCGCGCAGATACGCACGATGCATAATGGTCGTCCCGCTCAACAGCAGATCGCGAGTGCTCGTGATAAACAGCGTCGGCGGAAAGCCCGTCAAGTCTCCCTGCAGCGGCGACAAGATTGGATCCTTCGGATCGGTTGACCCCGCATACGATCCAAGCTCGCCGCCGTATTGCTTCGGCGCATCCAGGTGCCCCGACAGCCCATCCAGCGCGTACATCGCGATCGAATCGCCAGCCACACTGAAGTCGCCCGCACCTGAAAAGATCCCTGTAGCTCCCGGCATCGGCAGTCCTAACTGCTTAATCTTTGCCGTCACTTCGCCGGTAAGAAACGCGCCCGCGGACGTCCCATAGATCCCAATATTCTTCGGCTTGTACGTCTTCAGCATCTCCTTGTACACAGCGATCGTGTCGTCCACGGCCGCAGGAAACGGATGCTCCGGCGCCATCCGATACAGCACCGAAATCACCTTCGTCCCCGTAAGATTCGCAATCGGTATCGACTCCGTCAGCGAGCCCGAGTCCACGTGAAAGCCTCCGCCATGCACGTTGATCAGCACGCGATTCTGCTTCTCCGGCGTGATCGTCAGCGGCGTCACCACGCGCACCGGAACACCCGCAATCGTAGCGGCGCCGACTGTCACTGGATACATCTCCTTCGACACTTCGCCCGCGCCCGCCTGCCATTTGTCTGTTCCCGCGCGCTGCTGCTCCATCGTCGGATGGCTGGCCGCATCCGACACCACCCGTGCCAGCATCGCCTGCGCCTCCGGGCTGATTGTCTTCGGCACCGGCACCACGCGCGTCACATACGCCGTGCCATCCGGAAGAATCTTGCTGCTGTCGGTAAAATTCTGGTCCCCACTCGACACCTGCGCCAGCACACACACTGGCATTAACGCCGCCATCACTCCTGCCGCAATCCATGCTCGCATCCACGTCTCCTCCGCAAGCTCTCAGGCCCACGGCACCAGCATACAGCCGCCCGCCCACGTTCCCAGCTCGACACCTTTCTTCCTTCAATATTTCTCTTCCTGCAACAATGCCTGCGTAGCTTCAACGTATGCGACTAAGCTTCGTCGTTCCCGCATATAACGAAGAGGCCTATCTTCCAGCCTGCCTCGAATCCATCCTGAGCCAAATCGACTCGCGCCTCACCAACCTACCCCCCGACACCTGCGAGATCATCGTGGTCAACAACGCCAGCACCGACCGCACCGGCGAAGTCGCCCTCCGCTACCCCGGCGTTATCGTCGTCGACGAGCCGCGGAAGGGCCTCACCTTCGCCCGCCAGGCCGGCTTTGCCGCCAGCACCGGCGATCTCATCGCCAACGTCGATGCCGACTCGCGCCTCACCTCTGGCTGGGTAACCAAGGTCCTCACCACCTTCGCCGCATCCGAAGCCGAAGCCCTCACCTCACCCGATACCCACCGTCCTCTCGCCGCCTTCTCCGGCCCGCTCGTCTACTACGACCTCACGCCCCGCCAGCGCCGCCTCGTCCACATCTTCTACATGACCGCCTGGACCACCTACGCCATCAACCGCTACATCCTGCGTGTCGGCTCCATGGTGCAGGGCGGCAACTTCGTCGTCAGTCGCGCATCGCTCGAAGCCATCGGTGGCTTCAACACAGCGATCAGCTTTTACGGCGAAGATACCGACATCGCCCGCCGCCTCAACGACGTAGGCGAAGTCCGCTTCACCTTCGACCTGAAGATGTCCTCCTCGGCCCGCCGCCTCAAGAGCGAAGGCATGCTCACCATGGCCGCGCGCTACTCCATCAACTACCTCTGGACCACCTTCTTCAAGCGCCCCTTCACCAACACCTACGTCGACATCCGCGAAGCCCAGGCCCTCTCTGACACCATCGTCCCCGAACCTCAGCCCGAGGCGTAGCTCACACGAAGTTCAACCTCTGCGCAATCATTCAACCTCCGCGCAATCAATTGATGGGCAAGGTATACTGGCGGGCATCCCCGCAACAACAGGCCCGTCATGCTTCCCACGCTGAGTCCCACCCTCGCCCGCGCCTCGACCCTCCTCGTCTTCCTCGCCGCCACCTGCGCCTCCGCGCAGCTTTTCACCAATCCCTACCGGATTCCCACCAACGTTGATCCAGTCAGCGTCGTCGTTGGCGATATCAATGGAGACGGACTTCCCGACATTCTCTGGGCCGAGGGCCCCGTCCTGCCCGATCCCACAAGCGCGCCAGCCACTCTGCATGTGCTCCTCGCCCAGCCCGTTGGCGGCTTCACGCCCGGCACTTCTGTGTCCTTGCCCGCTTACTCCACCGGTGAGTGTCTGCTCGTCGACTTCAATCAGGACCATCACCTCGATCTCGTCTGCACCAACACCTACCAGCTCAACGACTCGCTGCAGGTGTTTCTGGGCAATGGCGACGGCACCTTTCAAGCCCCTATCACCACACCCATCGACAACCACAACAGTGGCGCGTGGCCGTTTCCCATCATCTCCTCTGCCGGTGACCTCAATGGCGACGGCTTTCCCGACCTCGTCGAAGTGGACGCCACAAGCGAGCAGACACAGGTGCTGCTTGGCAATGGCACCGGTGGCTTCAAACCCGGCATCGTTATCCAGGGCGGCGTCAACGGACTTCTACCTGTTGCCGCAGACGTCAACGGCGATGGCATCCCTGACCTCTTGTTTCCCTTAGGTCCCACCGTCGAGTTAGGAAATGGTGATGGTACTTTCGGGCCCATGACGAGTTACGCAACGCTCTCCTATTACGACGCGACCTGCATCTTCCACGACATGGAAGGTAATGGACACCTCGACGCGGTCTGCGGCTATCCAGAGACTACCGGCGGCGACATCAACGGCGCAACCGACCTCATCATTCTGCATGGCAACCCTGATGGCTCCTTCAACACAACGCCCATCTACGACAAGACCTTCGGCGACCACAACACCGTCTTCGACGGATACGGTACTTTCCTGACACCCACCTATGTAGGCGACGTCAACGGCGATGGCATTTTGGACATTCTCGGTAACTCCGGCGATGGCCTTGCCGTACTCCTCGGTGGTCCTCCCTTGACCTTCAGCACGCCGCTTCACTACCCTCAGGCCGTCGTCGGTTTCGGATCAGCCCAGGTCTTCTCTCAGTATCAATCGCAAATCGTGGATATGAATCTCGACGGACACCCCGACATCGTCGCCTGCGGCCCTAACGGGATCTACGTCACCTACGGACAACCGAACGGCAGCTTCGCCGCTGGCTTCGCTCCCGAAGTCGCGGAGGTCATCGGCTACCCAACCGTCGCCGACTTCAATGGCGATGGCATTCCCGATATCGCCGCCACCGGCGACACCGCCATCAAGCTCAGCCTCGGCAAAGGCGACGGTACCTTCAATACCCCAACCCCTCTCTCCAATAACAACGGCGCCATCGACTTCAGCACGCCCCTCTCCGCCACCAACGCCCACATCGTTCACGGCGATTTCAACGGCGATGGCAAACTCGATCTGCTCGCCATCGGTTCCCCCGGCATTTATGTGTACAACTCCTACATCCTCTATGGCCACGGAAACGGCACCTTCGACGCACCGCTGCTAGTGCCGAACTCGTCCTCTGCGTATCCCATGTACGCCCAACTCACCGACTCCGCGGTCTTCGACATCAATCACGATGGCCGCAGCGATCTCCTCAGCAGCAGCAACACCACCACCAACTCAGTCGGTACCGCAGCACAGATCTCCTTCGCTCTCTCGAACGGCGACGGCTCCTTTCGAAACGTCTCCACGACCGTTCCCTCGGATGTGCAAAGTGGGACCACCAATCACTACATCACCTTCCCCGCACTCGCCGACTTCAATCGCGATGGCAAACTCGACGCTGCCTACGGTAGCTATACCAACGCCTACGTTGTCAATGGCCACGGCGACGGCACGTTTGATACGACCTCAACACCGCTTCCCCTTCCGGCAATCGCCGGTCAACCCAGCCTGCAAGTCCTCGCCGTCGCAACGGGCGACTTCGATGGTGACAGCAATCAGGACTTCATCGTCCTCGCCCAGTACGGCTCTGGCCAATTCCCCTACCCCAGTCCCCTTGCAACCGCCGCCTGGGTCTTCTACGGCAACGGAAACGGCACCTTCTCCAGCCCCGTTCTCGTCGGCACCTTTGATCACAACTACACCGGCATCTCCGCAAAAGACCTCAACGACGACGGCCTCGCGGACATTGTCCTCCAAACCAGTGGCTCCCTCGGCGGTGGCTATGCCGTCGGCGTCATCAACTCCGAAGCCGCCCGCTCCTTCGGTCCCGAATTCAATTTCACCGCTGGCACTGGCCTCTCCAGTCTCGCCATCATCGACGTAAACCGCGACGGCTTTCCCGACCTCGTCTTCGGCAACGGAGATTACAACGTCCGCGCCAGCTCCATCACCGTGCTCCTAAATGAAGGCAGCACCATCATCAGAGGAGCCTCCACTACCACCCTTACCTCATCCCTCAACCCCTCCATGTATGGCCAGCCTGTCACCTTCACTGCCACCGTCTCGTCTCCCCCTGGCCATCCAACCGGCAGTGTTACTTTTTCAGATGGCGCCACCCAACTTGCCACCGTTGGGCTCGACATCAACGGGAGCGCGCAGTTCACCACCTCAGCGCTCACAGCCAACGACCTTGGCACGACCCCGTACCACCAGATCAACGCCTCCTACGTGCCGACCGACAACTACACCGCTTCTTCTGCATCACTCCAGCAAGTTGTCAACGGCTTGCCGTCCAGCACAACGCTCATCGTCACTCCAACCTCCGGCACCACCTCGACACCCTTCACCCTCACGGCCACGGTAGCCTCGGCTACACCTACCAGCACGACCGTGCCCACCGGTACTGTCGTGTTCTATACAAGCGCCCAAACCAACATCACAGGGAATGAAGTCGGCTATGCAACCCTCATCAACGGTGTCGCGACTCTGACCACCTCCGGCTTTATCGGCGGGTCCGACTACGTAGTCGGTATCTACTTTGGAGACACCATCTACGCCAGCAGCACCTCCAATTATTTCGCTCTCACCGTCGCCGCTCCGCCTCCGGCCATCACCCTCACCTCGTCCCTCAATCCCGCGCCCGCGCTCACGCCCATCACCTTTACCGCGCAGCTTCCCGCAAACTCCGATGGCGGCATCGTCTTCAACATCAACGGACAAAACATCTCCACCACGCCGAACGCTGCGGGCACGGCCACCACCACGATCAGCACGCTTACGCAGGGCACTTACCCCATCACCGCCACGTGGTCCGCCGCAAACAGCGCTCTCAGCGCGCAAGCCTCGCTCACCCAGGTCGTCACCCCGCCCCTCGCCGCACCCGACTTCTCCCTCACCGGAACCAGCATCGCCTTCAAAGTCCTTCACTCCGGCACTGGCGACCTCGAACTCGCCTCCATCAACAGCTTCTCCGGCAACATCGCCCTCACCTGCAACCCACCCTATCCCGCCAACTACACCTGCACGCTCCAGTCGCCGAGCACCTCGCTCACAGCGGGCGGGACTTCCGTCGTCGCCTTCACCCTCAACTACACCGAGACAGCGAGCGTGCGCGCCAAAACCAGCATCGTTCTCGCCGCGTTCTTGCCACTCACCCTCTTCTCGTTGATAGGCCTCGCACGAAAGCGCCGCACGCCCCTCCGCGCAATCCTGACCCTCACCCTGCTCGCAATCCTCGCCACCGCGACCACCGCCTGTGGTCCCGACCACTTCATCCCCATCACCACCGGCACCTACCCCATCACCTTCACCGCGACTGGCACCAGCCAGGGCACCTCCACCCCCATCACTCACACCGTCACGGTCAACGCCACCATCGCTCCCTAGCTAAAACCGAAACCGCGCCGCTAACTGCATCAGCCGTGGTGGCGACGAACTCTGCACCTGCCCAAAGTTTGTACTCGAAATATTTCCGCTCACCGCCGCAGGCCCAAAGAACTGCCCGTGGTTGAACACGTTGAACGCCTCCGCCCGCAACTCCACCGACATGCCCCTAGGCAGCGCGGTCGTCTTCTCCAACGCCAGGTCCGTGTTATCGGCACCCGGCCCATAGAAGAACCGCCGCCGCGCATTGCCCAGCGTGCCCAGCGCCGGCAGCGAAAATAAGTTCGTGTTGAACGCATACCCGCTAGGCCCCGGACGATGATTCACCTGCAGATTCCCCAACGCAACCTCCGGCTCATCCACGCCATTGTTGTTGATGCCGTTGGGCTGCGTCCCCAGCAACGACGTGTCGTTGTTATTCAGCAGCGTCACCGGAAACCCCGCGCTGAACCGCGTCAGCCCCGACACATTCCACCCATCCGTCAACCGCGCGTGCCCCTTCAATAAATTTCCCAGCGGCAGCGTATACCGATACGTCGCCACAAAATTCTGCGTCAGATCGAACGCCGACAGCGCACGACTCATCCCCGCATTGCTCAGCCCCGGCACATTCGGATACACCGCCTCCGCCAAACTCGACGACTGATCAATCGACTTGCTCCACGTATATCCCACCTGCAAAAACAGCGTGCGCGTCGAGTGCTTCACACTTACCTCCAGCGCATTGTCGTGCGAGTTCGCAATCGTTCGCTGCAGATTCACGCTGCCAAACGCCGGCCCGAAATCCGTGCGCGTCCCCTGCACCACCTGTCCCGCCGCCGTCGTATACGTGCTGCTCTCTCCGAACGGTCCGCAGGTCGCCGACCCCGCTGCCACGCTAGTCGGCGTACTCAGCGCCAAACACGCGGCCGGATCACCCGGATTCACTTCTTGAATGACCAGCAGATGATGCGCCTGCGTCCCCACATACCCCGCGCTCACCACCGTATGCGCACCCACCTCGCGCTCCACCGATACGCTGTAGTTCTCCGCATACGGTGTCACGTTGTTCATCGCGAACGCAGGAATGCCGTCGAGCGGCTCGAAGTTCCCCCAATTCACGCTCGTGTTCGGATGTGCCTGCGATGCTCCATACGCAACCGTCTGCAATGGAAACCGCTGCCCCACACTCACCCCCGTCGCGGCCGTCACGAACGGCTCGTTGAACAGCGTCGGCGCCGAACTCGTATCTGTGAATCCATACGGCGGATTGCCGCTCATGATCCCCGCCGACAAACCTTCGATCGCGCTGTAGTAGACCCCATAGCCCGCCTTCACCAGCGTAGCTCCCGGCGCTCCCAGCATCCACGCAAGCGCACCCGGCCTCACCTTCGGTGCCCACGAAGCCGCAGCCCGCGGCGCCACGTTTCCATACCGCGTCGGCGAGAGCGTACTCGGAACCCCAGGATCACCTGGAAATATAATCCCCTTCGGCGCATTCGGAAACACCAGCGACTGCTCGTCCGGATTCAGCGTCTGCAACTGGTTGAATTTCTCCGACCACGGCGGCAGCACATCCCAGCGCAGCCCATAATTCAGCGTCAACTGCGGACTTACCCGCCAACTATCCTGCCCATACAAGCCCAAATAATGATTGCGGTTATAAAACTTCTGCCCCTGCCCCTGCGTGTAACTGGAATCGATCCCCAGCAGAAAGTCCGCGAAGTCCGAACCCGTTTCACTGCCCGTAAACGAGAAACTTCCGTTGTCATACACCGTCGGATGAGTGTTGATCTGGTCCGCATGAAAGTCCACGCCGAACGAGAGCACATGGCTCTTCACCGTGCGACTCATGTCATCGGCGACCTCAAACGTGTTCTCCGCCTGGTACAAACTCGTCACATCCACGCCCATCGTGTAGCCGTTGAAGATCACATTCGCGACGCCCTCAATATCCGGCAGCAGCGGCACGATCCCCGACGTTCCCGCGCCCGTAACAAATCCCTGCGATGCCAGCGACACACCTACACCACCACGCGGCTGGCCCGCCGCCGCTGCATTCCTCATGTAACTCACATGCGCGAGGTTGGTCCCCGTCGCACCCATCACCGTCTGCAGATTCACAGCCGCCAACTGCGCGCGCCCATTCGTCTGCGCATTGAATCCCGGCACCGTCGCTCCACCCTGTCCCGTCGGATACGGATTCAGTAGCGAGTAGTCGTCGAGAAAGTAATACCCCATCAATGCACCCCAACGCGTCTCCCGATCAACCCGCACTGAGCCCTTATCGTCGCGCACCGTCTGCGAGTACGTCGACGTCGAGAACGTTCCACTCCCTGCATTGGGCTGCGGAATGTACTGCAGCAACTGCTGCGCCGGCGCCGAAAACACCCTCAGCGGAATCACCCCTCCGGGAAACACGCACTGCGCATTCGCCGCCGTGCAGTTCTCCGTGTAGTACGGTTCACCCTGCGCGACCGCATACCCAAGCTTGCTGCTCAACAACTGCGCAAAGTATGGCCCACTCACCGACCCCGTCAGCGCCGCGCTCTGGTCGGACAAATTCCCCGCCCGGTCTGCAACCGTCGGCACCGCAATCAACCCGGTATCCACGCCCTGTGTCTGCCGAGTCCCCTGGTAGTCGCCAAAGAAAAACATCTTTTTCGCCCACGGCACCGTCCCGCCAATCGTCCCGCCAAACATCTGCTGGTGAAACGGCGCACGCGTCAACGAAAAGTAATTCCGCGCATCCAGAGCCGTGTTCCGAAAATAGTCATACACGCTCCCATGCAGCCGATCGCCCCCGCTGCGCGTCGTAACCGAAATCTGTCCGCCACTCTGGTTTCCCAACTTCGCATCGAACTCGCTCGTCAACACCTCCAAATCAGAAATCGAGTCCAGCGTCGGCACGATCGCCACGCCCATGTTCTCGTCTTCCTGCACGTTCGCGGCATTCACTCGAAACGCATTCTGCGTCTCGCGCTGCCCACTCACACTCAGCGCGCCAATATCCAAATCACCCGAAGGCGGCGTGCTCGCCACGCCACTCATCACCACCGCATTCGGTTGCGCCGAGCTCTGCGGAACCACCCCCGGCGTCAGCGCCAGCAGGTCCGTAAAGCTTCGCCCATTCAGCGGCACGCTCGTCAGCTGTTGCCGGTTCAGCACCGACCCCAACTGCGTCTCGTTCGGCTCAACATCCCCGCCCGCCGCGTCACCCTCCACCTCCACCTGCTCCGCTGCTCTCGCCACCCCCAACTGAATTGTCAGCACCCGACCCTCTGCGCCGCAGGCTACGGGAGTCGTGCTGGGCTCAAATCCCGTCGCCGTCACCACCAGCGAGCACGCCCCCTCCGCTCCCGACGCGATCCCATCCGGCAATGGCACCTCGAACCGACCCGCCGCACTGGCCTTAGCCTCAGCAACCTCCGCGCCCCCACGCTCCAGCACCAGCGCCGCCTGCCCAATCCCCGCACCCGAAGCGTCCACCACCACGCCCGACACCCACACCCGGTCCGGCTTCGCAATCTCTGTTACTTCGACATTCTGCCCACGCATGCTAATAACCGAACACAATCCAAAAATCAACCCAACACTCTTCGCGACCCTGCACATAACTCCTGATACCTTCCCTCACCAATCCGTCAGCGTTTGGTGCCGCACCGGCTAAACAAGCTCGATTACGATATACGACCACCCTAGTCCCATATAACTAAGACCGTATGTGTCGGATATCACAGCGCAGTTCGGCGATTAACGCCCAACGCTCAAATTCCCCACCCTAAGCCGCCCGCCCGCATTCACAAACGAAAAAGGACGCAGCCGAAGCCGCGCCCTTGGGTCTTTCTCTATCCTCTACACTCTATCCCCTATCCCCTGTTCTAAACCCACTCCGCTCCCACGCTCATCTCCCGCTCCAGCCGGTTCACCCCCGGGAACGCCAGGCTCAGCGGAGCCGACAACCCCCGCACCCCGCCCAGCCGCACCACCTGGATCGCTCCACGCAGCAGTCGCGGCGCATGGCCATTCGGCCACAGCTCCGAGAAGGACCGCATCACACCATCCTTATCCGGATGAAACGCCCGCTCATCCCACCGCTGCCATCCCGGCATGAACTCAGGAAAGTCGGTCACCGCATTCAACGTGCTGCGGAAGATCCTTTGCTCCCAACGCTCCTGATACTGCGGCATGAAGTGCACGTGGCTCACGCGATCCACGCGAATCTCTTCCACGAACTCGGTAAAGCTAGCAGCCGACGTCAGATTGATATTCGCATTCGGTTCCAGCCCATGCCGGTCGCCGCCCGAGATCACCAGGTGTCCTGTCTCCTTCGCCAGCTGCGCGGCATCGCGATTCTCGCGCACATGCCGCAACCCATTCAGCTCGATCGCATGAATCGTCCGCCCCGCCTCGCGCAGAAACCGTAGCACCTCCGCCTGGTGCATCGGCCCAACCTTGTGCAGATCCCACAGCGGATGGTTGAACACGATCAGCACCTGCGGGCTCTCATGCAGTTCCCGCAACATGCTCAAGAGCCTTGTATCCATCTCGGCTGTTCCCGGATTTGCATCGGCGGCAGCCGTATACTCCTCGAACCGCCGCATCCACTCCATGCCATCGCGACTCGGAATGTTATGAATCCCGAGGTGAAAGATCGTCTGCCCAAACGGCGCCGACCACTCCACACTCACCGGAATATGTCGCGACGACGGCACCGTCCGCAGTAGCATCGGCGCTTCAATCGTGTCATGGTCCGTAATCGATACCAGCGAGTTCAGTCCCAGCCGCTGAATCTGCCGCGACTCGAGGTCATACGCCATCTTGGGTTGTAGCGGCGGCCGCCAGTTGGCGCGCGCATAATCCAGTGTCACCCCATACCGCGCGCTGCGTTCCCCATAGAAGTCGAAGACCCGCTTCAACCCTGGCATCACCACAAACATCGCGTGGATGAACCCCAGCGTCTCTTCCGACACGCTCGTGTGGCTATGCAACGAGACCCCGGTCGTAAACTCGTGGGTCGCGAGTGGCTGCTTCCATTGGCTCGTAACCTTCGACATTATCGACATGCTTCCTCCGCAGTTGTCCTAACCTGCCTCAAGCATGCCCATCGAAAGCAACTGCACCATAACCGCTACAACAATAGAAGCTGAATTTTTTCCACCGCGTTCCTCAGCAGGTACGTACCAACTTTGGAACTCCATCTGCTTGGTGCCGCGCGTCAGCCTGCATGATATGGCGACAGATACCGCGACTCAAACAGATTTCCCGGCAGCGGTTTGCTCAGATAAAACCCCTGCATCTCATTGCAGCCCAGCATCTTCAGCAGCCGCGCCTGTTCCGCCGTCTCCACCCCTTCGGCCACCACCTTCAGGTTCAGCGAATGCGCCAAATTAATAATCGTGGAAACCTGCGCCAGCCCCTCGGGCGCTTCCGTCAGGTCCGACACGAACGTGCGATCGATCTTCAGCGTGTCCAGGGGCAGCTTGGAAAGATAACTGAGCGATGAAAATCCCGTGCCGAAGTCATCGATCGCAATACTCACACCCATCGCACGGATCGCACGCAGCGTCGCGATGCTGTAGTCCACGTCCTCCATGATCAGGCCTTCGGTGATCTCAAGTTCGAGACTAGCCGCCGCATCGCGATCACTGCCAATCGCGCGCTCGATATCCCCAATGAAGTGCCGGTTGCGCAACTGCAGCGGAGAAACGTTTACCGCGATGCGCACAGCCGGCAACCCAGACCGGCGCCAGCGCAGATAATCCTCAATCGCCTGGCCCAGCGCCCAGCGCCCCACCTCATAGATCAGCCCAGTCTCTTCCAGCATCGGCGTAAAGCGTCCCGGCGGCACCAGTCCCGTGCGCGGATCGTTCCATCGGATCAACGCCTCGGCGCCCGTCAGCTTGCCACTCGCCATGTTCATCTTGGGCTGATAGTGCAGCATGAACTCGTGCTTATCCAACGCCTGGCGCAACTGGTTCTCGAGCACAAACTTGCCCGCCATCATCTCCGTCATCTTCGGCGTATGGAACAGGTAGCGATTGCGGCTGGCCTTGGCCTGCTTCAGCGCCACCTCCGCGTGTTTGAACAGCGTATCCGCGTTCGACCCATCCTCCGGATACATCGAGATCCCCACCTTCCCGCTAATGCGGAACGTTGCTGTCTTCACCCCAAACGGATGATCGCGCAGCGCCTTCATCCATCCCTCGACCAGCAGCGCCACATCGTCTTCCTGCCCAATCTCAGGAATCACCACCGCAAAGTGATCGGCGTCCAACCGCGCTAGCAGATTTGCATCGCCCACCTCGCGCGTCAGCCACTTTCCAACCTGGCGCAGTAGCTTATCGCCGGCCAGCTGGCCGAGGCTGTCGTTAATATTCTTGAACCGATCAAGATCAATCAGGAAGACCGCGAGCTTCTTCCGTCCGCTAACCGCGCTGCGCAGGTAATGCGTCACGCGATTGAGAAACAGCGTCCGATTCGCCAACCCGGTCAACACATCGTAGTAGGCCAGGTAGTTAAGCTTGCGCTCTTTCTCAATATGGTCGATCGCGAACGAGAGATTCGCCGCCAACTCGACCAGCTGCCGTTCTTCCTCTTCATCGAACGCGCCAATCTCGCCCGCATACAGCACCATTGCGCCAATCGGCACACCTGCTCGATGCAGGGGCAACGTTGCCATCGAACTCCATCCAAAATTCTTGCTGCGCTCTTGCCACGCCACATCCAGTTCGTTGTACTCAGAGTTCTGGATCCACACCGGCCGGTTCTCGTTGATCGCGGTACCTGCAGGCCCAGCCGACAGCGGCATCTCCGCCTCAATGTCTTTCAGATATTCCTGCGCACGCGCGCCGTGGCTCGCGACCACCTGTATCTGCGAGCTGTCCGTATCCAGCAGGCCGATCCACGCCATGGTGAACGCGCCCGCCTCCACCGCAATGCGGCACGCCTCGCGAAACAACTCTTCCCGGTCATGCACTCGCACAATCAGCGCATGCATCCGGCTCTGCATCGCCAGGATTCGATTCAAATGTCGAATCCTGATCTCCGTCGCCCGCCGTTCCTTGATCGCCCGCAGCGACGCCAGCGTGTAGACCGTCCCCATCTCCCCGTACGGATTTAAACTCACTTCGACCGGAAACTCTGATCCATCCGCGTGGAGCCCCGTCAGCTCCATCCCAATCCCCATCTCGCGCACCTGGGGCGCCTGAAAGTAATCCTCCAGAAACTTCAAATGTGATTGCCGAAAGCGCTCCGGAATGAGATCCGATACGGCCTTTCCTGTCAGCGCGCCCTCTTCATAACCAAAAAGATTGCACACGCGCTCATTCGCAAGCACTACGATGCCTTGCGTGTTTATCAGAACCATCGGATTGGGTACGACTGAAAAAAAGTTTGCTATTCCGTCCATCTTGAGCTTGCCTTAAGATCCGTATCACTCAATCAAGCTGGCTGGGAAGCCCCATACCTGTCGAGGTCGCATTTTTCGGTCGGCCCTTGCACCCAGGTGGCACCCTCTGTCGTGATGCCTGTCCCGTTCTGCTTGAACTAGTCCCTGTAGGGATTAATAACGAATGTCCGCTACTTATCAGGGTCTCGCGTTACTTCATGTCTTCGTGTTGGTTATACCAGAGCCGCTCCACCATGGTCTCGACCGCCGTCAAACGCGTGAAAACAGCAGCTTTGCATGCTATCGGATCACTAATCTCTACGTTGCTTCCTGCAAAATAGTTCACGCACACGACTCCAAAGAGTCACCCCCGCCCCCATCTCGGACCCTCAATCCTCCCCACCGTACAGATGCTGCTTTACGCCGCCTAACTCGCCTCTGGCTTCTTGAAATCCAGCACCGTCGTCTTCTCCGCCGAATACGCTGCCCGATTCCTGCCCGCACGCTTGGCCCGATACATCGCCTCATCCGACAGCCGGCGCAACGTCGTCCCATCGATCGCGTCGTCTGGATACACCGCCACCCCCACGCTCACCGTCACACCCAGCGCCCCGAACGGCAGCTCCACCGGCGCCTCAAACACCCGCATCAGGCTCGCCGCCACCTTCTCCGCATCCGACGCCTTGTTCAACCCACTCACCACGGCCGTGAACTCCTCGCCCCCCGTTCGCGCAATCGTGTCCACCTTGCGAATCTTGCTCTTCAGCCGCGCCGCCACCTCCTTCAGGCATTCATCCCCGACCAGGTGTCCATAGGTGTCGTTGATCAGCTTGAAGTGGTCGACATCGATCGTCAGCACCGCGGCCCGCCGCTCTTCCACCCGGCACGATTGCAGGCACTGCTCCAAACGTTCCTCCAGAAGTTGACGGTTGGGCAGTCCCGTCAAAACATCATGTTGCGCGCGGAAAGAGAGCTCGCGATCCAGCTTCAACCGTTCCGTAATATTGCGCGCAATCACCAGCCGCGCCTCCTGCCCCAGGTACACGATCTCCCGCTCCACCATATTCACCCACACCACGCGGCCGTCCTTGTGCTGATGCCGCACCCGCACGCCCTCAGCCGGTTCGCCCAGCACGCTGTCCACCTCTTCCGCCTCCGGATCGTGAGGCAGCTCCAGTTCAGACATGCTCATCTCCTGGAACTCCGCGATGCTGTAGCCATACTCCTTGGTGGCCGCCTCATTCGCAGTCAGAAACCGCCCTCTCGACTCATTGCAGATCCACATCGGATGCGGATGCGTGTCATACAACAGCCGGAAGTCCTCATATAGATCCTTAAACGTCTCCGCCATCCGCGCCTTGTCATCCGCGGTCTCTTCAAACACCTTCAGGATCATCGAGAAGCCGACAAAGTACTTCGGAAAATTCCAGAACTCTGACAGCCCGATCGTCAACCATGCCGGATTCCCGGGATGCATCTTCAGTAGGTAGAATCCCGCCCACGCCGCAAACCCAAACGTTCCCGCCCACCCTGAAACACCTCGCCTGCCCGCCGATCCCGCATACATCACCGCCGCGCACAGCAGCACCTCCACGATCACGCAGTGATCCAGGTTCGTCGCCGGCGTCAGCCACGCATACAGCGTCAATGCTGATCCGTACACCACGCAGATCGTCAGAATCCCGCCACGACGGCGCGGCCAACGCTTCGGTACCAGCATGAACCCGATAGAAAACGCAATCATCTCCGCCAGCAGAACTCCAAGTGCAAGCTCCAGTGGCGGAATAACGATGAACTGCTGCGTATTGACGATCACCATGGCGGCCGCGCCCACCGCCAACCCGCACAAGATGACCTTTTTCGCCCCATGCTCTTTCGTCAACAGCGACATCAGGAACGTCAGCACGCCCAGCAATAGAAAATCGAAACATACTGCATTCTGCAGCGGTAGCAGGCTCGTCACCCTCCCCTGCAACGCCCACGCCACGTAGCTTAGGAAGACAAAGACCCAACCCGCAAACCAGAACCGGAAGTAGACCTGCGGACGACGCCGCTGCTGCAATCCGAAGAACAGGATCAGCAGCAACAACAGTACGAGATCGACAATCGGACCCTGCATGGTGCCCTTACCTCAACTCGAAAGCGCCGTATACCCTTTGCTCTTGCACGTTGAGTGCCGTTCTGGATCTCCTGCGGTCCTATTCGCAGATAAATCCAGACGGCGCCTCAAGCGGCCGCCTTCGTTTTGTTGCCACTGCATCCATCCATCTCTTCCGTATCGATGCGGCGCGGCCCACATGCCCCGCGAAATACCTCATCGAAATCCCAGGCCCGTATCCCAAACCCGTCGTCCTTCCGCAAAACACCCGGCGCGAAACCACACGCATGACACCGCGCATTCCCTGATACCCCGTTTGGCCGGAGATGCATCGTCTGCGCTATGTCATCTTTTTCGGATGCTTTGTTTCCTTCTGGAGCTTCCGCTGCATCCAGTCTTCCGGATGAGCGATCCGCTCAGCCCACGCCTGCTCTTGCCTCCGTGGACACCCGCTCACCGACTTCAGAACAGGCGCAAAATCCTACGTTGCCGTGCGCCCGAAAACGTCCAATCTCGCTTCGGCCGACATCCAACGTACCAGCGTCATGCAAGTTCAATTAACCGAATCTTACCTGAACCATTTGTCCGCTATCCCTCAAGCTTTCCACAGTTTCCGCGCATTCGTAATACCACACCGGTAACCCATCACCCACCCAAAGGTCGTAGCGGAAAACCCTTTCCCAATAGAAGCGGTACCGTACTCCTGCCTCTATCCATCGCCCCAGCCGCCGCATACGTCACGATGAAACACGCAACGCCTCGCGCCGAGAAATCGCTGCATCACCAATCCGCATCACCATCAGTCCTACAGTGAATGGACACCCACCGATGAGACCTTCCCATGCGAGCGTCCCCCGACTCATCGTCTTCGCTCTCGCGCTCACACCGCTCACCTTCGCACAGCTCGCCCTCGCACAGACAGACGCGCCCTATCGCCTCAACGTCTCCGTCGACGAAGTCATCCTCACCTTCCACGCAGCCGACGCACACGGCCTCCCCGTCAACGACCTCCGCTTCACCGACCTCACCCTCCTCGACAACGGCATCCCTCCCGCCAAGATCCTCGACTTCCAGCTCCAGCAAAACTTCCCCATCCGCGCCGGCATTCTCATCGACACCAGCGCCTCCATGTCCTCGCATCGCTTCCGCGATCAATCCATCGCCACGCAATACGCGCAGCAGCTCCTGCGCCAGCAAACCGATCAAGCCTTCGTCACCAACTTCGATCGCACATCCCACCTAATCCAATCCTGGACGAGCAGCCCCACCGCGCTCACCACCGCCATCCGCGCCACCACGCACGGCGACCCCATCGGCGGCACCGCGCTCTTCGACACCCTCTACGCCGCCTGCCGCTACCAGTTCGGCGAAATCGATCACCGCACCAGCGGCAACTTCATCCTTCTCTTCTCCGACGGCGAAGATAACGCCAGCTTCCTCGATCTCGAAACGGCCGTCGACATGTGCCAGCGCACCAACACCGCCATCTACGCCTTCAGCCCCAACCCCAGCTCGCCCGGCATCCCCACCCTCGCACAGCTCGCCGCGCAAACCGGCGGCGCGCTCTTCCACGACGACGCCTCAGCGCCCGACATCTTCACCGACCTGCGCACCATCGAGTCCAGCCTGCGCAACCAGTACCGGCTAGTCTTTCGTCCCGCCACCCTCGTGCACGACGGCGCCTTCCACCCCATCACCCTCGCCACTCCCGACCGCGTAGCCAACCTCACAGTCCGCTCCGGCTACTACGCCCCCAAACCCAAACGCCCCGCCCAAACGAACCCCTGAGAACTCATCCAATCACTACCCAAACCGTCGTCATCTCGACCGGCACACTCGGCTTCTTGCATCTACTTAACGTTCGTCATCTCGACCGCAGCCACGCGGCTTCTTGCGTGGCGGAGTGGAGAGACCCCTGTATTTCGCTTTTGTAGTTGCTCGTTTCTTATCCCCAGCCGCAGCACGCAGTTATAACAGCCCGCTAAGCCCGCGCAGCCTTCACCCGATCGCTGATCATCTGCACCGCGCGCAGCGAGCTCAACGCCGCGCCCTCCTGCCATCCCACCAGATGACTCACATGGTCGCCGACAAAATATACTGGCCCGTCCGCCTTTGTCAGCACCTCATACGCCTCCGTCTCCCCCATCGCATTCTGCCGTCCCCGTCCTCCGCGCTGGCCCGGTCCGTACGTTTCAATCCACGCCCCCTCGCTCCACGGAATCAGCCCCCACCCGATATACAACGGCTTCTCCAGCTCCTTCCCATGTCCCGGATGCAGCCGCTCAACCGATGCCCGCGACGCCGCAAACTTGCCCTGCATATCGAGCGCAGCAAACTCCGGCCGCACCTGCCATTCATAGCCGCTCACCAGCACGCCGCGCTCGCTAAACATCCCGGCCGACGGCAGCCACACCGGGCTGCATCCCTGCTTCACAAACTCGAGCCCGCCATAAATGTTGTAGTCCTGCTCCCAGAACCGCCGACTCTCCCACGCAATCTTGTACGACGGCGAATACGTGCACTCCTCAATCACCTGCTGAAACGGCGCGCTCAAATCATTCGGCATCTTCTTCATCAAGCTCAGCGGCAGCGCGCACACACAATAATCCGCCTCCAGCATCTTCTGCTGCCCCTCATGCGTATAGCCCACCCGCACACCCTTAGCCGTCTTACGCAGCTCCGTCACCGGCGCGTTATAAATCACCGTTCCACCCAGCGCCTTGTCGAAGGCGTACGCAATCTTGTCCATCCCGCCCACCGGCTGAAACATAGTCGCCTGCATGTCGAACTCTTCTTCAAACAAAATCCCATCCCAGAAGTCCGCATCGAGCAGCGTATGCATGTCGACCGGCGCGCTCAACACACCCGCATCATCGCCTGCTCCAGCCGTCTGCGCATACCCGGCCGAATCACTCCCCGCATACTTGCCCGCCACATCCAGCGAACCATACTTGCGCAGAAACGTCAGCATCCGATCACGATCGTCCTTCGACATCTCCTGGTCCAGCCCACCCTGGCTCACGCACTTCGCCAGCAGCTCACTCACATGCCCGCGCGTATCGGCCTCGACCTCCCGCTGCACCATCGCCTTGCCGCCATTCACCGCATCGTTCTGCAGCAGGCTGCTCCGGCTGGTATTCACCTCCACCTGCATCTCGATCCCGAACTTCCGGCAATACCCCAACATCGCCTTATGAATCGACGGCAACCGCGCCGGCCCCACATTCTGATAGTTCCCCGCATCCCACGTGCACTGCTGCTTCGTGCCATCCGTAAACGCGACCGTATCCCCGCCGCGCACCGTCCAGTTCCGACCGCCGGGACGCTCGCGCGCCTCCAGCACCGTACACTCATAACCCAGCGCCTTCATCTCATACGCCGCGACCAGCCCCGCGATTCCGCCGCCCAGCACCACCACCTTCACACCCTTGCCCGTTCCCGGAGCCACGCTCAACGGCACCGCCGCCTCCGCCAAGCTCGGCGCCAAACCCATCGACTGCATCGCCACAAACGCAGCGCTATACCCGCCCGCCTGCCCCACCCGCATCAAAAAATCACGCCGTGAAAATCCCATCGAAGAAATACCTCGCTACCAAATGACCAACCGTCTGCAACCAAAGAGAGTGCTCTCCTCAAGGTCGACTAACCTTCATCGACGCACGGAAAGCAAAAAGTAGTGGGAGATTCAAGTGTATCCGCGCTCCCGCGGAAGTGCCACGAGAATATGCTCGAGGGCAGTAGCATGATTGGCATGAATGTTATAAGGGTAATCGTTTCGTTCGTGGTGGCGCTTACAGCCTTTGTCATCGCTTTCCTGACGGTGTTTCTACCGATGCTGATTAGCGATATGCACTATGCCCCGCACGACGGTCAGGGCGGCATGAGCGGATTCTTCATCGGCGTGCCCGTTGGGGCAATATCAGCGCTCATCGCAGGGGTTACTTATTACGTCCAATCAAAACGTCGGAATTGGTTCCCAAGTTCAGACTGAGGCCGCGAGAATCTCCAGGCTCGACCTACCCCCGCGCCGCCGCCGCGGCCGCGCCCGCCGACCGCAGCGCCGCCAGCGCCGAATTCGGCTCCACGGCAAATTGATTTCGATGATCCGCCAAATACCGATGCACATCCGAGATCACCACCGAGCCTTCACCCACCGCCGACGCCACCCGCTTAACCGAGTTCGACCGCACATCCCCAACCGCAAACATCCCCGGCACGCTCGTCGCATACGGCGTGCCCTCAAAACCCTCTGCACCGCCCGTAAGGATGAAGCCCTTCTTATCCAGCTTCACCGTCCCGAAAAGCCACCCTGAGTTCGGCTCCGCGCCAATCATCACGAACACGCTGCCAATCGGCTTATCCGTCCGCTCGCCCGTCGCGCGATCCACCCACGCCACGCGCTCCAACGCCGTCGCCCCCTCTAACGTCTCAATCTCCGAGTTCGGATACAACGTGATGTGCGACGAGTTCTCAATCCGCGAAATCAAATACTGCGACATGCTGCTAGCCAGCGACGGCCCGCGCACAATGTGGTGCACATGCTTCGCAATCCCCGACAGAAACACCGCCGCCTGTCCCGCCGAATTCCCACCCCCCACCACAATCACCTCATTCTCGCGGCACAGCAACGACTCCATCGCCGTCGCCGCATAATAAATCCCGCGGTTCTCATACTGGCCGTAGTTCGAAACCGCCAGCTTGCGATACTGCGCACCCGACGCCACCACCACCGCGCGCGCGCACAGCGTAATTCCACCCGCCAGCGTCAGCTTGTGAATCCCCTCCACCTGCTCCGCCGTAATCGTCTCCCGTGAAATCGCAAACCGCACGCCAAACTTCAGCGCCTGCAACTGCGCCCGGCTCGCCAACCGCTGCCCCGAAATCCCCGTCGGAAACCCAAGATAATTTTCGATCTTCGAGCTCGTCCCCGCCTGCCCCCCGGGCGCCGTCCCCTCAATCACAATCGTGCACAACCCCTCCGACGCCGCATACACCGCAGCCGCCAATCCCGACGGCCCCGCACCCACCACCGCCACGTCATAAATGATGGATGGATCAGGAAGCTCAGTAATCCCAAGCTCATCCGCAAGCTCCGTAATCGTCGGCCGATGCAGCACACGCCCATCCGTCAGCACCACCGCCGGCAGCGCAGACTCATTCTCCGCCAGAGGATCATCCGTCGCCCGCACCTCTTCCGCCGCTGCCTCCACCATCCGATGCGGATAGCTGTTGCGCAGCAGGAACCGGTGTACCTCCATCGTCTCCGCATCGCCCGCGTGTCCCATCACCACGACGCCGCCCGTCTCATCTCCGATAATCCCGATGCGCCGCCAAATCGTTGCCGACGTAATCAGGTTCGCAATGTCCCCCTGCGCGCGCATCAGCCGCTGCAACTCGCCGCGCGGAATACGCAGCACCAGTGTCTCCTCCACCGTCCGCGCCTCCACCAGCGATCCCTGCGAGTTCAACAAGTTCAACTCGCCAGTGAAATGAAACCTCTTGTGGTTCGCAATGACCTTGCACCCACCGTTCTCCGTAGGGATCGAAATCTCAATCTCACCCTCGAGCACAACGTACATATCCACCTGCCGCTCCCCCTGCCGGAACAGCGTCACGTTCGCCGCAAACGCCTCCTCGCGTCCGTAGCTGCGTAGCCGCTCGACCATGTCATCGGTAAGTTTCGGGAACGCAAGGTCCGGCCGAAATTCCGGCGTGTTCCATCCATTGCTATCGTTCGTTGTCTCGTCGCTCATGGGAGTTGAGCCTCCTGCCCGCAAAACTCCATTTTAGGGCTCCGAAAGAAATTATCGTTTATCAATAAATTTCTCTTGACGCCGCACACATTCCTGTTTATTGTTTATCGATAAGGAGCGCCGCCATGCCAAGTGCCGTAAACCTATCCAACAAAGACCACCTCATCAGAGGTTCCCGCCTATTCGTTCGCGTCGCCCTCATCGCGAACCGCGCATTCTTCTTGGGCGTGATCGCCCTCCTCGTCACCACCCTAATCCTCTCCACCCGCTTCGTCCCGCTTCTCATTCCGCAGACTCCCGCGCCCGACCTCGCATCGGCCCTCACCGGCCTCCGCCTCCTGATGCTCGTCGGCCTCGCCATGGCCGTCGCCACAGAGATCGTTCTCCGCGCCCTCGCCCAAATCATCGCCAGCGCCGGTGCCGGCGATCCCTTCATCGCCGCCAACGCGCGCCGGCTGCAAACCATCGGCTGGGCGCTGCTCGGGCTCCAGCTACTCGCCATCCCCTGCGCCCTCCTCGACAAATTCTGTCCCGCCCTCGGCTCCGCCGCGCCCGGCGCTTCCTTCTCTCCCGGCGGCTGGCTCGCCGTCCTCATGGTCTTCGTTCTCAGCCGCGTCTTCGCAGCCGGCTCCGCCATGCGCGACGACCTGGAAGGAACCGTGTAGCCCATGCCCATCGCCATCAAGCTCGACGAAGTATTGGAGCGTCGCCGCATGTCTCTCACCGAACTCTCGGAAGCCGTCGACATCACGCTAGCCAACCTCTCCATCCTCAAGACGGGCAAAGCCCGCGCCATCCGCTTCTCAACCCTCGAAGCCATCTGCACCACGCTGCATTGTCAACCCGGCGACATCCTCGTCTTCGACGACGACACCGAAGACTAACCCCGCTCCACTCCAACGCCCACCACCGCGCACTCAACCGCGCCTTAAGGAGATCTCCGTGCCCTTTGACCCCCTCTACGCCATCCGCCCCGCCGCCAAGTACGAAGGCGTCCGCCCCATCAACATCTACCTTCTCCGCCTCCTCTACGTCCTGATGTTCTTCGTCCTGGGCCAAATGACGTGGAGGCACATACTCACGCACCAAGGCCCGTGGGATCCCACCAACGCCGTCGCCTGGTGCGTCTGGACAGCCTTCGCCACGCTAGCCGGCCTTGGAATCCTCCGCCCCCTGAAGTTCCTCCCCATCATCCTTCTGGAGATCTTCTACAAAATCCTCTGGCTCGTCATCGTCGCCTATCCCCTCTGGTCGCACGGAACCCTCGCCACCTCACCCGCAGCAGACATCACCTCGCAATTCCTATGGGTGATCCTTCCCATCGTCGCAATGCCCTGGGGATACGCCTTCAAGCAATACATCTACACCCCGCGCCAACACGTCCTCACGAATTAAAAATCACGGGCGGCCATCAACGTGGCCGCCCGCAATCCGCACACCGGCCGCTAGCTCTTCAAGAACTTCAGCAAGTCTGCATTGATCGTCTCCGCCTGCGTGGTCGGCATGCCATGCGGAAAGTCCTTATACGTAATCAGCGTTCCATTCTTCAGCAGCTTCGCAGCCAGCGGCCCCGCAGCCTGGTATGGAACGATCTGGTCGTCCTCACTATGCATCACCAGCACCGGCACGGTGATCTTCTTCAGATCGCCGCTAAGATCCGTCTGCGAGAACGCGACAATCCCGTCATAATGCGCCTTCGCTCCGCCCATCATGCCCTGCCGCCACCAGTTATCAATCACAGGTGTCAGGGTCTTCACTCCCGGCCGATTGAACCCATAGAAAGGTCCGGCCGGCAGGTCCCAATAGAACTGCGCTCGGCTCGCAAACAACTGCGCCTGCAAATCATCGAACACCGACTTCGGCAGCCCCAGCGGATTCGACTCTGTCTTCAGCATGAACGGGGTCACCGCGCTGATCAGCGCAGCCTTCGCCACGCGGCCCGCACCATGCCGCGCCACGTAGGCCGCCACCTCGCCGCCGCCAGTCGAGTGCCCCACATGGATCGCATCCTTCAAATCCAGATGCTCGACCAGCGCCGCCAGGTCAGCGGCATAGTGGTCCATGTCATGCCCATCCGACGTCTGCGTCGACCGCCCATGCCCGCGCCGATCATGCGCAATCACGCGGTACCCATGCTGCTGAAAAAACAGCATCTGGTTATCCCAGTCATCGGACGAAAGCGGCCATCCATGGCTGAACACAATCGGTTGGCCGGTTCCCCAGTCTTTGTAAAAAATCTCAACGCCATCTTTCGTTTTAATCGTCGGCATAACAAGCTCCTTTGTTGGCAGGTCGTTCAAAGAAGCCCTCATTACATCACATCCACATAAACCCGCCGCGCAAAGAGCCTGCCGAACCGTCCGCCTAAAGCGTGTTCAGCCAACCAAGGTGCGCCTTCACCAGCACTGCCGTCAGATGCGCAAACTGTTTGTACGCCGCCGATCCCTCCTGCGACTCCTGCACAAACAAGCCCTCATCCTTGTTATGAATCTGTTTCATGTCGTCGATGTAATACGCGTCGAACTGCGTAACGGGCACGGCCTTCAACTTAGCCAACCGCTGAGAAAACTCCGCATTCAGTCCCGGCGTGATCGTCACGCCCGTCACGCCCGCAATGCGCTTCAGTTCGCTGTTCACACCTTCATGGTCCTGCGCTTCCAGCAGCCCAAAATCCTTCACCGCCGGCGAGCTCCCGCGCATCGCCGCGACCTTGCCTGCTTCCACTTCATACAATCCGCCCTGCGACACCTTGCCAACGAACGCACGGTCCGCCTCCGACGCTGACTGCGCCAGCAACTGCGTGCCGCACATCAAGCCAACCACCATCACCGCAGCGCCTATCGTCGTACCAATCCTGGCCATCTTCTGCATACGTTCTCCTTAACATCGCTCAGGCGATATCTTTATCGGATGCCAAATAGCACGCACGTGTATCCTCTGCGCGTGAATAGATATACACACGACAGTAGATTCTTCTGCAGAAATTCTTTCCTCAGAAACGAAGCAGATAGCTAGCCTTGATAAAAAACTGCCGCCCGTCATTCAAATATCCCGGCCCGCGCGGAAGAATCGGCTGCGACGGATCACACATACCCTCCGCCGGCAACACAGTGCAGAAGTGGTGATTGTAGTTCTGTATGTCGCCGTTATACCCGATATACAGCACCGTTCCCGGATGCGGCAGCCACGTCAGCAGCGCCTGCGTCTGGATCTGCTTGGTCCGCGCCAGCGACGTCTCCAGCGGATTCGCCAGCGTCGTGTCATACTCCACAATCACCCGCGCCGAGATCGCTCTCGTGAACTGGTAATTCAGCTTCGTCCGAAACGTCTGCGTCTCATACACAAACTCCCCGCCATGCGCCGCGTGATCGCGGTCCAGCAAGTACGTGTTGTCATCGGTCAAATGCTTGATCGGATTAATCGTGATCAACGCCTGCACCGTCTCCTGGTTCAACAGGAACGGCACCTGTCCCGCCGGCGGGTTATAGTTCACGTTGCCGCTCTTCAGCGCTTGCAGGTTGAAGCTCAACTGCGAAAACGGCTGCCCGCGCGCCACAAACCCGCCAAAGTTCTCCGTAAAATTCACGCTCGACGGCATCGGGTAGCCGTCCTGCGGCCCCACCGTATCCGAGTTCTGTCCGCCAATCGGCGCCAGCACAATGTTGTTCGGCAACAGCACAAACGGATCGAACGTGGTGTAGTGATACACCCGGTTATGCGCGTGGTCGAACGCTATATTTTGATTCGTCTCCAGTCCGTAGCTCTGCACCTTCTTGTGCTTCGGAAACCACTGGTACGTGGCATGCAAATGGTCGCTGCGAATATTCGACGTCTGCAAAAATCCCAGCAGCGTCGTGAATCCGCTGCTGATGTCCTGGTACTCGTCCTGCATGTTGAACGAATGCCCACTGCGCTGCACCTGCACATCCGTCGCCGGCCCCGCGTGGTATCCCGCCGGAAACACCGCGGCCGTGCTCTGCGGATTGCTTTGCATCGTCGAGCTCTCCACCATCTGCCCCAGCGTCGTCCAGTGACTGTTCATCCTCCACGTAAAATCCGCGCCGCCAATGCGATTCCACCCGCCGCCGAACTCCTCGTCCGTATACATCAGCCCCACATTCGATCCCTTGCCAAGATCCTGCGATACGCGCCCCACAAAAAATCCTGCCTTATGTCCATACAGCGGATCGTTCGGCAGCACGGTCTGGCCCGGCTCGCGATCATTGATCGCCAGCACCCCGATATTCGTATGCCCAATCTTCCCCGTAACCCGGCCGCCAAGTTCCGGACGAATAATATTGCGCGTATAGAGCAGCGTCAGCGGCGTAGCAAAGTAGCTCGCGTTCTCGAGAAAGAACGGCCGCAGCTCCGGAAAATAAACCGGGTACCGCTGGTTCACCGTGAACTGCGGCTGGTCGCTCTCCACATCGGAGAAGTCCGGGTTCACGGTCCCATCCAGCACAATCGAATCCTTCAGCACGACCTTCGCCTCGCCGCCCGCCGTCGCCTCCGCATTGCGCGTTGACCAATAGGGGTTCGTCGGATCCAGTGTCTCCAGGGTGTGCTCATTCTGTCCCAGTATGTACGGCACGATCTGAATATTGTGCGACCCAGCAGTCCCCGTCAGACCATCCAGGTGCAGTGTCCCCTCCTGGCTCAACATTCCGGTCACATTTGCCGAAACCCGCGGCCAGAAATCGTTCTCGCTGTTGCGCGGAAAATTCCTCCAGAACACCGCTCCCCAATCCGTACTCTTCGGCGGAAACCGTATACTCCGAAACGGAATCGCGATCAACGCCATCCATCCCTTGCTTGTAATCTTTGCGTCCGAGTCCCACACCTGGTCGTAACTGAAATCGGCCCCCGCCGTCTCCGTCCACGACGCATCCGCCTGCACACCCGCCGGGTTCACCTGGAACTGCACGCCGCGCTGCCGATCCTGAAATGGATCCAGATTCACCGTCACATAGTCATCGTTGAGAATGTTCTCGCGCCGCGCCAGGTGGGAGCGAATCAACTGAGGTTGCCCGTCGAAACACAGGAAGACAATATAAAGTGTCGTCTTGGTTCGCCCCAGGTACACCTCCGTCCGCTCCGTCGCCGCCGCTCCATCCACCGGCGTGTTTTGGATGAACTGCGTCGCGTACCCCAGCTGTTCTTTCAGCCCAGCCCTCGGCTCCATGTTCGGAAAATCCCGCAGCGAGATCGGCCCGCTCAACAGCGGCACCTTCGCATCCGGTAGCGGCTGCGACTTCGGCTTGGCCTCGCTCGTGACGGTCGGCTTACCCTCTATATTCCCCTGGTTTACCTGCGCCTGCGCAAACCCCACAAGCAATAACGCAGCCGCGGCAACGCCTGTCCTCAATCTCATCTTCGAAGCCCAGCAGCTCAACACAACTCCTCATGCACGACAAGTCCCAGGCCGTTCACTAACGCATTCATCTTTATCCAGATACGCTCAACATACCCAAGCGGTTCCGTGCGATGAAACGTCCAGACAACATAGCCTTTATCGAGATCACCTGATAGACGATCCACAATCAAAATCGAAAGCCACAGCCCCGTCGCTACCCGCACCCCACCTCCCATCGATGGACGCCAGCATCGACCTTCTCTCCGACCCTTCCAGAGCGCCATCGCCTACCCCGCTATACAGCGCCCTTGACACTTTGTAATGCAAAGTTTACTCTTTGCATTACAAAGTGACTCAGCAACCATGACTGACCTCAATCAAGCCCTCCTCGAAATTCGAAGCATTCGCCGTCAAGTCGCGCAGGCTACCGAGTTCCGCGGCTACGGTCCATCCACTCTTCTGGCGACGGCCCTCTTGGCGGTACTGGCCGGAGTCGCCCAAGCCCGTTGGCTTCCAGAACCCGCAACTCACCACGTTCAATATGTTGCGCTTTGGCTCAGTACCGGTGCTTTGTGCGCCGCACTCATAGCAACCCAGATGCTCGTGCGGGCAAACCGCCTTCACTCCAGCATGGCGGACGAGATGGTCCTCATGGCGATTGGACAGTTCCTTCCAGCAGGTATTACCGGCGCCATTCTGCCCTTCGTCCTGCTCCACGTCACGCCGGCAGTTTTCTGGATGTTGCCAGGCCTGTGGCAGATCCTCTTCAGCCTTGGCGTCTTCGCCTCTTGTCGCTGCCTGCCGCGGCCTATGCTCCTGGTTGGCGCGTGGTTCCTCCTCAGCGGTATGGCCTGCCTGACGCTTGGAGATGCCCGCGCTCTCGCATCCGTCACCATGTCCGGCACCTACGCCATCGGCATGGCCCTCGTTGCGGGCATCCATTACCTGTATGCAAAGAAGGCATTGATCGATGAAGTCTAAAACCTCCAAGTCCACAGCCCGTTTTGCCTACGAAGGGCTCGATCGCGTCATCCACGAACGAGCCCGCTTGAGCGTTCTCACCTCTCTCGCGACCCACCCCAACGGTCTTTCCTTTGTCGAGTTGAAGCAGCTTTGTGCACTAACCGACGGCAATCTTGCCCGCCACCTGCAAGTACTCGAGGAGGAGAAAATGGTGCGGCTCACCAAGGAAGGCGACGTTGGCCGCGCCCAGACCACCGCCCGCATCACCGCCAGTGGCCGCAAGCGCTATCTCGACTACCTCACCATACTCGAGCAGGTCGTGCGTGATTCCGCTACAGCAAAAAGCGTAGACATCGACAACGAGTTTCGCCACAAGCTCACCCCTCTCAATACCTAGCTGAGACCTTTCGATCCCAACCATCCAAACCTGCACCTCGTAACTTTGCATTGCAAAGTAAACCTAAAGGAGATCGCCGCAATGAATACTGTCGCCTCGACCCAACCTTCATTCAACAGCCCTCGCTTCCGCTCTCTGGGAGCAAAATTCTTTTTCA
>Ga0302317_10000449_pt1 | contig 35812 bp, 41 predicted proteins | sample III_Palsa_N3_3_FD_200450 | JGI IMG/M metagenome (GOLD analysis project Ga0302317, IMG submission 200450) | Peat permafrost microbial communities from Stordalen Mire near Abisko, Sweden - III_Palsa_N3_3 | ecosystem: Environmental > Terrestrial > Soil > Palsa > Peat permafrost | place: Sweden...
TCAAGACCTGACACCGCAACATTCAAGACCTGACACGAAGCCGGGCCGTGACGCGACCAGGCTTCATCAGTGCTTCGGCAGGTCTGTCAGGTACTGCAGCGCGGCGTCGTCGAGGGCCGTTGTCAGCTCTCGCAATGCAACGTTGCACTGCAAGACCTGACACCGTTGCACTGCAAGACCTGACACCGTCACTTGTCTAGAAGCTGCCGGCGTCGCCCGGAAACGTCACCGGTGACTCCCAGCCGTCGGCCGACACCGCCGACACGCCGAAGAAGAAGTCGTCGAGATCGACGTTCTTCAGCACCGCATGGCCGGGATCGACGGCGGCCGCATAGCTGCGACAGTGCTGCCACTGCGGCGCGGTGGTGTCGCGCCACCACACGCGGTACTGCGCGACGCCGGGCTGCGGCGTCCAGGTCATCACGGTGTCCGTCGTCACCGCGCCGCCGATCTTGACGCCCTGCACGGGCGCCGGCGCGTTGGCGAGCGCGGCCAGCGTGATCGCGTTCAGGCGCGTCACCTGCGCGAGGTAGTCGAAGTCGACGCGGTCGATCGTGTCGCCGTAGCGCACGCCGTTCTCCGTGCGCAGGTCCTGGTGCTCGTTGCGGTAGTCCTCGTGCGGCTCGGTCAAGCGCAGCGCCGGGAAGCCGTGCTCGAGGAATTCCACCTGGTCGCCGCCGCGGCCGTAGCGGTCGGTGCGGTAGACCATGTTGACGCGGAAGTTGACGAGATGGCGGTCGGCCAGGCCGGCCACGAAGCGCGCCAGGTTGCGCGACGGCGAGTCGAGTTCGCCGCCGTTGTAGCGCCGGCGGCTCGCCTGCTCCGGCGTCTCGAGCGCCTTGGTGCCTTCGGAGAACACGCGGATGACGTCGTTCTGGTTGACGCCGTCCTGCCCGTGGCTGTTGCCGACGATGTCGTTGTTCAGATCGGCCTCCACGCGCCAGCCCTGCGCCTTCGCGTAGTCCGCCAGCACCTTGCCGCCGTACAGGCCCTGCTCCTCGCCGGACAGCACGCCGTAGACGATGGTCGCCGCGAACTTGCGCTTGGACAGGATGCGCGCGGACTCCAGCACCGCGGCCGTGCCGGACGCGTCGTCGTTGGCGCCGGGCGCGTCGTGCGTCGCGTCCATCACGTCGGTGACGCGCGAGTCGATGTGGCCGGTGATCGCGACCACGCGGCCCGGGTCGTCGGTGCCGCGCTGGATCGCGACGACGTCGACGATCTCGACGCCGTTCGGAATGCGCTTGCCGGTGACGGTCTGCGCCGGCGTCACGATCTCGAGGCAGCCGCCGCATTCCTTCGAGATCGCCTCGAAGCGCGCCTTCGTCCAGCGCCGCGCGGCGCCGATGCCGCGCGTCTCGGAGACGGTGTCCGACAGCGTGTGCCGCGTGCCGAAGCCCACGAGCCTGTCGATGGTGGCGTGCAGCGCCTGCGGGTCGACCGCATCGGCGATGGCGGCCAGTTGCACGTCGGGCGAGTCGGCCGCGAAGGCCGGCGTCGACAGCAGCAGGGCGGCGGCGAGTGGTAGGCGGAGGTTGGGCATGGCGCGGATTATCGGGATCCGCGCCCGCCGCGTCACGGCAGGGTCTTCCAGCCCTCGGGCGTCCAGCGCAGCAGCTGGTCGCTGAGCGCGTCGGGCGCGCCGGCCATCTGCTCGCGGGCGACGCCGCGCAGCGCCTCGAGGGCGTGGGGCGTGTCGTCGCCGACGTAGAGGATGGTGGTGGGCCGCGGCATCGCGATGATCAGCACGCCGTCCTGCGCCTTGGCCATCGGTGCCCAGTCGGCGGGAAACAGCGCGCGGCTGGCGGTGTAGGCGTCCCCGTTGATCGCGCCGAGCTGGCCCTTGGTCGCCGGTTGCGCCACGCTGGCCAGCGGTTGCAGCGACGCGTGCGTGTTGTCGCGCGCCAGTTCGCGCAGCGCTGCGGCGTCGAGCTTGAGTGCGTCGAGATCCCTGGACGACGCCCAGCGCAGCGAGGCCGGCGAGTCGATGACGACGGTGCTGACGAGGCCCTCGACGAACGGCTGCACCTGCAGGCTCAGGCCGGTCGCGCGCGTGCTGGCCACGTAGGCCTGGGCCATCCGCGCCGAGCGCACGGCGATGCGCACCTGCGCGGGCGCGGGCGGCTTGTTCATCTCCTGGAAGGCCTTGGTCACGCCGGCGACGTAGCGGGCGGACTCGTCGTCGCACCTGGCGACGTTGGCATGGCACAGCTGCGACAGGTGCGCGAGGCTGACGGCGAAGCCGGCGTTGCCGATCGTCAGGCGCTGCGGCCCGACGACGATGACATGCTCGTCCGGCAGCGCCGTGCGCAGCTGCTCGGTGATCGCGTCGGTGAAACCCGGATCCTCGATCGGCACCGGCTCGGCGAACGCCGCGTTCGAGAGGACGAGCGCGCAGGCAAGCGCGGCGTGGCGAAGCGGAATCGGGAAGGTCATTCCCGATTCTAGGAGCCCAGGCTTAAGCCTCGACCAGCTTCTTGAACGTCGCCAGCACGGCGTCGCCCTTGAACGGCTTGACGATCCAGCCCTTGATGCCGGCGGCCTTGCCGCGTTCCTTCATGATGGGGCTGTTCTCGGTCGTCAGCATCACGATGTTGACCGTCTTGTTGCCCAGCTCGCCGCGGATCTTCTCCGCCATCGTCAGGCCGTCCATGTTGGGCATGTTGACGTCGCTGACGACCAGCTTGACCTTGGCGTCCATGCGCAGCTTGGCGAGGCCGTCCTTGCCGTCCACCGCGGTGGCGACGTCGAGGCCGTTGCGCTTGAGGAAACCGGCGACTTCGTCGCGCACGGTGCTGGAATCGTCGACAACCAGGATCTGGGCCATGTGAATCTCCGTTGCTTTGCTTGTCAGTGGGATCAGAACATCTCGAGCTCGCCCGTGTCGACGGCCACTTCGACGGTCGGGTCGACGTGGAAATCGACGAGGCCGTAGTCGGCCACGCACAGGGTCGCGTACAGCGTGAGCTCGCCGTCGAGCACGATCTTGTAGTGCTTCGTGAGGCTGCAGCCCAGCAGGTCGACGTACTGCATGCAGTCCTTGTCGATGATGTTGGGCGTGGACATGCCCACGTGCGGGAAGATCGCGCCGAGGTCGCGGTTGAGCGCGCCGACGACGACGTTGCCGCACTCGGCGACGCGGTCGTAGAACTCGTCGTCGCCCAACGCATGCGCGCCCTCGTCGGCATGGCGGTTGAAGTACGCGCGCGTCGCGGCGTCCGGCTTGAAGTACAGGATCGCCAGGGCGCGGAACAGGTAGGACGAGACCGTCAGGATGACGATCTTCCTTTCCTTGATCTTGCCCAGCTCCTTGAGTGCCTCGACGCTCACGCTCGCGCCGGCGACGGGCATGCCGCTCTTGAGCGACGACACCAGCAGCCGGTCGAAGCTGGCCTTGGCGCGGTCGGTGATCATGCCGCGCTCGCCTCGACCGTCAGCACGTCCTTGGACTTGTTGTTGATCAGCTCGAGGCCGATCACGGCGCCGACGATCATCTTGCCGCCGGCCTGGAGGTCCTGGAACGTGGTCGTCGTGATCAGGTCGTTCTTGAACAGGTTGGCGCGGTAGTCCTTGGACAGCCGCTCCGCACGGCCGGCCAGCACGCGGATCTCGTTGGCGACGACCGCGAAGCCGCGGCCGTGGTCGCCGGCGCGCGCGGCCTCGATCGACGCGTTCAGCGCGACGATCACGACCTGCTCGACGATCTTCGAGAATTCCTCGCTCTTGGCGTGCATCTCGCGGTTGTGCGCGAGCAGCGTGTTCATCTCGGCGTGCCAGCGCTCGAAGGTCTTGACGACGCCCAGCAGCTGGTTGATCTCGCCGGCCAGCGAATCGCAGTTGCGCAGCGCCTTGGTCTTGACCTCGGCGACGCGCTCGCCCATGTCGCGCAGCAGCTGGTCGTGCTCGCGCTGCATCTGCACGGTCTGCGCGGAGGCTTCCTTGCGCTGGCGCGCGAACCCGGCCTGCTGCGAGCGCAACTCGTCCTCGGCCGCGCGCACCGCGGCGGTGTGGTCGGGCGCCTCGAAGCGCACCACTTCCGCCGCGTGGGTCACGCCCGCGTTCGTGACGCGCGCGCGCCACCAGGCGAAGGCGCCGACGAGGGCCGCGCCGATCGCGAGCCCGACGATGAATTCGATCATTTCACTTTTCCTTCAGGCCGCGATGGCGAACGATGCCGGCAGGCCGATCACGAGCTCGAACGGCCGGTTGCCGTTGGCCGCCTGGACGCCCAGGAAGCGCACGTTGACGTGGCCGCCTTCGCGTTCGAGGAAGCCCTTGACCGCGTCCATGCCGACGCCGCGTCCGGAGACCTCGGTCACCACCTCGGCGGTCGAGAAGCCGGGCAGGAAGATCAGTTGCGCGGTCTCCTCGTCGCTCAGTCGCGTGCTCGCCTCGACGAGTCCGCGCTCGGCGGCGATCTGGCGGATGCGGGCCATCGCCATGCCCTGGCCGTCGTCGCGCACCACCAGCGTCAGTTCGTCGCCGTCCAGCGTGACGTCGAGGTCGATGCGGCCGACGGCCTGCTTGCCGGCGGCCAGGCGCACGGCCGGCGGCTCGATGCCGTGGTCGATCGCGTTGCGGAACAGGTGCGTGGACAGATTCTTCAGCAGGCCGCTGATCTGCGTGCGCACGAGCACGCCGTTGTCGTGGATGGCGACCACCGGCGGCTCGCGCCCCAGCTCCTTGGCGAGCGAGGGCAGCGATTCGGTGACGGGCGCGAGCACGTCCTGCACGCGTTCGGTGCCGATGCGGCGCAGCAGCCGCTGCGTCTCGACGAGCGCGGCGCGCATCGCGTCGACGTCGTTCATGTCGACGCCCTGCATCGCCTGCAGCGTCTGCGCGACCTGGGTCTTCTCGACCATCAGGAACTTCTCGACATTGCCGCGCCGGCCCGGGCCCTTGCGGCCGAGCTTGGTGTCGTTGATCTTGGCGTACTCGTCGAGCAGGCCGCGCACCTGGTCCAGCTGTTCGAGCAGCGTCTTCGGCTCCCACCCGGTGGTCTGGCCCTTGCGCAGGTCGTCGTAGGTCTGCTCGGCCTCGTGCACGGTGTTGGTCAGGTTGCCCAGGCCGTAGGTGCGCGCGTTGCCCTTGACCGTGTGCATGTTGCGGAACAGCTGCGTGATCAGTTCGGCCGTCGGGCCGGTGGCCTGCTCGGTCAGCGTGCGGTTCTCGTCGACGAAGGCCATCGAGGTCTGCATGAAGTCCTGGAACTTCTCCTGGCTCACCGACAGGATCTCGCCGATCATCTCCAGCTCGCGGCGCTGCGTCGAGGCCTCGTTGGCCAGGCGCTTGAGCTCGGTGACGTCGCGCACGCACAGCATCAGCTTCTCGACGACGTCGGCCTCGTTGACGATGGGCGACCAGCTCAGCTCCAGCGACTTGACGCGGCCGTCCGGCAGGCGCGCCTCAAACTCGGCGACCAGCAGGTGCGAGTTGAACTCGTAGTTCATCGCGTCCTCGCCGATGCACGAGGCGATGGAGACCTCGATCGTCGACAGCGTGTCGGCGCCGAGGTTGGTGTTGGAGAACACGAGGTCCATCACGTCGCGGTCGGCGATGCTGGTCGTCTCGAAGATGGTCTCGAGGTAGGCCGAGTACTCGGCGTGGATCTTGTTGCCGCCGACGATCGTCAAGACGCCCTGGGGCATGTTCTGCAGCATGCTCTGGATGTCGGCCGTCTTCTGGCGCAGCGCCAGCGTGCGCTCGGCGACGAGGCCTTCCAGGTTCTCGTTCATGCCCGTCAGCTCGGTGACCAGGCGCTTGTTCTCGACGAAGGTGTTGGCGAACGAGTTGCTGGCCACGTACAGCACGGCGCCGATGAAGGCGGCCAGGCCGGTGAAGATCATCGAGATCGTCGCGATCTCGCCGAGCGCCAGCAGCATGTCGTTGATGCCGGAGCACAGGAAGACCAGCAGCGTGACGAACAGCACCCGCGCGCCCGGCTTGCCGGCGCGCACGCCGTTCCACAGCTGCCAGACGCAGCCCAGGCCGAACGCGAGCATCAGCACGAAGTAGATGCTGCGCACGTGCTGGAACAGGTCGATGTTCGGGTGCACCGTCATGCTGAGGATGACCAGTGCCAGCACGCCCATCAGGCCGCCGCCGATCTTGTTGACGCGCGGCGTGAACTTGTGGAAGTACTGCGTGAACAGGTAGAAGAAGAAGCCGGAGTACAGCCCGAAGTAGTGGATGTACGTGAGCCTCTCGGGCTCGAACAGGCCCAGCAGGAAGTCGGCCGGCGCGGCGAAGAACGGGAAGATCACCAGGCTCGCGAGCGCCGCCGTCAGGTACAGGCCATAGCCGGTCTTGCGGTAGACGAGCAGGAAGAACAGCCCGAAGAACGCGACGACGAAGCCGATCACGAGGCGCAGCTCGCCGCCCCACACCTGGTAGAACACGAGCGCGCCGTCGTGCGCGTCGTACTTGCGCAGCTCGAACGGCAGCATGTAGATGCCGGTCATCAGCGGCGTGTCGACGCGGATCGCGATCGTCTCGTGCGGCTGCGTGATCCTGAAGCGCACCGGGATCGGCTGGATCGAGTAGTAGCGCTGCGTGTTGGCGTTGAGCGGCCGCTCGTAGACTTCCTCGCCGTTGATCCACACCTTGGTGCGGCCCATGTAGGCGTTGACCATCACGACCACTTCCTGGCCGACCAGGTTCGGCGCGAAGTCGAACGCGCCGCGGTACCAGCCGACCGTGAAGTTCTTCTTGTCGTCGTAGGCGTGCTTCCACGGCCCGGGCGCCTTCACGAGGCGCCACTTGGTCGTGTCGGAGGTGTCGACCGCGACGGCGGCGTTGGCCGGCGAGTCTTCGCGCGTGAACAGCCACTTGCCGACCAGGCGGGTCGGCTCGGCCAGCGAGTCGACCTTGATCGCGCACGAGTCGCATCCGGCCGGGGCGTCGGCGGCGCGGGCCGGGGCGAGCCCGAGCAGCAGCGCCAGTGTCACGATGAGCGAAAACAATCTCATGGTCGTATCTCCAATGTTGTTGTCGAACCGAACCTTGTTCATCCGCATTGCGCGCACGAACGGTCAGCTTCTCTTCGGATGCTCCGCCCGCGGCGCGAGGCGGATCCGCGCATGACGGCCTGGTTTCCGGCCATTTGCGGCGTTCCCGGCTGTCGGGAGTTCTTGAGGCTTATCGACGGGCGATGCACCAACTTGAGGTGCAGCCCCTGCACCGCGGTCGTGCAAGCGCTGTCTGGCGTGACGAAATCCCTGCGCCGCGGGGGCTTCGAGCCCGTTCGACATAGGATGTCGCCCTGGGGACATCGCCCGGCTCGGCGATCGCTTTCCAGCACTCCACCTGGCTGACCTCCGGCCTTGCCCACGATCCAGCCCTCTTTCGAGACCGGATGACCACCCCCATTTCCTCGCTCGCCGGCATGACCCGCCGCCCCCGCATCGGGGTCGACTTCCACACCTTCGACGGCCGCCCCCAGGGCAGCCGCGGCCACCTGCTGGGGATCTATCGCGAGGCCGTGCGGCGTGCGCCCGAGTACGACTTCGTCTTCTTCTGCGCCCAGCCGGTCGAGCTGCGCGAGGCCGATCCGGCCTTCGCGCTGGCCAACGTGCGCTGCGTCGAGATGCACCGCGCGGGCGGCCTCGCGCGCCTGGGCTGGCAGCTGGCGCTGCTGCGACGGCGCCACCAGGTCGACCTGCTGCATGTGCAGTCGCGCCTGCCGCTGCTGGCGCTGGGCCCGTGCGCGCTGACGATCCACGACACGCTGTTCGAGACGCATCCGCAGTTCTTCACGAAGGGGTTCCTGCGCATGGCGCGCCTGACGAGCCGCCGTTCGGTGCGCGGAGCCGCGCTGCTGATGACGGTCAGCGAGTTCTCCCGGCGCGAGATGGCGCGCCTGTACGGCGTCGATCCGGCGCAGGTCACGATCACGGGCAACGGCGTCGACCTCGCGCGCTTCCATCCCGCGTCGGCCGAGGCCGGCGACGACTGGAACGGCGCCGACCTCGTGCGCGCGCTCGGCGTGACGCCGGGCGAGTACCTGATCACCGTGGGCGGTGTCGAGCCGCGCAAGAACCACCTGAACCTGGTGCGCGCGTTCGCCCGGCTGGCCGAGCCGCGGCCGCGGCTGCTGATCGTCGGACAGCGCGACCTCGAGCACGACGATGTCTTCGCCGAGGTCGAGAAGCTGGGCCTGGGCAGCGAGATCACGTTCATCGAGCGCGTCGCCGACGCCGAACTGCCTGCGCTGGTGCGCCACGCGCGCGCGTTCGTCCATCCGAGCTTCGCCGAAGGCTTCGGCATGCCGGTGCTGGAGGCGCTGGCCAGCGGCGTGCCGGTGGTGACGTCGAACACGACCGCGCTGGCCGAGGTCGCGGGCGGCGCCGCGTTGACGATCGCGCCGGACGATCCGAAGGCGATCGCCGACGCGATCGAGCGGCTGCTGTCCGACGCCGGCCTGCGCCAGCGCCTGTGCGCGCTGGGCCTGGAGGTCGCCGCGCGGCAGGGCTGGGACGCCGCGGCCAGGAGCCTGCTGGGCGCGTTCCGGCGCTTCTTCGCGGGCCGCCCGCCGGCCTGAGCCGGATTCTCTATATGCAACCATGGGGTTGCATGATTGCGCGGCCGGCGGTACAAACGCGCGACCATCTGGAGGCCCCGCCATGTCGTCCACCAACGAGATCCGCAAGCACCTGCACATCAAGGCGCCGCAGTCGCGCGTGTGGCGTGCGATCACCGATTCCACGCAGTTCGGCGCGTGGTTCAACGTCGCGCTCGAGTCGCCGTTCGTCGTCGGCCGGCCGACCTCCGGCCAGATCACCTACAAGGGCTGGGAGCACGTGCGCTTCACGCTGCACACCGAGGCGCTGGAGCCCGAGACGCGCTTCGCGTACCGCTGGCACCCTTACGCGGTCGACATGAAGAAGGACTACTCGTCCGAGCCGATGACGCTGGTCGAGTTCCTGCTCGAGCCGCAGGACGGCGGCACGCTGGTGACGGTGATCGAGTCCGGCTTCGACCGCCTGCCGCCCGAGCGCATCGCCGAGGCCTTCCGCATGAACGAGCGCGGCTGGGACGAGCAACTGGAGAACGTGCAAGCCTATGTCGGCGCGTGAGGCCGCCGCCGCCGCGCGCCGCGCGAACGACGCCGCGCCGCTGTTCGCCGCGCTCGGCGACGCCACGCGCCTGCAGCTGCTGATGCGGCTGTCCGCCAGCGGGCCGGAGTCGATCGCGCAGATGAGCGAGAAGTCCGCCGTCACGCGCCAGGCCATCACCAAGCACCTGCAGGTGCTGTCGGACGCCGGCTTCGTGGCCGGCGAGCGGCGCGGGCGCGAGCACATCTGGCGCCTGCGGCCGCAGCGCATCGCCGACGTGCACGCGCAGCTCGATCGCATCGCCAGGCAGTGGGACGACGCGCTCGAGCGGCTGCGCGCGTTCGTCGAGGACGAGAATGCGTCATGACCGACGATCTCTCTCGATTCGTGGCGGCGCAGGCACCGCATCTTGACGACGTGCGCGCCGAACTCGCCGCCGGCCGCAAGCGCACGCACTGGATGTGGTTCGTCTTCCCGCAGCTGCGCGGCCTCGGCCGCAGCGCGATGGCGCGCCACTTCGGCATCGCCTCGCGCGACGAGGCCATCGCCTATCTGGCGCATCCGCTGCTGGGCGCGCGCCTGCGCGAGTGCGTCGAGCTCGTGCTGGCCGTGCAAGGCCGCACGGCGCACGAGATCTTCGGCTCGCCCGACGACTTGAAGCTGCGTTCGTGCCTGACGCTGTTTCGCGAGATCGACGGCACCGACGGCGTCTTCGCCCGCGCGCTCGCGAAATACTTCGACGGCCAGCCCGATCCGATGACGCTGCAACTGCTCGCCGCCCGATGACGCGCCGCAAGTCGCGCGAGATCGATTTCGACGCGCCGGCGGAGGTCGGGGCGCAAGCCATCGACTTCAATGCGCCAGCAGAAGTCGTCGCACGGGCCCTGATCGGCGCGACGCTGCTGGTGGACGGCGTCGGCGGCGTGATCGTCGAGACCGAGGCCTACGACCAGTCCGACGCGGCCTCGCACACGCACATGGGGCCGACCGCGCGCAACGCCGCGATGTTCGGGCCGTCCGGCCATGCCTACGTCTACCGCTCGTACGGCATCCACTGGTGCCTGAACTTCACGTGCCGGCCCGCAGGGCATGGTGCCGGCGTGCTGATCCGTGCACTGGAGCCGCGCGTCGGGCTCGAGCAGATGGCGGCGCGGCGCGGCGTGTCCGATCCGCGCCTGCTCTGCTCGGGCCCGGGCCGGCTCGGCCAGGCGCTGGGCATCACGCTGGCGCACTACGGCCTGCCGCTGGATCGCCCGCCGTTCTTCGTGGCCGCGCCGGACGACGCGATCGAGGCCGCCGTCGGTCCGCGCATCGGCATTTCCAAGGCGGTCGACCAGCCATGGCGCTTCGGGCTCGTCGGCTCGCGCTTTCTCAGCAAGCCGTTCGCGAAGGGCTAGGCGTCGACGTCGAGGTGCGCGACTTCGGGCAGCGCGTCGATCTCGCCGAAGGCGATCGAGCCCAGTACGCGCGACATGTTCTTGCCGCACCACGCCAGGTCCGTGCGTGACTTCCACGCCCAGGCGTCCGTCTCGGGCGTGTCGAGGCCGGTGCGATGGTGCGGGAAGAACGAGCGGCAGCGACAGCGCGACACATCGATCGCATCGTCGGCCACGCGCAGCCCGAACAGGTGCAGCCGCTTCGAGGGCAGGTAGTCGAACTCGCCGAGATCGAGCAGCCGCTCCGCCGGCAGCCGCAGGCCGGCTTCTTCCCAGGCCTCGCGCAAGGCGGCATCGCGCGGCGCCTCGCCGTCGTCGGCCAGGCTTGGGCAGGTCCCAGCGCGCGGTGCCGGTGGTGTGGCAGACGAACACGTCGCCGCGATTGTTGGCCAGCACGACGCCGCAGGAAATCGTCTGCGTCACCATCGTCAGGCCGCCAGCAGAACGATCACCGCGCCCGCGCCGCCCTGCGGCCCGGCGGCCTGCGCGAACGCGATGACCTCCTGCCGCTGCGCCAGCCACTTGTGCACCTTGGATTTCAGCACCGGCTCGCGCCCCGGCGAGCCGTGGCCCTTGCCGTGGATCACGCGCAGGCAGCGCAGCCCGCGTTGTCCGGCGTTGCGGATGAACGCGCCGACGGCCTCGCGCGCTTCGTCGCGGCGCAGGCCGTGCAGGTCCAGCTGGTCCTGGATCGACCATTTGCCCTTGCGCAGCTGGCCCAGCACATCGAGCGAGACGCCCGGGCGCCGGAAGCCGAGGCCGTCGTCGGTCAGCAGCAGCGATTCGACGTCCACCTCGTCCGACATCGCCTCCGCCAGCGCGCGCGCCTCGTCGAGCTCCTTCTGGCGCGGATGCGCGAGCGGCGGCTCGGGCCGCAGGTCGGCCCGCGCGGCGACCTTGAGCGGCTTGACGACGCCTACCGCGATTTCGAACTGCCGCCGTTCGCGATCCGCGCGCGCCTTCTCCTCGGCCGCGCGACGCGCGGCCTCCGCGGCCTCGCGCTCCGCGCGCGCGAGCGCGTCGCGCATCGTGCCGAGATCCTGGAGGCTGCGCACTTTCAAGACAAGGTTCCCTCTTGGAGGCCCGGTGTGCGCGACGGGGCCTGTTCGTCGTTCCCTGCATTTTCGCCGAAGTTGCTTTGGGGCGATGTTTCATGCTGGGCTGGTCTGAGCCGGCAAGCAACGCCAAACGCCCTACATCAACCCGCGTTCAGCAAAGCTGGTGACGCACCCAGCCCCGACGACCAGGTGATCGAGCACGCGCACGTCGATCACGCGCAAGGCGGAAACCAGCGACTGCGTCAACACCTCATCCGCCCGCGACGGCTCGGCCACACCCGAAGGATGGTTGTGCACCAGGATCGCCGCGCCGGCGTTGAGCAGCAGCGCCTGGCGCAGCACCTCGCGCGGGTAGACGCTGGTCTGCGCGAGCGTGCCGGGGAACAGCTCCTGCATCTCGATGAGGCGGTGCTGCGAGTCGAGGAACAGCACGCCGAAGACCTCGTGCGCGAGCGCGCCCAGGCGCAAGGCGACGAAGTCCTTGACCTTCTGCGGCGAGTCGAACACCGGCGCCGCCTTCAGCTGCTGCGCCAGCGCGCGGCGCGCGATCTCCAGCACGGCGGACAGCTCGGCGCGCTTGGCCGGCCCGACGCCGCCGGCGCGCGCCAGCTCGGCGGGCGTGGCGTGCATCAGGCCGGCGAGGCCGTCGAACTGGCCCAGCAGGCGTTCGGCCAGCTGCAGCACGCCCGTGCCGCGCACGCCGGTGCGCAGCAGCAGGGCCAGCAGCTCGACATCGGCGAGCGAGCGCGCGCCATGCGCCAGCAGCTTTTCGCGGGGACGGGTGGCGGCGGGCAATTCCTTGATCGACATGGCAACGGGCCTGACGGGTAAAATCGGGTTTCTTCGTGGGTGAAGCGCCTCGGCGCGCCCCATGCGAGCCGACCCGTCCAGTGTCGTGCGCACTCCAGCAGGCCGTGCCTGCCCAACCGCCTCATATTCGTGAACATCGTCCAGCCCGACTCGTTTCTGACGTTGCACTACCGCCTCAGCGGCCCCGACGGCGCCGAAGTCGTCAGCACGTTCGACGACAAGCCCGCCACGCTCTCGCTCGGCGCGGGCCAGCTCGCGCCGGCCATCGAGGCCTGCCTCGTCGGCATGGAAGAGGGCGCGCGCATGACCTGGCACCTCGAGGCCGGCGCCGCCTACGGCGAGCGCAATCCCGAGATGCTGCAGCGGGTCAGGCGCAGCCTGCTCGCGCAGCACGGCGACGCCAGCGAGGAGTACCGCGTGGGCGACGTCGTCGAGTTCCCGACCCCCGATGGCGCGGGCAAGTTCGCCGGCGTGATCCGCGAGGAGGGCGCCGACTGGCTGCTGTTCGACTTCAACCACCCGCTGGCCGGCCAGCCGGTGACGTTCGAAGCCCAGCTGATCGGGGTGCTGTGATGAGCGAAATCAAGACCGACGTCATGGCCAACATCGACGCGCAGCAGCAGGCCGAGGCGCAGAAGTTCGTCGACGAGGTGCTGCTCGCGCAGCCGCGCGGCTTCTGCGCCGGCGTCGACCGCGCCATCGAGATCGTCGAGCGCGCGCTCGAGAAGTTCGGCCGCCCGATCTACGTGCGCCACGAGATCGTGCACAACACCTTCGTCGTCAACGACCTGAAGAACAAGGGCGCGATCTTCATCGAGGACCTGGCCGACGTGCCGCCCGGCGCCACGCTCGTGTTCTCGGCGCACGGCGTCAGCAAGGCCGTGCGCGAGGAGGCCGCGCAGCGCGGCTTCTCGGTGTTCGACGCCACCTGTCCGCTGGTCACCAAGGTGCACGTCGAGGTCTCGAAGCTGGCGCGCGAGGGCTACGAGTTCATCATGATCGGCCACAAGGGCCACCCCGAGGTCGAGGGCACGATGGGCCAGCTGCGCGAGGGCATCTACCTCGTCGAGGACGTGGCCGACGTCGCCAACGTGCATCCGAACGACCCGACCAGGCTCGCGGTCGTGACTCAGACCACGCTGTCGGTGGACGACGCCGCAGAGATCCTCGAAGCCGTCAAGCTCCGCTTCCCGCAGGTGCGCGAGCCGAAGAAGCAGGACATCTGCTACGCCACGCAGAACCGCCAGGACGCGGTCAAGTTCATGGCGCCCAAGGTCGACATCGTGATCGTCGTCGGCAGCCCGACCAGCTCCAACAGCAACCGCCTGCGCGAGCTCGCCGAGCGACTGGGCACGCCGGCCTACATGGTCGACGGCGAGCAGGACCTGCTGCCCGAGTGGTTCGACGGCCGCGCCCGCGTGGGCCTGACGGCCGGCGCATCGGCGCCCGACGTGCTGGTGCAGGCCGTCATCGACCGCCTGCGTCAGCTCGGCGCGGTCAGCGTGCGCAACATCGACGGCGTCAAGGAGACGGTCGAGTTCCCGCTGCCGATGGGGCTGGGCGATCGCAGCATGGCGGAGTTGCGCGCGTCGCGATCTTGACGCCGGCCGTCTGAGCGCTGCGCGCTCATCGCACAAGTCTTCGTCGCACGCGTGTGCCTTCGCGGGCCCGCGCGACACCTGAATACGCACCGCACGAATCAAGGAAAGAGACCATGCTCGACATCAACCAGCTGCGCCGCGACCTGCCCGCCGTCATCGCGGGCCTCGAGAAGCGCAAGAACCCCCAGCCGTATCTGGACGTCGCCGCCTTCACCGCGCTCGAGACCGAGCGCAAGACGCTGCAGACGAAGACCGAGGACCTGCAGGCGCGCCGCAACAGCCTCAGCAAGCAGATCGGCGTGCTGAAGGGCAAGGGCGAGGACACCGCGCCGGTGATGGCCGAGGTCGGCGGCATCGGCGACGAGCTGAAGGCCAGCGCCGAACGCCTCGAGGCCTTGCAGGGCGAGCTCAACGCGATCCTGATGGGCCTGCCCAACCTGCCCGACGAGGCGGTGCCGCTGGGCGTCGACGAGACCGGCAACGTCGAGGTGCGCCGCTGGGGCACGCCGGCGACGTTCGACTTCGCGGTCAAGGATCACGTCGACGTCGGCGCGCCGCTGGGCCTCGACCCCGAGACCGGCGCCAAGCTCTCGGGCTCGCGCTTCACCGTGCTGCGCGGCGGCATGGCGCGCCTGCACCGCGCGCTCGCGCAGTTCATGCTGGACGTGCAGACCGGCGAGCACGGCTACACGGAGATGTACACGCCCTACATCGTCAACCGCGAGGTGCTGGAAGGCACCGGCCAGCTGCCCAAGTTCAAGGAAGACATGTTCTGGGTGCTGCGCGGCGGCGACGACGGGCAGCCCGAGCAGTACCTGATCTCGACCTCGGAGATCTCGCTGACGAACACCGTGCGCGGCGAGATCCTCAAGGCCGAGGACCTGCCGGTCAAGCTGACGGCGCACAGTCCGTGCTTCCGCTCGGAGGCGGGCTCGGCCGGCCGCGACACGCGCGGCTTCATCCGCCAGCACCAGTTCGACAAGGTGGAAATGGTGCAGATCGTGCAGCCCGAGCAGAGCATGCAGGCGCTGGAGGACATGACGCACCACGCCGAGACGATCCTGCAGAAGCTGGGCCTGCCGTACCGCGTGATGCTGCTGTGCGCCGGCGACATGGGCTTCGGCTCGACCAAGACCTACGACCTCGAGGTGTGGCTGCCGGGGCAGAACGCCTACCGCGAGATCAGCTCGTGCTCGAACATGGGCGCGTTCCAGGCGCGCCGCATGCAGGCGCGCTTCCGCAACGCGCAGGGCAAGCCCGAGCTCGTGCACACGCTCAACGGCTCGGGGCTGGCGGTCGGCCGCACGCTGGTCGCGGTGCTGGAGAACTACCAGCAGGCCGACGGCTCGGTCACCGTGCCCGAGGTGCTGCGCAACTACATGGGCGGCCTGGCCGTCCTGAAAGTCTGAGATGGACTACCCGTCGTACGACCCGAAGTCGCCCAACACGCCGCTGACCGAAGAGGAGCTCGCGAGCCTCGACGACCTGCTGACCCACCTGCCGTCCGACGGCTCGATGACGCTGGACGGCATGGACGGCTTCCTGACGGCGCTGCTGGTCGGCCCGGCTCCGATAGTCACCACGTCCGACTGGTTGCCGCTGATCTGGGGCGGCGACCAGGAGCCGGCGCCGGCGCCGTTCGCTTCCAACCAGAAGCGCAAGCGCACCACGGTGCTGGTGCTGCGCCACCTGCGCAGCATCGAGGCCGCGCTGTCCGGGCCGCCGGACGCGTGGGAGCCCGTCTTCAGCGTCGCCGAGCTGCCGGGCACGCAAGGCGAGGAGCTGGCCGACGCGACCGACTGGTGCATGGGCTTCCTGGCCGCCACCGACCTCGCGCCCGACGCGTGGGCGCCACTGCAGGCCGACCCCGACGTCGGGCCGGGCCTGGCGACGATCGCCTGGCTGGGCGGCGACGTCGAGGTCGCGGCCGATGCCGAGGATCATCCGAGCGACGAGGAGCTCGACGATCCGCAGGTGCGCGACCAGCTGAGCCGCGCCGCCACCGAGGTGGTGCTGAAGCTGTGGGCGCGCAAGGCGGCGTGAGTCCGCCCTTGTCCGACGATCTGTTTCCCGGCTACGCCGGCGTCGGCGACCTCGACGCGCCCGCGCGTGACACGCTGGCCGCGCTCGCGCTTGGCGCGCTGGCGCGCTCGCGTGCGTGGGTGGCCGACATGCTGGCGTCGCCGGCCGTGCGCACGCCGGGCAGCGTCGCACCGTCGCAGGAGCTGGTGCGGCACACGCTGGCACGGCTGCAGTCCGCGGGCCTCGCCAACGAGGACGAGCGACGTCCGGGCATCTGGACGCTGCCGATGAACGTGTACCCCGTGGTGGTTGCGAGCCTGCTGGCGCGCGTGCCGCAGGCGGCGTTGCAGGAGGCGCTGGCGCATGCCGACGCCTACTCGGTGGCCAGCCTCGGCCGCCAGTCCCACGGCCGCTTCCCCACGCTCAACGCGGCCGTCGCGCGCGTGCGCCTGGACGCGCTGTGTGGCGCCGCGCCCGTCGACCTGGCGCAACTGCTCGATCGCCTGCCACCCGGCCTGCACGACATCCCGGCGCTGCTCGACACCGCGCTGGCCGACTGCATCGACGAGACGCTGTTCGACCGCCTGCATCCCGCGATGCAGGGCGACCTGCTGGCCGGCGCGCTCGATCGGCTCGGCGCGTCGCTGAACACCGGCATCGGCCTGGGCGCGGCGTTCGTGCGCGATCGCGCGGCGCGGCTGGTCGACGACGAATCGGCGCCGCACACGCACGGCCTGCGCTGGTCGTTCGCGTTCGATCGGCTGCTCGCCGACAGCGCCGATCGCCGCAGCGCCGACTGGATCGAGTCCTTCGGCCGCATCCTGGCACCGGCCGTCGACGCGCCGGCCGAGGGCGACCTGCTGGACGCGCTGCGCACGTCGCACGCCCATCTCGCGACGGCACGGCCGTCGACCGCGGCGCCGGCCTCGGTGGCCGGACGGCGCGCGCTGGCGCAGGCGATCGGTTCGGCCGCGCTCGCGACGCAGGGCCGCTGGTCGGATGCCGAGCCCGAGTTCGACGCCGCGCTCGCCGCGCTGCGCAAGCTCACCGGCAAGCGGCGCGGGCTGGTGCCGCTGTCGGTGGCGCTGCCCAACGTGCTGGCCCTGCTCGCGCAGCAGACGCCCGCGCATCTGGACAAGGCGCTGCGCTTCTGTCTCGCCGAGGGCGGCAAGCGCGACCCGGTGCTGGAGCATCCGCTGGGCGCGATCGCGCTGGCAATCCAGATGCGGCTGGGCGCCGCGCCGCGCGACATGAAGCCCTTCCTGCCGTTCGGCAGCCAGTGGGGCTATCGCGCGGCCTCGCGCGTCGTGTCGCCGCTCGATCACAACCGCTGGCTGATGCGCGCATGGCTGAAGGAAGGCTCGCTCGCCGAAGGCCTGCCGCCGGCCGAGGCCGATGCGGCGCAGAACCTGAAGAGCGGCTACGAGGCCGCGGGCTTCGACGCATTGGCCGAACAGCTCGTCGCCGCGCTGCGCGTGCTGGGCGGGGAGCCCGCGCCGTCATGGTTCTTCGTGCCGGCGGGGCTCGAGCGCTGGCAGGTCGCGCTCGCGGCGCTGCGCGCCCTCGGCGAGCCCGCGGCGTCGACGCCCGCCGCCGCGGCGAACGCGCCCGACATCCGCGTCGTCTGGCTGATCGAGACCGGCGACAGCGGCGCCGTCCGCGGCCTCGTGCCGCACGAGCAGAAGCGCGGCCCGCGCGGCTGGGGCGCGTTGAAGGAAGTGCCGCTGAGCCGCTTGCAGCGCGGTGCACAGACGCTGACGCCGGCCGACGCGGGCGTGGTGCGCGCGATCCGCCAGGAGACCTTCGGCCGCAGCCTGCGGCTCGATCTCGCGCAGGCCGTCGGCGCGTTGTTCGGGCATCCGCACGTCGCGTTCTCGGATGCGCCGGAGCAGTTCATCGAACTTGTGGAAGCCGGCCCCGAACTCGAGGTCGTCGACGAAGGCGAGCGCCTGCGCGTACGCATGCAGCCGTCGCTGCAGGTGGCCAACGACGCGGCCGTCGCGCGCTGGGCCGGCAGCGAGGCCGAGCAGAAGGAGCTCGACGCGCTGCGGCTGGTGTCGATCTGGCGCGACGGCCCGCAGCGCGCCAAGCTGATCCGCTTGACGGCGTCGCAGAAACGCGTCGCGCAGCTGCTGGGCCCGACCGGGCTCGACATCCCGCGCCAGGGCGCCGCGCAACTGCAGGAGGTGCTGACCGGCCTCGGCAGCCACTTCCGCATCCACGCCGACGACGCCGAGACCGCGCAGGCCGCGCGCGAGATCGCGCCCGAGTCGCGCCTGCGCGCCGAGCTGCAGCCGGTGGGCGACGGCCTGCAGCTGCGGCTGGTCGCCGCGCCGTTCGGCGCCGACTACGCCACCGTCGGCCCGCGCCTGATCCCGGGCCGCGGACGCGCGCGCGTGGTGGCGACGTTGAAGGGCGAGAGCGTCGGCGTGCAGCGCGATCTCAAGCTGGAGCGACAGCATCTCGAAGCCATCCTCGATACCTGCCCGATGCTGGAGGAGCTGCCGCTCGAGGCGCCCTGCGAATGGCTGCTCGACGCGGCCGACGACGCGCTCGCGCTGGTCGAGCGCCTGCAGCCGCACACGTCCATCCTCGCGCTCGACTGGCCGCAGGGCCGGCCGGTGCGCGTGGCGCCGGGCGCGCTGGACCAGCTCACGCTCAAGGTGCGCACGCACGAGAACTGGCTGGCCCTCGACGGCAAGCTGAAGGTCGACGAGGAACTCGTGGTCGGCCTGCAGCAGCTGATCACGTTCGCCACCGAAGGCAAGAGCCGCTTCATGCCGCTGGGCGACGGCCGCTTCCTCGCGCTGACGCAGGAGCTGCGCGAGCGCGTGGCCGACATCGCGGCCGTCACCGAGAAGCAGACCGCGCGCGCCAACCATCCCGACGAGGTGCGCGCGCCCGCGATCGCCGCGCCATGGCTGCAGGCCGCGATGGAGGGCGCGCGCGTCGAGCACGACGCGGCCTATGCCGCGCGGCTGATGGCGCTCGACGAGGCGCGCCGCGTCGTGCCGGCGTTGCCGTCGACGCTGCAGGCCGAGCTGCGGCCGTACCAGGAGGAAGGCTTCGAGTGGGCGATGCGGCTCGCGGCGGCGGGGCTGGGCGCATGCCTGGCCGACGACATGGGCCTCGGCAAGACGCTGCAGGCGCTGGCGGTGATGCTTGCGCGTGCCGCGAACGGCCCGGCGCTGGTCGTGATGCCGACGTCGCTGATCGGCAACTGGCGCTCGGAGGCGTCGCGCTTCGCGCCGTCGCTGCGCGTGCATGTCTACGCCGAGAAGGGCAGCACGTCCGAGCGGGCGGGCGTCATCGCCGAGATGGGCAAGCACGACGTTCTGCTCGTGTCGTACCCGATGCTGCAGATCGACGGCGACGCCTTCGCCGGCAAGCTGTGGGCCACGCTGGTGCTCGACGAGGCACAGGCGATCAAGAACGCCGCGGCCAAGCGCAGCCAGGCGGTGTTCGCGTTGCAGGCGACGTTCCGGCTCGCGATGTCGGGCACGCCGATCGAGAACCGGCTCGGCGAGCTGTGGTCGGTGATGCGGGCGTGCAATCCCGGCCTGCTGGGCACGCTCGCGCGCTTCAATGAGCGGTTCGCCAATCTCATCGAACGCCAGGGCGATCGCGGCGCGCAGCGCACGCTCAAGCGCCTGATCGCGCCGTTCATCCTGCGCCGCACCAAGGCCCAGGTGCTGGCCGACCTGCCGCCGCGCACCGAACTCGTGCTGCAGGTGCAGGGCGACGATGCCGAGAAGGCGCATTACGAGGCCTTGCGGCGCGAGGCGCTGGTCGCCGCGGAGAAGAGCCTGTCGGGCGACGGCGCGGGCCAGGCGCACCTGAACGTGCTGGCCGGACTGACGCGCCTGCGCCGCGCGGCCTGCGATCCGCGCCTCGTCACGCCGACGCTGAAACGCCCCGGCGCCAAGGTGACCGCGTTCGCCGAGCTCGCCACCGAGCTCGTCGCCAACGGCCACAAGGCGCTCGTGTTCAGCCAGTTCGTCGACTTCCTCGGCTTGTTGCGCGAGCCGCTGGACGCCGCCGGCATCGCCTACCAATATCTCGACGGCAGCACGCCGTCGGCCGAGCGCACCAGGCGCGTCGAGGCGTTCCAGAACGGCGAGGGCGACCTGTTCCTGATCAGCCTGAAGGCCGGCGGCTTCGGCCTGAACCTGACGGTGGCCGACTACGTCGTCATCGCCGATCCGTGGTGGAACCCGGCCGCCGAGGACCAGGCCAGCGGCCGCGCGCACCGCATCGGGCAGCAGCGTCCGGTGACCGTCTACCGCCTCGTCAACAGCGGCACGCTGGAAGAGAAGATCCTCACGCTGCACCAGACCAAGCGCGAGCTGGCCGACAGCGTGCTCGAGAGCGACGGCAGCGCCATGGCCGCGGTGCCGATGGCGCGCGAGTTGCTTCAGCTGATGCGTGGCGACGAAGTGCCCGAGTAGCGAAGTCGGACACGCTACGATGGGCCGCATCGCGTTCCTGTTCCCGCTTCCCGTTCCTGCCTCCGTCATGTCGACCAACAACCCGTTCAAGCCACCCGAAACCGACTCGAGCAAGAACCCGCGCGAGCCCGACGTTCCAGGCTCGCCGCTGAAGGCCGTGTTGAGCGGCCTGGTGGTCGACATCGGCGGCTCGGTGGTGCTAGGCATCGTGCTGGACCAGGTCTACGCCCTGACGCTGGGCGGCCAGGGCCTGACGGACAGCCAGATCGAGGACGCGATGCAGCACATCCCGCCGGCGTCCGCGTTCGGCGTTCTGGGCATCCTGCTGGGCGCGTTGATGTCGGTGGCCGGCGGCTACGTCTGCGCGCGCATCGTGCTGCGCGACGAATACCGCGTCGGCGGCGCGATGGCCGCGGTGTCGGCGCTGCTGGGCCTGGGGTTCAGCGGCAGCGACGACCCGGGTAGCCTGACGGCGCTGCTCGTCCTGACCACCGTCGCCTGCAACATGCTGGGCGTGAAGTACGGCAGCGAGCAGAACCGCCGCCGGGCGGCGCTCTCGGCGCCGCCGTCGGACGCCTCGACGTCATGAGCGCGCGCCGCGTCGCCATCGGAGCGGGCGTCGTGGCGGCGCTCGGCGCGGCCGGCTGGTGGGCGGTGACGACGTTCGTGCCGGAGGCGTCGATCGACATCGATCAGGCGCAGCTGCAGCAGCGGCTGGACGCGCGCTTCCCGCAGAAGAACTGCATGATGATGGTCGCGTGCCTGACGCTCAGCAAGCCGGTGGTGACGCTCACCGACGGCTCGCCCCGCATCGGGCTGTCCGCCGACGTGCTGGTGTCGCTCGGCCACCGCGAGATGCCCGGTCAAGTCACGTTCTCGGGTGTGCTGCGCTACGTGCGCTACGAGGGCGACTTCTTCCTCGACGACGTCCGCATCGACAACTTCTCGCTCACCGGCTTCCCGCCGGAACTGGTGCAGGTGGTCAAGGTGCGCGGCCCCGACGCGCTGCGCCGCACGCTGCAGGGCCATCCGATCTACACGCTCAAGGGCGACGGCGCGCGCTCCGCACTCGCCAAGCTGGCGGTGCGCGACGTGCAGGTCGTCAACGGCAAGCTGCGCGTGACGTTCCTGCGCTTCGGCGGCTGATTCTTGCTCGGCCATGCGCGTCAAGATTTGGTGCTCCGCCAAAATCGTGCTAGAGTGTCGGACTCCGCTCAATTGACCACAGCGGACGCCAAGAATCCTGGAGAGGTGGCAGAGTGGTCGAATGTACCTGACTCGAAATCAGGCGTACCGCAAGGTACCGTGGGTTCGAATCCCACCCTCTCCGCCAGGACAATGCCCGAATACAGTCCACCCAAGTGGTGAAACAGTATTCGGGCATTTTTTTAAGTCGTTGATTTGACGGCTGTTTTTGCCTCCCCGACACTGTTTGCACTCCACCCCGGTGGTTTCACAGTCCACCGAGCATTCGCCACTTACTGGCGGACTAGCTGGCGGACAGACAGGCGGAAGGCAACGAAATGGCACGCAAGCGCATTGCGACGAACCTGCACCAGCTGACGGTCAAGCAGGTGCAGAACGCCCCGGAGGGCGACCTCACCGATGGTGGCGGACTGATCCTCCGAATCCGGGGCCAGTCCGCCAGTTGGGTTCTCCGCTACACCGCCGCCAGCGGCCGCCGGCGCGAGATGGGCCTCGGTGTCGCTCGACTCGGCAGCCCGGCCCAGGCCGGCGACAGCCTCACAACCGCCCGTGATCTGGCGCGCGAAGCCCGCGATCTCCTGCAGCGTGGCGTCGACCCCATCGACGAGCGCGACGGTCGGCGCGCGGTCGCCCAGGCACTCGAGCTGCAGAAGAAGACCGAGGTCAAGCGCGAGCGCGCGACGCTGGCCCGGGTGGCGCGCGAGTATCACGAGCGGGTGATCGAACCCTCTCGCACGGACAAGCACGCAGCGCAGTGGATCGCCTCGCTTGAGCACCATGTGCCGGCTGAGGTCTGGCACGCGCCGATCGACAGCGTGACCCCGCCGGCGCTGCTGGCCGGGCTGAGCACTGTCCGCGCGCTCGCAGACGCCGATGTGCGCGTCCCTGAGACGCTGCAGCGTGTGCGCCAGCGCCTCGATGCGGTCTTCGAAGACGCGATCTTCCACGGCCTGTGTGCCACGAATCCCGCGGCCGCGATTCGGCGCAAGATGGCGGAGGGCCAGGAGAAGCGCAAGCGCGGCGAGTTCGCCGCATTGCCCTACCGGGAGGCGCCGGCCTTCATGGCGCAACTGCGTGAGCAGCAGGGCATTGCCGCTCGGTGCCTTGAGCTGGCCGTGCTCACGACCGCACGCACCGGCGAGGTGCTCGGCGCAACCTGGCCGGAGATCGACCTCGAGGCCGGGGTCTGGCTCGTGCCCGGCGAGCGAATGAAGGGCGGAGAAGACCACACCGTGCACCTGACGGCGCGCGCGGTCGAGATCCTCGAGGCGCAGCAGAAGCTCGGGTCGACCTACGTCTTCCCGTCGCCCGTGCTCGAAGATTCGCCGCTGTCGAACATGGGCATGCTCACCGTCCTCAAGCGCATGAAGATGCAGGACGAGACGACTGTCCACGGCCTGTGCCGAGCAACGTTCTCCACCTGGGCGAACGAGACTGGCGCCGCGCGCGCCGACGTCATCGAGGCCTGCCTGGCGCATCGCGAGGCAGACAAGATTCGAGCCGCTTACAACCGTGCGCAGTTCATGCAGGAGCGCCGCGCGCTGCTCGAGGCCTGGGCAGACTACCTGTCGCGGCCGGTCGCGTCCAACGTCGTGACGTTCGAGCGTGCGGCCTAGCCGGCTCATGCATCATTCGCCTGTTCCAACGAAAGGCGATCCCATGAAACGTCACTGGTCGTTTGTGGTCTGCGACCCGAGGTATCTCTACCCGCTCGCTGGACTGATCCTCGCGGGCGGCGTAGCGGCGTCCTACCTCCTGAAGGACGCCACGCAGCTCGCACGGGCGGGAAACTTCATCATCGGAACCGGCGTATGGATGACGATGCGCTACACGCTGCGTGAGGGTATCCAGCGGACAAAGAACGCGCTCGACGAATCCCCGACGCTGCCGGGTCCGGGCCCTCTGTATGCAGTAAACGCCGCATATTTCAACCGCATCACGTTCTCCATCGGCGACGCTCTCCTGCAGTTGCACGGCTTCGTGCTTGTGATCGCCGGATCGCTTGTCAGCTCGTATGGTGACCTGCTGATCAAGGCAATGCTACCAAGTTGGTTCCCGCCCGGTAGCTAGGGTGTGTCGGCGGAGATACGCTCCGTCGACTGCCGCACCGATCCTCACTCTCAGGGCTCCGCGGTAGGAATCCGCCACGCAGTCCGCCATTTAAAGTATTACGAAAAACACTTGACTTCTTGTCTAGGCGTAATACATTTAATCTCATGGCAAAAGCACAACCCCCAGAAGCACGACCCCGCGGCCGGCCTGCGCTTCCCGATGACGAGCGAACCATCCCCGGTTCCGTTCGACTCACGCCGGCCAGGTGGGACAAGCTCCGCCGCCTGGGCGTCGCGTGGCTTGCGAAAGCCATCGACAAGGCCCGCGAGCCGAAATGAATCAACCGGCGTCTCAGCGGCCCTGAGACAAAACGGGCCTGAACGGTGGTGGAACACCGAGCAGGCCCTGACTCCCCAAACCGATCGCTAGGAGATCGACATGAAGAGCTGCACGAATTCTGCCCGTGATGGGCAACCCACCGCTACCCCCGAGCGGGGGAGCAACCCCGCACCGTTCCTCGCGCTCTACGCGAAGTACCTGATCGACCCGAAATCGGATGTCGATGACTTGGGCAATGACCTCGGCCTCTTGTGCGATTCCCTTGTCGCCACGCTCAAAGCGGCGACGGACGACTCGCAGTCTGAGGGTGATTCGCGAACTCTGGCGAACAGTGCTCTCCTCTTGGCTGAGCAAGTCTCCGGTATAGCACGCGAATTCGCCATTCGCAGCTTCGCGCGCAAGCCACGTGTGTCCGACGCGGTCACCAATGCACCCGCGTCGACCAAGCCTGCGGACGTTGTGAAGGCGATGGGCGATGCACTCAACGATGCCGCCTTCGCGCATCACGCAATCCGGGCGACGCTCGATGCCATGCAAGAAGGCGTCTTCCGCGACCTCGAAGAATGCATCGGCATGTACGAGGCGGCCGTGGCCAGCACCGAGCGGCTCGATCGGGCCTTGTCGCGCGGCCTCGAAGCGTGGGGTGCACGGTGACCGCCGCCGCTGCGAACTGCGTGAGCCGCAGTGAGCTAGAGGGCGACCTGACGAACGCTCGACACCTCACCGTGCTGGTGCAGTGGATCGGTGTTGCACGTGATTTCATCGAAGGCATGCAGCGCCTCGCCGAGGTGCGACCTGGTCTGACCGACGAACTCCGCGCTGTGGGCGTGTACATCCACGAACCGGATTGGGGTGAGTGCGAAGGCAACGCGCTACGGCACCTCCATCAGCGCATCGAGGGGAGCATCCGCGACGTCGAACGCATGGTTGGACTCGGCGACGGAGGTGCGCGATGAATCGCCCTGTCGCAGTTCCTCGTGACGTCACGCCGACGATCCCCATCTGGGAGCCAACCGATGGTGTGGCTTCGAAGAGGACGATAGCGGAAATAGATGGCTGATCTTCAAGGCGGCCGATGGGGTTCGACGGTGGATCCCTACGGCTGCCGCGCTGGCCGAGCGCATGTTCGACTGGAGCACGTTGACGCCGGAACGTCGCGATGCGTTGCGGGCCTGGGCGGAAGATCCTTCGATGGACTGGCCGCCGCCGGTGCCGCGTGCGCCCGAGTAGACTCGTTTCGCCGCGCCTAGGCTGATCCCCGAAAACCTGGTTCCCTTGCCAGCTGGCGCGGCTCCCCACCAAGGTCGCCTGAAGGGGCGCGAATGAAGAAATACACCGCCTGGGCGAAGATGCGGCAGCACTTACGCAATGCTGAGTCAGCTGCGAACGACGCCGTAGATGCGGCGAAGTCTACGGCCGGAAAGGATCGCGCTTGGGCACAGGCGTTGATTGATGATCCGCTCCTGCTCCGCTTGATCATCAGACGACAGAGATTGAGTGCGAAGCATCAACTTGAGAGCGAAGATGATAAAGAGCGCTTGCTTGCGGAGTGGCTTTGCAGCGAGCAGTTCTACCGCGATGAAGTCGATCCAAACAATAGTTTTGACGGCTTGGACGAAGACGAATACGGAGGAGGCCCCCGTGTATTTCACCCGCTCGGAGGCCCTCGTCAAACGCAGGAAGAAATTCGGGGGCTGATTCAAGCGTTTAGAGCCAAAGCCAGGGAGACGTTTTCTTCGAAAAGTGAACTCAACGCAGTTCGCCGCGCTGGATATAGCAAAGTCAACTGGAGTTCTCCGGACGGAGTTCCAGGCACAGCCTGGGACAAAAAGGAGTGGATTGCCAACCTCTACGTTTGGGGAATGGAGTCCGTCGCAAATGCCGCGAGTGCGCTTCATGATTCCAATTGGCCGCACGTCGTCTCGATGATCGTTTCGGCGATGGATACGCTCCACTCGATGGACTTCGTCAGAGCGCGCGAGCAGCCGCTATCGACAGATGACGCTCGCAAACTGCTGGCCAAGTATATGAACGATACGAAACATAAGCACAGCCGCGCTGCGACGAGCGCAATCCCTGTGCGTTGGAACGAGCTTTCAGCTCAAGGGATGTCGAAGAATGAAGCGGCGAAGATCATCGCGAACGAGAAGTCTTTGGCTGAGAGCACTGTCCGGGGCAAGTTGAAGGGGCTCAAGAACCCTCGCTGAGCATCCATGGGCGCTCGTTGAGCGTACATGGCGGAGTGGCTGTGGTACTGACATTCTGGCTTCGTTGAACAAGACGGAGCGACGAATGGAATCGATGCAACCCCTCAGCGCGGCGCGCCTCCCGGACGCGTTGCTGACCATCGAGACGGTCGGGGCGGTCACAGGACTGGATCGGAAGTTCATCCACCGCGCGACCGCGGCGAAGAATTTCCCGACCCCGGTGCGTATCGGCAACTCGCGCCAAATGCGGTGGCGCTCGGCCGACGTCAAGGCGTGGATCGCAGCCCAGCTGCCCGTTGACTCGAAGGCGGCGGCATGAAGGCGATGGAAGGAGGCAGCCTCCGCCCGATTGCCGGGGCCGCTGGCTCGAGCGGCACCGAGACCGCCGCGTTGTCCGCCCGCGCATACGCGCCGGCGATCACGCCCGCGCTCTACACGACCGAGCAGGCCGCGGCCTACCTCGGGATGAGTGAAGCCAAATTCCACGAGTTGCGCGACGAACCGTGGATGTGCGCGCCCATTCCCTTCGGCCCGCGCATGGTTCGTTGGTCGAGGGCGGATCTCGACGTCGCGATTGCCGGAATGCCGCGTCAGGCTCGACGGCCGAGCGAGCCCTCGCAGCTGCTCCGCTCGAAGATAGAGCGTGCGAAGCGTACGGGAGACCTGCAATGAGTCTCACCGATGCAGAGACCGCTATGTCCGTGATCCGCGGCAGCCAGGACGCCCAGCGCCTCGTTGCATCAATCCGCGAAGGCTGCGCGCCAGCGGATGCCCTCATGGACGGGGTTGACCGGGTGCGCGCTCTCAACGACGACGATCGTCTTCGAGGTTTCCTTCGTGAAATTCAGAAGGCACTGGAGCGCCGAGCGTGACACTGGAAAACCGTGCGCGCGCCTCCGATCAGGGCATCTACCGGCGGCTGACGGTGAGGATGTACGGCGATCAGCGCTTCATGCGCCTGTCGCCGCAGCAGCCATCCGGGCAGGGCCTCTGGGTCTACCTACTCACCGGACCGCACACAGGGCCGATTCCCGGCGTGTTCGTTGCCGGGCGGGCCGCGCTTGCCGAAGCCCTTGGTTGGGACGCCGAAGCCTTCGCGAAAGCCTTTCGGGAAGTGTTGGGCGAAGGGCTCGCAGAGTTCGACGAAAAGACTCGCATGTGCTTCATCCCGAACGCGATCAAGCACAACATGCCACCCAATCCGAACGTGGTGAAGTCATGGCGCTCGACGTGGTTGCAGCTGCCTGAGTGCACTCTGCGGGCCCGTGTTTTTGATCACCTGCAGTCCGCGCTCTCCGAGGTAAGCGAGGCGTTCGGAAAGGCTTTCGCAGAGACTTGCGGAAAGGCTTTCGAGGAGGCTTCTGGGAATGGTTTGGGCAACCATTCCCCGAAACAGGAAGCAGGAAACAGGAAGCAGGATAAGAAGAAGCCTACGGCTTCGTCGGCGCGGCCGACCGTGCCTTGTCCGTACCAGGCAATCATCGAGGTCTACCACGAGAAGCTGCCCGAGCTTCCGCGCGTCAAACTGATGACCGACGCTCGTCAACGCGCCCTTCGCAAGTTGTGGGGATGGATCCTCAGCAGCACCAAGGCCGACGGCTCGCGCCGCGCCACGAATGCTGACGAGGCGCTGGTCTGGTTCGGGGACTACTTCGCACGCGCCGCAGGCAACGACTTCCTCACGGGCCGCGGCGAACGCAGCGGCCCGCACGCCAACTGGCGGGCCGATCTTGACTTCCTCCTGACCGAGAAGGGCATGCGTCACGTCATCGAGAAGACCGAGGCCGCAGCATGAGCGCTGACACCACAGTGGCCTCTCCTTGGAGCAATGAGGCAGAGCAGGGCGTCCTCGGTGCCGTCTTGTGTGACAACCGCGCTTGGGATCGCGTGGCCGATCTGCTCGTCGAGGCGGACTTCTATAGCCTGGCACACCGCGAGGCCTTCGCAGCGATCGGCCGGCTCATCGTGTCGGGGCATCCGGCCGATGCGATCACGGTCAGCGACGAGCTGCGCCAAACGCCGGCGGCGGGCGGTGCCGACCTCGCGTACCTCAACGACCTGGCACAGAGCGTCCCCAGCGCCGCGAACGCACGACGATACGCCGAGGTCGTGCGCAAGCACGCGGCGAGGCGCGCACTGATCGCGACGCTCGACGAGGGCTTGCTCGCCGCACGCGAGGCGCCGGACGTCGGCGGCGCGGTCGACGAGATCAGCACCAAGCTCGGCCAACTGCAGCTCGGACGCCTGACCGCGGCGCCTCGGTCGATCGCCGAGATTGCTATCGAGCGAATCCAGCACTACGAAGCGCTCGAGCGCGGCGAGGTCGTGGCTGGCTGGCCCTCGCACATCCCTGCACTGGATGCTCGCCTGAACGGCGGTCTTCGGCCCGGCAGTCTCTACATCCTGGCGGCCCGGCCGTCGGTTGGGAAGTCGTCCTTCGCGCAGCGGCTCGGGCTAGGTCTAGCTGCGGACGGGCTGCCTACCCTGTTCCTCAGCATGGAGATGAGCGCTGCGGAGGTTGCAGACCGTGGCGTTGCCAGTTCGGGCCGGGTCAGCTACTCAGCGCTGCTCACCGGCAGGATGGGACACGACGACTGGCTGCGCGCCACCGAAGCGATGGAACACCTGGCGCGGTTGCCCTTCCGCGTTGACGATGAGCCCGCGCTGACGCTCCGCGCCATCCGTGCGAAGGCGAAGTCGATCCGCGGGCTGAAAGTGCTAGTCGTCGACTACTTGCAGCTGTGCGCCAGCCAACGGCGCGATGGCAACCGAAATACCGAAATCGAGGAAATCAGTCGCGGACTGAAGACGCTCGCCAAAGAACTCGGTGTGGCCGTGATCGCGCTGGCGCAGCTGAATCGCGACGTCGAGAAGCGCGCGACAAAGCGGCCGACGCTGAGCGACCTGCGTGATTCCGGCGCGATCGAGCAGGACGCTGACGTTGTGCTGTTCCTCTGGCCGGTGCGCGAGTTCGAGAACGAGGGCCGCAAGATCCTCGGCCTCGGCCTCGACAAAAACCGTCAAGGCCGGCTCGGAGAAATCGGCCTCGACTTCTACGGAGACACCCAGCGATGGGAGCAGAGCACGGCGGACATCCGGCCGGCGACGGTTGCCCGCGGGCGCGGAGATGACCTGTGACGAACCGCTTCCCATTTGACCTTCCCGCCGGCGCTCGACCCGTTGTGGCCCCTCAGGGGCGTTCGTGCGGTCGCTGCATGCACCGCCTTCGCCGCGGCACGTGCGCCGAGCCCGTGGCCGCGGGTCTGGCTGAATCGTTCGGGATCTTCTGGGCGCCAGCCGGCCATGCCGAGCGATGCACAGCATTCGTCGATCGCGATACGCAGATGAGCCGCGACATGGCAAACGTCACCTTTGTTGCGTCAAAGGAAATCTGAGATGGCGGCCCTCCAATCGGCTATCACCTGGGCAGCACGTAGTGCGAGATCAGTCGCTGCATCAGCCAGTGCCACGCTTTGGCATATGCAGCCAGCAGTGCCAACGCTGACCAGCCTCCAAATCCAAGAGCTGCGCCGGCTGTTCCAGCAAGCCATGTCGGCGTCGCCGCGGCGACCCACGCGCGTGCTGTCGTCGGACTCACCTGCCACCGCCACGCCATCACCAGCGCCGTGCAAAGCAGCGCCGTGTGAAACAGAACGAACAGGAGCCACGCAATGAGCCGAGCCATTCGTGCCTGTACGTGGAATATGCCATTGACGGCGTCTTCAACTGAAAGTGCCATGTCCGCCTTCCGCTGCAGCGTCTTGGAAGGACGGAGCCTAACCCAGGAGCGGCGCCCCCTCGGTTGCCGCATGGCGGACATCACCTCTGCCCAACGCGCAACGTCGGCGCGCCTCGCGCCTTGCGGCGACGCCAGCCCCCCGGACCTTCCGCCGCGACCTCACGCGACGCACCTGGCCAGCGCAGATGTCGTCTCGGGAGAAACGTCATGACGTCGCCGGCCTCGATCGCGTTTGACCGGATCGTCTTGCTCTTGCTGTGCGGAGCGCTGACGCCCGCGCTGCTGACATCGGGCCAGGCTGCATCAGAGCGCGCTGAGCGGCTCCGGGAAGAGCGCGCCCGCCTGAAGGAGAGGCTCACTGGCACAGGCATGTACCTGCCGACCGACATCGCTCTCCACGAATTGCGCCGGCTTGCCGCGGTCGCCGGCATCGGCGATCTCGATCCCAGCCTTCCCGTCTGGGCGGCGCAATCCGCGCCGGCGATCAACTCGGAACACCCAGCATGAGCCACACCCACACCATGCCGACCTGGAAACGCACAGATCCTCCAAACGTCCACGAGCTGTTGGCGCTCGCGTTGATGTTTCGATCAGCTGATCGGCTCAACGTCATCGATCTCGTCAAGCACGGTGGCCCCACACGGGCTGTTGATCCCGTCGTCGGCATGGGGTACCTCGAGGCGCGCGGCTGGGTTCAAAACGACGATGTCGAGTACTTCCTCTTCACTGATCGATTCCGCGAAGAAGCCCCGCAATTGCAGGACGAAGAGGCGCGGCGGGCACTGATGGCGGAGGCTGACGCCGAGGAAGCAATCGGTAACGCCGAGAGCAGGCGGTATGCGGCGCATGTGCTGTTCGTCACTTCGGCTAGGCAGGTGCGAGCTGGCGATCGCACACCGCTCGAACTCCGGGATTTCGCCGCAGCACTGACGGAAGACCTGACCGAACTGCTCGACGACCACGGCTTTAGCAGAGTCGACGAATTGAAGGATGCGGTGCAAGCCGGCGATGTCACTCGCGCGATGAAGCTGGCCGCCACGGGGTTCGAACTCATCCCCCGCGAAGACGTTCTGGCAGTGCTCGACCGCCACCGCTGTGCACATCTGCTTCGTCACGACGGCGAGATCAACCTCGACGCCCGGCCTCGGCATTGAACGTTCGAACGGCCAAACAGCCACGAAAGGAATCACATGACCTTCGAAGCCTATTCCGTCTCGGTGCGCCTGCGCCTGATGGATCTCGTCACACCCGGCGTAGCGCTGATCGGCCGCAGCATCCGCGGATTGAACAGCGAGGTCGGCGCGGCGGAGGCCAGCCTCAAACGGCTGGGAATCGCCGGCGCTGCGCTCGCGGCCGGTGGTGCGTTCGGCCTGTCACTCTTCAAGGTGCCGCTCGAGGAGGCGAAGAAGTTCCAGACCGAGGTTGCGCGGTTCACGTCACTCGGCTTTGGCGACAAGGTCAACGCCGACGCCGTCAAGTTCGCAACCGGCATGAAGACGTTCGGCACCAGCGCCCGCGACAACATGACGCTGGTGTCCGACGCGATGGCGGTCTTCAAGAATCTCAACCACGCGGAGATGGCCGCGCCGCTGCTGGCGAAGATGAAGTTCGCCAACCAGGCGGTGTTCGGCGCCAGCGGATCCGCGAACGAGTCCAAGTTCATGGACATGATGAAGGTCGTGGAATTCCGCGGCGGCCTGTCCAGCGATGCCGAGTTCCACACGCAGGCGAACTTCGTCCAGAAGGTGATCTCCGGCAGCCGAAACCGCGTCGATGCCTCGGCGCTCCTGCTGGCGCTGAAGACCGGCGGCGCGGCGCTCTCTCGGCGCGACAACGACGCGTTCTATCTTGGCTCGGAGCCGCTGATTCAGGAGTTCGGCGGCAGCCGGTACGGCACCGCGGCGATGAGCATCTATCAAAATTTGGTGCAGTCGCGAGGCTCGATCACGGCGCAGCAGGAGCTGTTCCGCCTCGGGCTGCTCGACAAAGACAAGGTACTGTTCAACAACCAGGGACGCCTCAAGAAGGCCCTGCCGGGCGCGTTCCTGGGCGGCGACATCCTGACCAAGCAGGGCGAACTCTCGCTGCTCGAGAAGGTGCTGATGCCGGCCTTCGCTGCAAAGGGCATCACGACCGACGAGGGGATCATCAACGAACTGTCCATGATCCTCGGCAACCGCACGGGCTCAAGCCTCATGTCGCGGATCTACCTGCAGCGGGCGATCCTGAAACTGCAGACGAACGCGAACCGATCGGCGCAGGGTATCGACGAACTCGATGCCACCGGCCGCCAGACGCTCGCGGGCCAGGAGATCGAGCTGGAAGCCAAGTGGCGCGACGTCCTCAAGGAGTTGGGAACCACCGTGCTCCCGATCGCCATTCAGGGCGTGCAGGGCCTGACCAGCTTCCTGAAGTCCGCAATCGGGTTTGCTCGTGAGTTCCCGATGCTCACAAGCGCGATCACCCTCTCGAGCGCGGCCATCTTCGCGCTCGCTGGTGCCGGCGGGTCGCTGATGCTGCTCCGCGCCGGGCTCGGCGGTCTCGGACTGATACTCGGCGCAGGCGCAACCGGTGCCGAGGTCGGATTGCTCGGCGCGGTCGCAGGCCTGCTCGGGCCCATTGGATTGGCCATCGCAGGCATCACAGCGCTGGCGGTCGTGATGAACCTCATCAAGCCGGACACGAAGGACGACGGCAAGGACCACACTGGCCAGCACTGGGAACGCAACGCGTCCGGCCGCGGCGGATCCTGGATGCCGAATGTCCGCACGGTCGGCGCCCATCGAGGCTACCCCGGCACGATCGAGAGTTGGGTGCCGAACTCTGACGGTACCGGCAGCTACCTCAATCTGGGCAGCGGCACGAACGGCGTCGCGTCGCCGGCATCTCGAGAAGTTGTCCACGTGACTGAGTTGCACATGGACGGGCGACAAGTGGCCCAGGTAGTTACCAAGCACCAGGCGCGCGAAGCCTCGCGTCCGCAGAGCGGCGGCGCCGGCTTCGACAACAGCATGATGCTCACGCCGTCGGGAGGTTAGGCCATGCGCACCGTAACCACGGCTCACCTCGCGCGTCTCGAACAGACCGTCGCAACCCTCGCCGCGATCTGGCACGAAGGTGCGACCGCCGCGAAGACGGCCAACGCCGAATTCGGCGTACTCATGAGCGAAGGCCAGGAGCAGCGTGCTCGTGAGGTCGAGGCAAGCGCCGTCGCTGCAGCCCATGTCCATCTCGCTGGCGCGGCGGCTCAGCTGGAGATCGCGGCCGTCGCCTTCCTGGGGCTCGCGAGACGTCGAGGCGAGAGCGTCGCCGACTTCCACACGCGCATCAACGTCGCGTGCACCGACCTGGCCACGATTCGCGCCACGCAGCGCGCGAACGGGATTCTCTTCAAACCGTGAACTGCTACGGAATCAACCTTCGACAGCACCGCGCCCGGTCGCAGCCGTCGTCCCATCCACAGACCGGAGAAGGAAAGACATGACCAAGGTCACATTGAACAACAACACCGCAGCCGCAGCGCCCGGAAGCTCGCCCTCGGCGCAGGTACTCGCAAAGGCTGCGGCCGGCGTGACGATCACCGACCCGCGCGGGCGTTCCCTGAGGCTTGCCAAGCCGGGCATCCTCGCTCAGTACCGCCTGATCGAGATGCTCGGCACCGCGGCGGCCAACGACACCTATGTGCAGATGGTGCTGCCGCTGCTGTACGTCGGAGCCATCGACGACGATACGGAGATCTCGATGATGACGAAGCGCGAGCTCGAGGCGCTCATCCAGCGGCTCGACGAAGACGGCGTCGCGGCAGTCATGAAGGGTGTCGCAGAGCACTTTGGCGCACCTGATGCCGAGGCGAATCGAGCCCAGCTAAAAAAATGAGCCAGGCCGTGCCAGTGAGGGAGTCCCTGTGGCTCGTCAAGAACGGCATCCCCTTCGACGTTGCGTTCGGCGTCGACGACATCACCCGCACGGCCTGGTGCATCGCTTTCTCGGAGATGGAAGGTCACCGCTTCGACTGGGAGCGGATGGAATTTCACAAGGACACCTGATGGCTGCAAGAGACTTCGAAGACCTTGGCGCCTTCGCACTGCACCTGGCGTCGCTCGAACGCGGCACTCGTCGATCGCTGCGCCGAGGCCTCGAGCAGGCGCTCGTCGTGATCGAGAAAGACGCCAAGGATCAAATCGGTCACTACCAGGCAGAGGCCGGCGATTTTCCCGCCTGGGCGCCACTGGCCGACACCACGGAAGCCGAGAAGGCGCGGATCGGCGCGCCGGCGGATGCGCCGCTGCTGCGCCACGGCGGTCTGTACGCCAGCTTCGGTCATACCGTGGAGTCAGACACAGAGGGCGTCGTCGGTTCGACCGACCCGACGCTGATCTTCCACGAGTTCGGCACCCGCAAGATGCCGCCGCGCCCCGTGCTCGGGCCCGCGGTCTTCAAGAGTCGCGAGCAGATCGAAAAGCTGCTCGGGCGAGCCATCGTCGAGGGAATCGTCGGCGGCGAGGTCGTCGAGCACGGCGGCTACTTCGGAGAGGACATCGGATCATGAGCGCCAAAGTCTTCATCGCGGGCGCCGCCATGGGCGGCTTTGCGATCCGCCCATCAGAGAAACAGAGCCGCGCGCGCCGGCACGACCTGCACCTGCTGACAGGTGTGCGCGACGCCGACACGAGCGAAGCCGCGGATACCGACCTCGAGATCACCGAGGCCGAGATCATCGCTGCGATTCAGCAAGGCCTCGCCGAGGCCGTTCTGCTCGCCAACCAACGGAAGGAACCCAAGTGACCCAAGGCCCGATTCCCACCCTCACGGCGCTGACCCTCACGCCAGCCGAAGTGGCTGCGGGGTTCACCGCCAATCCAACTGGCGCCGGCGTCGATCTCGACTTCGGGCTCGCCGGCGCCTTGCTTGACCTCAGGGCCGCAGCCCAGAAGCTCGCGACCGTCGTTGCGGCGCTTCCCGCCGGCGCCAATAGCGCGGCCGTCGCAGCTCAGCTCGCGCTGCTTCTGTCCGCCGCCACGTCTGACATCTGGGACGACGCGCTGACCTGGGACGACACCGCCATCTGGACGGACTGAATCGCCGGCACCGGGGCGTGAAGGCCGTCCCGGACTCTTCTTCACCATCAACTCAACATCGCCGGCCCGCCGGCACCAACGCGGCCCGCCCGCAACAGCGGCCACTGGCCGGAAAGTAGACATCATCATGAACACCTTGGAACGCCTCCAACAGCAGGAAGCACTGCTTGCCGAGACACAGCGCGAGATCGGCACCTTGAAGGATTCGGTCAGCCAGGCCGAGCAAGACCTTGCGACGGCTCAAGGGCGCCTCCAGCAATTGCAGGCTCAAGGCCGCGCAGCCGACCCCGCGGCGCTGGGCGAGGCCCTGATGCTCAAGCAGGATCTCGAAGCCAGCGTCGACAGCATCGAATCCGGCGCCCGCCCGCGTCTCGCACAGTTGGCAGTCCAGGAGGAAAAGCTGCAAGGGAAGGTCAGGGATGCGACCCGCGAGCACGACCGCAAGGTCTTCGCCGACATGGTCGCCGAGTACGAGATCCTGATGCGGCCGGCCTGGGCGCTCGCGGAGCAGATCCGTGCGCAGGCCAAGAAGGTTGGTGTCGCCCTCGAGAAGCAATCCCCGCTCGTCGAGTACGAGTGGCGAACGATTGGCGGCTACGAGCTCAAGCCCGGCCCGGGGGCAGTCGTCCCACGGACAAAGTTCGACATGGCCAGGCGTGCCGCCTGAAGGCGCGCGTCCCGAAACCGTAACCCCACCGGTACGAAATCGCCATCATGGCCAAGCTCACCGAACCCCAAAAGCTCTTCATCGTCAAGGCGTTGG